>Ga0308159_1004184_pt1 | contig 13449 bp, 12 predicted proteins | sample PhyCR1_FD_201040 | JGI IMG/M metagenome (GOLD analysis project Ga0308159, IMG submission 201040) | Phyllosphere microbial communities from UC Gill Tract Community Farm, Albany, California, United States - DLSLC.R1 | ecosystem: Host-associated > Plants > Phyllosphere > Unclassified | place: USA... | reverse complement strand
GCTCGGGAACAGCGTGGTCATCACCGCCGTGGGGCCGCCCCACCAGGGCTCGGGCACGATGTCGAGAAAGCGCGGGTCTTCCAGCTGCATGCCGGCCTTGAAGCTGGAGACGTTCGACACGTCCGACGCCTGCTTCTTGGCCTCGCCGCGCGTGGACACCATGGCCGCATGGCGGTGGCGCTCGTCCATCTTCAGTTCGGACTTGTTGTCCGCCCGCCAGAGGCCGAAGGTGACGAACCAGGTGTGCAGCAGGCCGGGGTGGTACGGGTCCTTGATGTTCTCCTGCATCAGCTTCCAGTTGCCCGGAATGCGCTGGCGGTTGTAGCCCAGGATCTTCAGCTTGCGGCCGTTGAACATGCGGTCGAAATAGCCCAGGATCACCGGGCCCATGAAGTCCTCCAGCGATTCCACGTCGTGGTCGAACGAGGCGAACACCACCCCGCCGCGCACGGCCACCTTCAGCCGCGTGAGGCCGTGCTCCTCCAGCTTGAAATCCGCCGGCATGCCGCCGTGCACCTTGCCGTCCTGCTTCACGCCGCGCCGGAACGGCACGCCCTGCAGCGCGCCATCGAGCCGGTAGTTCCACTGGTGGTACGGGCAGACGAACTCCTTGCGGTTGCCGTGCCGCTCGCGGCAGAACCGCATGCCGCGGTGCGCGCAGACGTTCTCCACCACATGCAGCTGCATGTCTTCGCCGCGCACCAGGATCACCGAACGCTCCCCGATCGCCGTGCGCTTGAAGTCGCCGGGGTTCGGCACTTCGGCCTCCAGGCCCACGTAGCACCAGTGGCCGCGGTAGAAGAAGCGCTCCAGCTCGCGGCGGTAGATCTCTTCGCTGGTATAGGCCGCGAAGGGCACGCGGTGGGTGCCGGGGCTCTCCCAGACGGGCTGCAATGGAAAGACGGGGTGGGGCGTACTCATGTCGTTGTCTCCTTGGAATGCGTATCAGGGCGTGCTGGCGTAGAAAGCGTCGGCATACAGATGCTCGGGCGCGATGCCGCGCTGGCGCGCCAGCAGCGACACGGCCTCCACCATGGGCGGCGATCCGCACAGGTAGGCGCGCCAGCCCTCCAGCGAAGGCCAGTCCTGCGCGATCGCATCGGTGACGAGGCCCGTGCGCTGGCCCGGAGCCGCATCGGCCGCGGCCACCACGGCATGCACCTGCAACTGCGGATGACGCTGCTGAAGATCGGCCAGCCACTGCAGGCCATAGACATCGCGCGCAGACCGCGCGCCGGCATAGACGTGGATCGGATTGGACATGCCGGCCTCCAGCGCGCCGCGCACGATGGACAGGATCGGCGCCAGCCCCGTGCCGCCCGCCACGCAGAGCATCGGCCCTTCGTACTTGCGGCGCAGGTAGGCCGAACCCAGCGGCCCGCTCACGCGCACCGCATCGCCCACGGCCAGCACGCTCGCGACGTGGGTCGAGGCGAGCCCGCCTTCGACCAGCCGCACGTGGAATTCGAGTTCGTCATCCTGGGGCAGCCCGGCCATCGAATAGGGCCGCACCAGGCCCGGGCCGAACTGCAACTGCGCATACTGCCCCGGCGAGAAATCCAGCGGCTTGGCCGGCTTCAGAAGCACGCGGCGGATGTCGTGCGTGAGCGTTTCCACGGCCGTCACCGTGGCCTTCAGGGTGCGGGCGGTGTGGACGACGACCTCGTCGGGCTCGGGGATCTCGATGGTGCAGGACTCGCTCAGCACCGTCTGGCAGGCCATCACGTACTGCGCCTCGCCATCGCCGCCCAGCGGCGGCATGCGCAGGGCCTGGCCGGAATCCAGCACCTCGCCCGCGATCACCTTGCAGCGGCAGGTGCCGCAGCGGCCGGCCATGCAGCTGTACGACACGGGGATCTGGTGCGCGCGCAGCACTTCCAGCAGGTTGGCGCCGGGTTCCACGGGCAGGACGCGGCCCAGCGGCTCGATATGCAATTCCATCGGGGTTGTCTCTTTGACGCGCCTCACACAACTCTTCTGGCGGCGTTGCCGCGCCTGGTCGTACTACCCGTACTGCCTGCGGCGCGGCGCCTTGCCAGAACCGCTTCGCTGAGCTGTGTGAGTCGCTTTTGAAATGGCTGTTATGGCCCCGATCATTCCTGCGAATGACCCATCAGCCAATAGAATGGCATGAATACATCACATCACTCCGATGAATAAAGGTGCAGCGTGGAACTGGAAGAGATCGACCTGAACCTGCTGGTGGTTTTCCAGCAGCTGCTGGTCACACGCAAGGTGTCGCAGGCCGCCGAGAACCTGGGCCTCACGCAGCCGGCGGTGAGCAACGCCCTCGCGCGGCTGCGGCGCCTGCTTGGCGACGAGCTGTTCCTGCGCACGGCGCACGGCATGCAGCCCACGCCCTACGCCGACCAGCTCGCGGAATCCGTGTCGTACGCGCTCGCGATGATCCACGGCGCCCTGAACCACAAACTGGGGTTCGACCCCGCCACCAGCCGGCGCGTGTTCAAGGTCGGCATGACGGACATCGGCGAGATCTACTTCCTGCCGCGCCTGCTGGAGTGCCTGGCCCAGGTGGCGCCCGGCGTGCGCCTGACCACCGTGCGCAATTCAGCGACCGACCTGAAGGACGCCATGGAGGCCGGCAAGATCGACCTCGCCATCGGCCTGCTGCCGCAATTGAAGGCCGGCTTCTTCCAGCGCCGGCTGTTCCGCCAGCCGTACGTGTGCCTCTTCCGCCAGGGCCACCCGCTGCACAAGCGCCGCCGCATCGGGCTGGAGGATTTCGCGAAGGCGCAGCACGTGGTCGTCGTCTCCGAAGGCACGGGCCACGGCAAGGTGGACGAACTGCTCGAACGCATGGGCGTGGCCCGCGACGTGCGCCTCACCGTGCCGCACTTCGTCGCCATCGGCCACATCCTGCAGGCCACCCAGATGGTCGCCACCGTGCCCGAGAAGATGGCCCAGAGCATGGCCGAGCCCTTCGGGCTGGCCTATGCGCCCCACCCCGCCAAATTGCCGCAGGTGGCGATCAACCTGTTCTGGCATACGAAGTACCACCGGGATCCGGGGAACCAGTGGTTGCGGGGGGTCGTGGTGGAGATGTTTGCGGAGGGGGAGTGAGGGATGCGCGGCGAAACCGCCGGTTCGGCCATCGAGATTTGGGAGCTATTGGGGCGCCACTTTTCAATCAAGCACGGGGCGCGTATCAATGTCGCCTATAGGCTGGTTGCGGACATTCGCCTGCGTCTGCTTTGCTGCACCTAGGTGCTGGATAACTAGTCCACGCCTGCACGCCACCGCCCATCCGTAACACGTGACTGTTGATGATGGTTGTCGCGACCTCGGCATGGGCCTGTAGTTCCTGCGCGATGCGACTATGTACCCTTTCAACAAGTGCCGGCGGATGGTGCACACACTACCGCCACCCTGGCAAAATCCGAGCTTGCGTGATCGCTAAAAATATCGCACCAGGCACAAGTCCAAATCCATGCCACCAAAACCAGGCACGACTCGCAAGTCGCGGAAGACCCAGCATGTGACTGCAGGCGGTGTCATCCAGCCATCCTCACAAGTTCTTCTGCTGAACCCTGATCAGTGGGAGGAGTTCATTTTGGCAGCCGCGCGCCAGCGAGTGCATTCAGGCGGCGCCCAATATGCGGCGATCAAGCGGCTAGGCGGGGCGGGCGACGGCGGCCGCGACATCGAGGCGCGGTATGGTCCGGCGTTGGTGCGTGATGGGTGGGACTTGTACCAGGCCAAGCACTACAAGCAGGGGCTGACGCAGAGCGACGCATTTCCGGAGATGGCGAAGTTCTTCAAGCAATTGGCCTTGAAGACCTACCCGCGTCCAAATTTCTACTACTTCTGCTGCCCGCATGCGGTGGGCAACGAGCTACACAACACGATGGCCTCTGGGGCCGCTGCCTTCAAGGCAAAGTTCATCGATGCATGGAAGAACGAGAACACAGGCATGAAGGGCAGAGCCGCCGAGTTGACCAAGGAAGTCCAGGCGGCAATCGACGATTTCGAATTTGACCGCTTCATCGAGTGCCCGGTGCATGACCTGTTGGCCTGGCACGCGCTCGACAAGGCCGCCCACTATCAACAGTTCGGAATCGTGCCGAAACGCGGCGACGATGATCCGATGCCAGCCCAGCCCGCTGGGCACGAGAGCGTATACGTCGACGAACTCTTGCGCGTCTACAGCGAGCACAAAGCATCGCCCGTCGCCCTTGCTGACCTCCAGGGCAGCGAGTACGGAGACCACTTCGATTCGCATCGACAAGTCTTCTATTGCGCTGAAGGACTGCAACGATTCAGTCGCGACATATACCCCAACGAGCCCGAGTTCGAGCGGCTGTTAGACATGGTCCATGCGGGCGTCCGCCCCACGGTCGCCCAGCTCCGCCTAAAGACGGGTATGGAACGGGTCGACGCTGCCGTAGAAAAGGCGTCGACGCTGCAGGTCCAGGAGAGCCGCCTGTCTCTCCAGCTTCGTGGGGGGGACCTGCCCGGCACCTGCCATCACCTCGCCAACGCCGGTAGGCTGAAGTGGGTCAAGTGAAAAAGTCCAAGCCTCTCGCCGCTTTCAACTCGCCGTTCGAACTGGGCGTTCGGATGGTGTATCTGCTCAATTCCTTGCAGCCGGCCGGCGCCGACCTCCAAAAACTGGTCCTGCTCGACTACGCCATCGTGTATTCAGACGATCTCGGTGGGCCACCTAGCCTTCACACGCCTGTGCCCTACCGCGGCAGCGAATACATGAGTCGTCGTGACCTCATCGCACAAGGCCTATACCTGATGAGCACCCGCGGTCTCGTCGCCGTGACCATGGATGAGGCCGGCATCACCTACTTCGCCGGTGATACCGCTAGAAGCATGGTCGGCGCGTTGACGTCACCCTACCTGCGTGAGTTGGAAGGCCGGTGCCGCTGGGCGGCCACCACCTTCGCCACCCTAAGCTCGAGAGACATGACCGAGAGATTCGCCCAACAAGGCTATCTGTGGGGGGCCGAATTTGAAGGTGCCGCCGCGAGGGAGCACCAATGACAATAACGCTGAAGCACCTGTCGGTTCATGGTCCGGGCCTCTTGCCCGCCGTTGTCGTCTTTAATGGTCGACGCACCCTGATCCGCGGCCCGAGTGATACAGGTAAGTCGCACATCTGGAAATGCATTTGGTTTCTACTGGGCGGCACCGCGACACTCGAACAGTTTCCGGAGTCGCAGGGATACAACTCGCTGGAGCTCGCCTTCCTGCATGGTGAGCATGAATACCTTGTTCGCAAGGCGATGTCTGGCGGTGCCGCGCGCGTTCTGGTGCGATTGGACGATCTTTGGGTTCCGGACGGTACCCCGAACCCGCTCGAAGACGTCAATCAGGATCTTGGCGAGCTGCTCGTCCAGCTGTCTGGCGCTGCAGGCAAACAGGTGCTTCGCAAGCGAAGTGAAAAAGGCCCCATCACTGGTGACGACCTGCGGCATTGGGCGCTCCTCTCCCAGCCCGGAATGATTTCCGAGGACGCGACGAAGGGAAAGGGTCATGGCAAGGACAAGCACGTCTCGTCCTTCTCGCTGTTCCTGAGCGGCCTTGATGACTCCGCGGTCGAGCTCTATAAGACCGCTTCCGAAAAAGACCAGGCCAAGGGAAGATTGGCAGCGGCCGAGGCGGAACTGGCTCGCCTTCAGGGAGTGATTCCAGCGGACACAGATCGAGCATCCGCCGTTGCAGCCTTGGCGCAAGTCGATGAGCGGCTGGACATGTTTGCCACGCAACTCCAGGCGCGTTCTTCTGTTCTGAAGGAGCTGCGGCAGCAGATATTTGCGGAGGGAGAAGCCCTGAGTACCGCGATGACACAACAGGCCAGTGCAACATCGATGCGCGAACGCTTCACGCTGCTGGACCTGAAGTATTCTAGCGACCTTGCGCGGCTCGGAGCCACGGACGAAGGCATCCAGTTCTTCGAGGCCTTGACGGAGACTCCCTGTCCACTCTGCGGCACGTCGGTAGAACAGCACGTCGATCCCGGAAACCTGAAGCCCCGGGCGCCAACAAAGTACCGCGACGCGATCGCGGCCGAGGCGGAAAAGATCCGCGCACTCCGTCGCGGACTGCAGCCATCCTTGGCCCAAGAACAGACGCGTCTCGCCGCCGCAACTGCTGATGTGCAACGGCTTACGACATCGCTGAAGGCATTGGAGGAACAGGAGAAGGCCGTGCTTCGTAGTGCATCGCTGGAGTTCGACTCAGACCCACGCGAACTCGCCGAGTCCCATACGCGGTTGTCATCACTCATCGACGCATTTGATGAGACCGTTCGGCTGACGGCGGCAATCGACCACCTCAAGGAAGCCACGAAACAGAAGCAGACGGCCCTCGTTCGAAACATTGGACAGCACGGCGACGACGTCGGGGCGATCGCACGCCAGATGCTCAACGACTGGGGGTTCACGTCCATCCAGTCTGTATACGTCGACCCGAAGGCCTGCGACCTGGTCATCGATGGCCGCAGACGCCTCAGCTATGGCGCGGGCAAGCGTGGCCTGTTCCTGTCCGCTATGACGATAGCCTTGATGCAGCATGCTCTAAGAAGTGGGCACCCTCACCTCGGCGTCGTCGTGCTGGATTCGCCGCTGAAAGCCTACGCCCAGAAAGAGTCGCCGGACAAGGACCGGGAGATCCCCACAGCCACGGTGAACACGAGCTTTTACGCTTGGCTTTCCCGCTTCCAAGGCCCCGGCCAAATCGTCGTTCTGGAAAACGAACCGTTGGATCCGGTCACGGCCCGCGCTTTGGACGCTATCGAGTTCACCGACGACTACGCCCGCGGACGGCAAGGGTTCTATCCGCCCAGACCGATGATTGCTCCGCCGCCAGGGCCGAGCGACGGGGCCGAGTTCGACGATCTTGCGTAAGTCGCCACTCGTGCTCCCGATCCACGACGCCAGCTGACCAGCGCGCGCCACCATTAGACGTAGGCCTGCCGAGGTCGGTGAAGTCGCTGCGCTTCTGCCCCCGAGAGAGTTCGATACGGGGGACTGAACGGCTGCTTCTGGGGGCTCAGTTCGACGAAGCGACAGACCGCAACCGCTGCATAGCAGTCATCAAAGCCCCGTCCACAGCAACGAACCTCGCACACCGCGTCCCTTACCAGCACCCACGACCCAGAAAGCAAAAGGACGCATCGGAGCCTCTTCCAATACGCCTTTGTCCAGCGTCTCAGTCAAGGCCAAAGCCAAGCCCGCCGCAGACCGGACGGTTCCCCGCCCCACCCTACTCCCCCCGAAAAACAATATCCAGCGACACCAGCGCATCCCCGCCCCCCCGGGGCCTGGCAATGGAAGCGGCGCACGGCCGAGCGCACGGTGCGGTAGTACTCGCTGGGGCCGGCCACCGGGTTCACCTCCACCACGACGCCGTCCCGCACGCGAAATTCCACCTTCACGGTGCCGGCGATGCTCACGCGTTCGTAGGCGCCGGCCAGGCTGGACTGCTGCGACTGCTGGTTTCCGGGCAAGGCCACAGCAATCTCCAGCCGGCCGCCCGAGGGGCCAGACGGGGCCGCAGCGCTGCGGAAGGCTCAAAACCGATAACTCACCCCCGCCGTCACCACCAGCGGATCCAGCCGCACCTTCGCATGCGCCGGCGCCCCGCCCAGCGCCGGCAGCGTGCCCGTCGCCGTGGTCTTGAGCCAGATCTTCTTCGCATCGACGAAGAAGCTCCAGCGCGGGTCGATCGGCACCTCGAAGCCGGCCTGCAGCACCGGGCCGACGCCATTCTTCACATCAAGGTTCGACACGAACCCATCGCGGGATTCGAGCACCAGGGTGTAGTTGATGCCGGCGCCGATGTAGGGGCGCACGGGGCCGTCTTCCCACAGGTGGCGGCGCACGGAGAGCACGGCAGGGCCGTATTTCACCTTGCCGAGCGTGCCTGCGCTGGCCAGGGTGCCAGTGCCCTTGAGGGCGGTGGTGGGCGGCAGGCCCAGGGCGATTTCTGCGCTCCAGCCTGGGTGGAAGTCGTAGATGGCGCCGAAGCCAAGGCTGTAGTTGGAGTCGGCCCGGGCGTCGGCGCCGGGCACCAGTTGGCCACCGGCACGCACTTCGGCCGAGGTGCTGAAGCCGATGTGCGCGGGGCCGGCGTAGATGCGCCAGGGCGACTTCGGGGCCGCGTCGGGCGCCTGGGTCTGCGCCTGCGCGGGCAGCGCGGCGGCGAGGCTCGCGAAAGCGGCGGCTGCGGCACAGGCCGAACGGGCAGCAGACCGTGAAAGGAACGGGCGCGCGGCGGCGGCGGCGGCGACGGGGGTGTTGCGGTGTGCAGTGGCTTGCATGGCGTTGTCTCCTGGCTGTCTGGGTGTGTGCCGTTGTGACCGCGGATCAATCCCGCCCTGCCCGCTCGATGCCGCGCGCGAAGCCTTCGGGATCGGTGAAAAGCGCCTCGTGGCTCCCCCCAGCCTCCACGTAGCGGAACAGGCCGAGCCGCTCCGACAGGCGCGGGTGCCAGGGCAGGCTCTGCGGCAGCGCGGTGTCTTCGCGGCAGTTCAGGTACGACTTGCCCAGCGCCAGTGCGGCGGTGGGCTGCGAGAGGGTGATGGGGTCGGTCAGGCAGCGCAGCGGCTGCGGGTGCAGCAGCGCATAGGTGGTGCGCGCCAGCTCCGCATCGGCGTCGTTGATGAAGCTTTCGCGCCAGACCTCGTAGGGCAGTTGCACCCCGCCGCCGTTGGCGGCAGCGATGTTTTCGAACATGGCGCGGTAGTAAGGGGGCGCCATGTCGGCCAGGGATTCGCCGGGCAGCGGCACGAAGGCGTTCACGTAGACCAGCCGCCGGATGCGCCCGGGCACGCGGTCGGCCGCGCCGGAGAGCAGCATGCCGCCGTAGCTGTGGCCGACGAGGCGCACGTCGTTCAGGTCGTTCGATTCGAGGAACTGCACCAGCCCGTCGATCGCGTCCTGCAGGCCCAGCGGGGCCGTGCCGTCGCCGGGGCGGTTGCCCGGCAGCGTGGGGCAGTGCACGGTGTGGCCGCGCGCGCGCAGGTGCCTGGCCGTGACCGCCAGGGTTTCGCCGGTGTGCCAGGCGCCGTGGACCAGAACGTAGGTGTCCGCCATGTCGTTGTCTCCTTGTGGTGTGGGAGACCCATGGTGGCCCGGCGGTGGGGCCGCGGATGGCCGTTGCGTGCCAGCGTGGCGGACGCTGGCTGCCAGGCGAGGCGGGAGTTCAGGCGCGTGCCGCTGCGCTCACCGCATCTCCGCCCGCGCTCCGCTCCTGCGCGGGCGTCCTGCCGCACCACTGCCGGCAGGCGCGTGCGAAGTGCGACGGGTCCAGGAAGCCTGCGCGCCGCCCGATCTCGGCCACCGTCAGGTGCCGGTGCGAGGGCGCATGCAGCATGCGCTGCGCCACGGCCATGCGCTCGCGCATGAGCAGTACTGCGAAGGTGGTGCCGCCCGACGACAGCGCGCGGTGCAGCGTGCGCAGCGAGACGCCGACGTCATCGGCCACGTCGGCGGCGGTGAGGCCGGGCTCGCAGAAGCGCTCGCGCACGCAGTGTTCGATGCGCTGCAAGAGGCCCGGGCGCGGCGGCGCTTCGGGCACCGCGCCGCAGGCCAGGGACAGCAGGCCGCCCAGGTGCTCGGCCTGCAGCGCGCCGAGCCGCTCGGGCGTCTCGGTCTGCAGCTGGCTCACGTAGGCGCTCAGAACCCGGCCCCAGCCGGCGGAGCCGTCCACGCGGCGGCCCAGCCACGGGTCGGCGGCGGGCAGCCAGGTGCCCAGCCAGCCGATCGGGATCTGGATGGAGACGGTGTCCACCACGTCCGGAAAGTCCAGCAGGTAGCGGCGGCGCGAATCGATCAGCGCCAGGTCGCCGGGCAGCAGGCGCGCGGCGCCGGCGTCGTCCTGCGCGACGTGGCAGGGCGCGGTGTCCTTGCAGAGCAGGTAGTAGAAGTTGTCGCCGCCCCCGCGGCGGATGGCCTGCTGCGTGCGGCGCACGCGCTGCCCGCTGCCGCTCACGCGGTTGAGGCGCAGGCCGCCGCAGGGCACGGAGGTGAGCGTGGCCGAGAACGCGTGGCGCTGGCCGGGCTCGACCTCCATGTCGAGGAAGCAGTCGCAGACGGCGCCGACCCAGTAGTCGGCCCGCTGCGCGGGGGGAACGGCGTCGGTGGTCCAGGTGCGAAGGCCGTCGTGCATGGCGTGTCGGGTGCGGTGGGCCGCTGTGGGAATGTCTTTGCCGGGGATGCTATGCCGGCTCGGCAGTGGGCGCTCTCCGGGCCATCCCTATCACGTCGCCATCCCTATCGTGTCGCCATCACGCGCCGCGCCGCACGCGCCCCAGCAGCACCACCGCCACGGCCGCCAGCACCGCGGGCACGGCGGCCACCAGGATGATGGAGGACGGCGTCCACGCCGCAGCCAGCAGCGCGCCGCCCGCCAGCGGGCCGACGATGGCGCCGATGCGGCCCACGCCCAGCGCCCAGCCCACGCCGGTGGCGCGGATGTGGGTGGGGTAGATGGCGGCGGCCAGCGCGTTGCAGCCGATCTGCGCGCCCACCACGCCGAAGCCCGAGAGCGCGGCGCCGGCCAGCAGGCCCGTGAGGTTCTGCCCGCTGAAGGCGATCAGCGCGATGAAGCCGGCCGAAGCGGCATAGGCCGCGGCCAGCACGGTGTAGGCGCTGAAGCGGTCGATGAGCCGGCCCAGCGCGAGCGCGCCCACCACGCCGCCCAGGTTGAGCATGGCGGTGGAGAGGATGGCTTTTTCCAGCGGCAGGCCGGCGCTCTTGAGCAGCGTGGGCAGCCAGTTGACCAGGAAGTACATGACCAGCAGGTTCATGAAGAAAGCCAGCCAGAGCAGCAGGGTGGTGGGCAGGCGGCCGTGGCGGAACAGCTCGAACACCGAGAAGCCGCCCTGCACGCCCGCGGCCTCGCCGCGCAGGCCGGCCATCACCGTGGCCGGGTCTTCGCCGGGATAGGCACTGCGCACGATCGGCTCGTAGCGCGCGGGCGCGGCGCCGCTGGCGGCCAGGTAGCGCAGCGATTCGGGCAGCAGCAGCGCGAGCACGGGCAGCAGCAGCAGGGGCAGCACGCCGCCCAGCACAAAGACCGAATGCCAGTCGAAGTGCGCGATGAGCCAGCTGGAGACCAGCCCGCCCAGCGTGGAGCCCAGCGGGAAGCCGCAGAACATCACCGTGACCAGCGTGGCGCGCAGGCGCTGCGGCGCGTATTCGCTGGTGAGGGCGATGATGTTGGGCATGGCCGCGCCCAGGCCCACGCCGGTGATGAAGCGGTAGGCCAGCAGCTCGTTCATGCTGGTGGCCCAGGCGGTGAGCAGCGCGAACAGGCCGAAGATGCAGGTGGACAGCAGGATCACCTTCTTGCGGCCCCATCGGTCCGCCGCGGGGCTGAGCAGGAAGGCGCCGGCCATCAGGCCGAACAGGCCCGCCGCGAAGATGGGGCCGAACTCGGACGCCTTGAGGCCCCAGTCTTCCGCGATGCGCGGCGCCACGTAGGCGATGGACTGGGTGTCGAAGCCGTCGAGCATGGCGACGATGGCGCACAGCAGCGTCACGCGCAATTGCAGCGGCCCGAAGGCGGCGCGGTCTGCCGCCGGAATGCCGGCGGCCATGGATGGGGTCATTTTGTCTCGCTCCGTTGTCAGGGATGGAAAGGGCCCGGCCCGCCGGTGCCGGACGGCTTGTCGCCACCCTGGCCGGCGGATCTCTGCGCCCCTTGGGGCTCGCACAGGTCAGGTCATGGCTGGTAGTCCGGCTGCGCCTGCGGCCGTGCCGCGATGAAGGCGGGGTGCTGTTCGGCATGCGCGTGGACGGCCATCACGCGCGCATAGGGCGCGAGGTCGCAGCCGGCGCGCAGGGCGTTCGCCACCTGGGGCACCAGGCATACGTCGGCCAGGGTGGGCGCATCGCCGAAGCACCAGGGGCCTGTGCCGCCCTCGCCTGTGCCGCAGTGCCGCTCCAGCAGCCGTTCGACGGCCTCGAAGCCTTCGGCCGCCCAGTGGGCGTACCACGCGTCCTTCTGCGCAGCGCTCAGGGCCAGCGGGCCCTGCAGGTATTTGAGGATGCGCAGGTTGTTGACCGGGTGCATGTCGCAGGCGATGACATTCGCCAGCTCCAGCACGCGGGCGCGCAGGCGGGGTTTGAGCGGGATCAGCCGCGGCTCGGGATGGCGCTGGTCCAGGTAATCGAGGATGGCCATGGACTGGCCCAGCGTGAAATCGCCGTCCACCAGCGTGGGCACGACGCGCGCGGCGTTCAGTTCGGCATAGCCCGGAGCGCGGTGCTCGCCGGTGCGGATGTTCACGCCGTGGTAGTCGGCGGGCAGCCCCTTGAGCGCCAGCGCGATGCGCACCCGGTACGAGGTGGAGCTATTGAAGAAGCTGTAGAGCTGCATGGCGGAGCCCATCGAACGTCAGACCACGTCCACCGCCAGCTCGCCCAGGCGCTCCACGCCCACCACCATGCGGTCGCCGCGCACCACCGGGCCGACGCCTTCGGGCGTGCCGGTGTAGATCAGGTCGCCGGGCTCCAGGCGGAAATACGTGGAGAGGTCCGCAATGGTCTCGGCCACCGACCAGATCAGGTGCGACACGTCGCTGCGCTGGCGGTCGGCGCCGTTCACCGTGAGCCAGAGGCCGGCCTGCTCGATGTGGCCCACGTCGCTCGCGCGGTGGATGGGGCCGATGGGCGCGGAGGCGTCGAAGGCCTTGCCGATCTCCCACGGGCGGCCCATCTGGCGCATCTCCATCTGGCGGTCGCGGCGGGTCATGTCCAGGCCCACGGCATAGCCCCAGGCATGCTCCAGCGCCTGCTCGCGCGGGATGTCGCTGCCGGCCTTGCCGATGGCGACGACCAGCTCGGCCTCGTAGTGGAAGTTGTCGGTGCGCACCGGGTACGGCAGCCGCAGCGTCTCGCCGTAGGCCACCGGAATGACCGCATCGGCCGGCTTGCAGAAGAAGAACGGCGGCTCGCGGTCCGGATCGAACCCCATCTCCCGCGCATGGGCCGCGTAGTTGCGCCCCACGCAGTACACACGGCGTACGGCGAAGGCATCCGGCGTGCCCACGACAGGCACGGCGACGGTAGGAGGAGCAGGGAAAACGAAGGCCATGGTGTTTTCTTTCTAGGAATGAATCGTTCAAAGGGGAAGCAGGGTCACGCTCGTAAGCGGTCCACAGAGCCTCTCTGGCAAGGCGCCGCATCGCAGACAGTGGCAGCGCCACGGCAAGATGCGGCAACGCCGCCAGAGAGGCTCTGTGGACCGCGCCCCATCAAGAGCGGAGTTCGCGGTGGAGATTGAGTGCCGCCTGCACGGGGCGGTCGGAGTAGCTGAACAGCACCGCATCCTGCGTGGCGGCCAGCTGCACCGGCGCCCACGACGGGGCGACGAAGGTGTCGCGCGGGCCGAACTGGAAGGTGCTCTCACCGATGCGCGCCGTGCCCTGGCCTTCCACCACGCTGAACACGGTGGCGTCGGTGCCGCGGTAGG
>Ga0308159_1004183_pt1 | contig 13457 bp, 14 predicted proteins | sample PhyCR1_FD_201040 | JGI IMG/M metagenome (GOLD analysis project Ga0308159, IMG submission 201040) | Phyllosphere microbial communities from UC Gill Tract Community Farm, Albany, California, United States - DLSLC.R1 | ecosystem: Host-associated > Plants > Phyllosphere > Unclassified | place: USA... | reverse complement strand
CCGCCGAAGCGCTTGGTCAGCCCTTCGATCACCAGGTCAGCCATGCAGTTTCACCCCGAAGATGCCGCGCACCGCGGCGATGCAGATGGCGATGACCGCCACCTGGATGGTCGCCAGCGCGGCGACAAGCCCCACCTCGCCCTGCACCCACAATTGCAGCAGCGCGGTGCCGATAACCTCGCTACCCGGAGCGAACAGGAAGATGGCGGTGGAGTATTCCTTGAAGAAGGAGATGAAGAGGATGGTGTAGCAACCGACCAGCGCCGGCCGCATCAGCGGCAGCATGATGCTGCGCGTCGTCGTCCACCAGTCGGCGCCCTGTACGCGCGCCGCGCGGTCAAGATCCGGGCTGACCTGCAGCAGCATGGGCGCCACGGCGCCGATGCCGGCGGGGATGAAGCGCATGGTGAAGGCGATCACCAGGATCCAGATGGAGTTGCGCAGGAAGCCCAGGCCCGGCAGCAGGGCGAAGGCGTAGAAGAAGCCGATGCCGGCGACGACGCCCGGCACCGCGCGGGGAAACAGCGCCAGGTAGCCCAGCGCGCCCCGGAAGCGGAATTCCGAGCGATGGACGATGACGGCGATGAGCCCGATCAACGCCGTGGCGATCGCGCCGCCGACGAGGCTGACGACGAAGGAATTCCAGATGGCGCGCGAATACACGGGATAGTCGAACAGCGTGGTGAAGTTGCTGACGGTCAGCACCTCGGATAGCGGGATCATCGGCGAGAGGAAGCTGGTGAAGCCGCGCAGTACCAGCATGCCGATCGGCGCCAGCACCGTCGCGAAGATGTAGACCATGGCGAGGAAGAACAGCGGCCAGCGCAGGTTGCCCAGGCGGAAGGGGCGGGGGCGGGAGGCTTTGCCGCCGAGCGTGATGAAGCGCCGGGTATTGCCCAGCATGCGCCCCTGCAGCCAGACCAGGAAGCAGACGATCACCAGCATCAGCGCCGCCGCCGTCGCCACCAGGCCGTGATCCGGCCGGGGGGAGGAGACGCCGTTGTTGAACAGGAAGGTGGTCAGCACGGTGATGCCGGCGGGATCGCCGAAGATCAGCGGGATGGAGAGCAGCTCCAGCCCCACGGTGAAGTTCAGCACGGCGCTGTAGGCGATGGCCGGCTTCATCAGCGGCAGGGTGATGCGCCACAGCGTGCGGAAGGTGCCGGAGCCGGAGACACGCGCCGCCTCCTCCAGCGACGGATCGGTGATGGTGGCGGAGGAGAGGCAGTAGATATAGGCCAGCGGCGCCTGGGACACGCCGGCGATGACGGCCATGCCGGTCAGCGAATACAGGTTCCACGGCGCCTCCCCCAACGCGGAGGGCCAGAGCATGGTGAGGTAGCCGGACGGCCCGTAGACCGCGTACCAGCCGAAGGAGAGCACCAGCGCGGACAGATAGAGCGGCCAGAGGAAGAACTCGCCCAGCACGCGCGCCATCGGCAGGTCGGTCCGGCCGAACAGGATGGCGGCCAGCGTGCCGACCACCTGCGCCACCAGCGTGGTCAGCCCCGCCAGCAGCGCCGTGTTCCACAGGACCTTCGCGAAACCCTCGGTATTGGCCAGGCGGACGAAATTGCCCAGCGTCAGCGTGTACTCGTGCTCGTACAGCGCCTCGGTCAGCACGGATTGCAGCAGCACCGGCAGCAGCGGCCCGGCGACTAGGATGACCACCAGCAGGGCGGTGCCATACTGGATGGGGATCTGGCGCATGCCATGGGCCGGCGGCGCGGGCGGCGCATCCGCCCGCGACACGACAGCGTCCATCAGCTGACCCCGTAGGCGCGCTTCCAGCGCTCCAGGAAGGGCTGGTACTGGTCCACCATCTCCGGCTTGTAGTCGATGAAGGCGATGTTCTGCTCACCGCCGATGGCCTTGATGATGGAGCTGTAGGTGTGGCGGATGCCCTGGCCGGGTTCCACATCCGGGCGCGCCGGCGTCAGGCCACCGCGGCCGAACGCCATCTGACCCTCGGCGGAGGCGATGTAGTCCAGCATCAGCTTCGATGCGTTGACGTTCCGCGCGCCCTTCGGGATGGCCATGCCGCGCAGGATGACGAGCTGCCCGTCCTCGATGAAGTTCCAGCCCAGCACGCGCGCCCGCGCCGGATCGTTCAGCCGCGGCCAGAAGGTGATGGCGGATACGAACCAGCCGGCATGGTACTCGCCGGAGGTCACCTTCTCCGTCATCGGGCCGCCGGAACGTTCCCAGCGCGGCTGGGTCGGCGCGATCTGCTCGAACCACTTCCAGGCCTGGTCGCCATGCTTGGCCACCATGCCGAAATTGGCCGAATAGCCGAAGCCGCCGAACTGCGCGCCGTAGCTGGTGATCTTGTTCTTCCAGCGCGACTGGTTCTCCTGCGTCAGGGAGACGAATTGCGCGAAGGTCTTGGGCTGCTGCGCTTCCGGCACCAGCAGCTTGTTGAAGATGAACACCAGTGGGTCGGAGGAGACGGTGTAGACGCCGGGCCAGGGCTTGGACCAGGCAGGCCATGCGGCGGATTCAGCGGATTCGTAGGGCAGCACCTCGCCCCGGCGCTGGAATTCCACCCAGCCGCCGGGGTCGGCCGTGGCCAGCAGGTCGGCGGTGCGGCTGTTGGTGCCGCGCTCGGCCAAATAGCGCTCGAACACTTCGCGCGAGTTGGGCAGGTCCAGCGTCTCGACGCGGATCTTGGGGTAGCGCTTGTTGAAGCCCTCCAGCACCGGGCGCCAGTTCTCGGCCGACATGATGGAGTAGATGAGCAGGCTGCCCTCCTTCTCCGCGCCTGCGACGATGTCCTGGTAGCCCTGCGGATAGGAGGAGGGCGCACCCTGCGCCTGCGCCCGGCCCGCAAGGGCCAGGGCAGGCAGAGCCAAGGCGGTACGCCGGTTGATCCGGACCATGCTGTGTTTCCTTCCCCATCTGGGGCCGGCCCCGGCTTGGGTTGGCCCCGGCGCGCTTTGGCGCATCTATTGGCGCCAATAGGGTAAACACGCTATTTCAGCCGCTGCAACCATTATGATGACAGGATGAGTCGGCATGGCCCGCGCCCCCCGCCCCAAGCGCAACCTCGCCGCGGAGATCGCCATGGCCGTCCGCTCCGGCGCCTATCGCGCGGGGGAATGGCTGCGGCAGGTGGACCTGGAGGAGCGCTTCGGCGCCACGCGCTTCGACATCCGCGCCGCCCTGGCCGAGCTGGAGCTGCGGCACACGGTGGAGCACGTACCCAATCGCGGCTTCCGCGTCGCCGTGCCGGACCGGCGTCGGCTGCGGGACATGCTGGAGGTGCGGGCGCTGCTGGAGGCCGAGGCGGCACTGGCCGCCCTGCCGCACCTGGACGACGCCGCGCTGCAATTGCTGGAAGCCCGCGCGGCGGCGTTCGAGCACGCTGTGGCCGAGGGCACCGTGATGAGCCAGAGCGAGACCAACCTAGCCTTCCACGACACGCTGTACAGCTTCGCCCCCAACCAGGTGCTGGTGGAGGTGGCGACCGAGACCCGCAACCGCGCCCGCCTGTGGCCTCTGGTGCTCTGGCCCTCCATGCAGGCACTGCGGCGCAGTGCGGAGGGGCACCGGGACATCCTGGCTGCGCTGCGCCGCCGCGATGCGCTGGCCGTGGCGGCGAGCGTGAGGGCGCACATCCTGGGCTCCGCCGCCAACGACCCGGCGGGCGACGAGACAGGCGGCGGATGAGCGGCGCTGGCCACCCCGGCGCAGACGGCTACAATATCGGCAGCAAGAACCGCGATGCCGGCCCCGCCGGCGCCAAGCGCAGGAACCTGGAGTGGAAATGAGCAAGCAGCAAGCCATCGGCATGATCGGTATCGGCCTCATGGGCCACGGCATCGCCTGGAACATCGCGAATGCGGGCTATGGCCTGACCATCCTGGACCATGCCGGCAACCAGCCGGTCGATGACCTGCGGGGCATGGGCGTGACGGTCGCGCCGGGCATCGCCGACGTGGTGCGGGCCGCCGATATCATCGTGCTCTGCGTCACCGGCTCGCCCCAGGTGGAAGCGATCCTGACCGGGGCGGATGGCGTGATCGCCAATCTTCGGCCCGGCACGGTGGTGGTGGATTGCTCCACCGCGCTGCCTGAATCCACCGCGCGCATGGCGGCGGCGGTGGCCGAAGCCGGCGGCGAGTTCCTGGACGCGGCCATGACGCGCCTGCCGCAGCATGCCCGCGCCGGCACGCTGAACCTGCTGATCGGCGGCGAGGCGGCGTTGCTGGAGCGCGTGCGCCCGCTGCTGGAAACCTTCAGCGAGAACATCACCCATATCGGCGCCGTCGGCTCCGGCCACCTGATGAAGCTGATGCACAACTACGTCTCGCTCGGCTTCGTCACTCTGCTCGCCGAGGTCGCGGCCCACGGGCAGAAGGCGGGGCTGGAGATGCAGACGCTGGTGGACGTGCTGGCGCAAGGCGGCGGCGGCGGCGCGGCCCTGCAACGCATCAGCCCCTTCCTGCTGCAGGGCGACGCGTCCTCCATGCCCTTCGTCATCAGCAATGCCGCCAAGGACCTGGGCTACTACCGCCAGGCGGCGGAGGCTTCCGGCGTGCAGCGCGCCATCGCCGACGCCGTGGGCACGACGCTGGATGCGGAAGTCTCCGCCGGCCACGGGCAGGACTACGTGCCGAAGCTGGCGGCCCTGCTGAAGGTCTGAACGCTTTTGGGGCGGTGCCGGAGGGCGGGGATAAAGGCTGGGGAAGGAATTCCCCAGGCCCCATCTTCTTTCTTCGAGTTTGGCGTGGCGGCTGGAGGTTCAGGCGGGCGCGGCCGGTGATGTGAGAACCGGCCGCGCGCTTCGCCTGGTGGCTCAGAACGCGGCTTGGGTGCCGCGCGGGTCGTACTCGCCGAGGGAGAGTTCGTATTTCTTCAGCTGCTCCGCCGGCAGGAAGCGCTGTTCCAGCTCCAGCACCGCCGGGAAGCCGGTCAGTTCCAGGTAGGCGAAGGTATCCTTCGGCTGCGCCTTGGCCTCCGCCATGAAGTCGTTGAAGGCATCCGCGCCGCGCTCGCGGTAGTCCGAGAGGAAGCGCTGCATCATGATCTGCGCGACCTTGGAGATCGAGACATTGTAGGTTGCGACGCCGATCTCCTCATACTCCGCATGCGTCAGCGCCGGGCGGACGGAGGTGGCGTTGATGTAGACCGGCGTGCCGGGGAACGCCTCGATCACACGCCGCATCTCCTCCCGGCTCTGCAGCGCCATCACCATCAGCATGTCCGCCCCGGCGCCGAGATAGGCTTCGCAGCGGCGCAGCACCTCTTCCACGCTGCCGCCGACCGCGGCGCGGGAATCGGTGCGGGCGATGACCACCACGTCCGGGTCCAGCCGGTCCCGGGCCGCGCAGGCGGCGCGGTACTTGGCCACCGCCTCCGGGATCGGGATGACCTCGACGCCCTTGGTGAAGCCGCAGCGCTTCGGGAAGGACTGGTCCTCCAGGAAGAAGCCGGCGACGCCGGCGGTGATGAACTCGTGCACCGCCCGCGTCGTGTTGACCACGTTGCCGAAGCCGGTTTCGCAATCGGCGATGACCGGGATGGTGACGGCCTGGCAGACCCGGCGGATGTTCTCCGCCACCTCGCTCAGTGTCATCAGCCCGGCATCGGGCATGCCGAGGATATGCGCGGCGGCCTGGGAGCCTGAGATGCCGAACAGGCGGAAGCCGGCGGCCTCGGCCAGTTGCGCGTGGTGCGCGGTGGCGCCGGAAATCCACGGCAGCGGGCGCGGGGCTTCCCGCAATTGCCGGCGTAGCTCGGTGCTCATCCGTCCCTGGATCACGGTGTCTCGCAGGTGCATGGCCAGTCTCCCCTCGGATTGTTGCGGCCTATCTGTCAACAACATGAGGGAAGGGTCAACGGTAATCCGGCGCTGATCACCGCCCATCCACAAATTCTGGCTAAATGTGTTGACACATCCGGTTGGCCCCGCATGATGGCCACCAAGCTCGCCGGCCAGCCCCACACGGGGCCGGGCACAGGCAGGCAGCAAGGGATTGGTCCATGTCCATCAAACATCCGGCGGAGGCCGCGTTCGGCGTTGCGATGCTGCTGCTCGCCATCGGCGTGCTGGTCAGCGCCGCCTCCATCCCCTCCGGCTTCAGCTACGACGCGGTCGGGCCGCGCATGTTCCCCACCATCATGGGGGTCGGGCTGCTGCTCGCCGCGCTCGGCATTCTCGCGGGCGCCATCGGCCCCCGCCGCCGCGCCGCGCCGGTCGCGGCAACGCCGGTTGAGCCCCGGCCGGACTGGCGGCCGGTTGCGCTCATCTCCGCCGCGCTGCTGCTGGAAGCGGCGCTGATCGAGACGTTGGGGTGGATACCGTTGACCGGCGTGTTGTTCGCCGCCGGCGCCTGGGCCTTCGGCAACCGCCGCCTGTGGCTGAACCTGCTGATCGGCCTGGTCTTCGGCGGGTTGATCCTGTTCGCCTTCGATGCCGGCCTGGGGCTGGACCTGCCCCTTGGCGTCCTCGCCCCGCTGTTCCAGCCGCAAGGCTAAGGGAAGCCATCCATGGAAACCTTCACCGCCCTGATGCACGGCTTCGGCGTCGCCCTGCTGCCGGCCAACTTGTTCTGGGCCGCCATCGGCGTCACCCTCGGCACCGCCATCGGCGTCCTGCCCGGCATCGGCCCGGCCACCACCGTGGCGTTGCTGATGCCGATGACGCTGGGGCTGGAACCGGTCTCCGCCTTCATCATGTTCGCCGGCATCTACTACGGCGCGCAGTATGGCGGCTCCACCGCCTCCATCCTGCTGAACACGCCGGGCGAGGCCGGGGCGATGATGACGGCGCTGGATGGCAACGCCATGGCCCGCAAGGGGCGCGGCGCGCAGGCGCTGGCCACCGCCGCCATCGGCTCCTTCTTCGCCGGCACCGTCGCCACGGTGGGCCTCACCTTCGCCGCGCCGCTGCTGGTGGAGGTGGCGCTGAAGCTGACGGCGCCGGACTACTTCGCGCTGATGATCCTGTCGCTGGCCACCGTCACCGCCGTGCTGGGCCGCTCGGTCTCCATGGGCATGGCGGCGCTGTTCCTCGGCCTGCTGCTGGGCGCCGTGGGGCTGGACCCGCAGACCGGCCAGGCCCGCTTCACCTTCGGCATCGTGGAACTGCTGGACGGCATCGATACCGTGGTGGTCGCCGTCGGCCTCTTCGCGGTGGGGGAAACGCTGTACGTCGCCGCCCGGGAAGGCGGCGCGCCGGACAAGATCCACGCCCTGCGCGGCTCCATGTGGATGAGCCGGGAGGACTGGCGCCGGTCCTGGAAGCCGTGGCTGCGCGGCACGCTGATCGGCTTCCCCATCGGCGCCATGCCGGCCGGCGGCAGCGAGATCCCGACCATCCTGTCCTACACGACGGAAAAGCGGCTCTCCCGCAACCCGGAGGAATTCGGCCATGGCGCCATCGAGGGCGTGGCCGGGCCGGAAGCCGCCAACAACGCTTCCGCCGCCGGGGCGCTGGCGCCGCTGCTGGCGCTGGGCCTGCCGACATCGACCACCGCGGCGGTGATGCTGGCGGCCTTCCAGCAATACGGGCTGCGGCCTGGGCCGATGCTATTCCAGAGCAATGCGGAACTGGTGTGGGGCCTGATCGCCAGCCTCTATGTCGGCAACGTGCTGCTGCTGGTGCTGAACCTGCCGATGGTGGGGCTGTGGGTGCGGCTGCTCTCCATCCCCAAGCCCTGGCTGTATGGCGGCATCCTGGTCTTCGCCACGCTCGGCACCTACAGCCTCAACGGCAATCCGTTCGACATCGTGCTGCTCTGGGGCATCGGCATGCTGGGGCTGGTGCTGCGGCTGCTGGACGTACCGGTGGTGCCGGTGATCCTCGGCCTGATCCTCGGCCCGATGATCGAGCAGCAGATGCGCCGCGCGCTCGCCGTCAGCCAGGGGGATTGGAGCGTCTTCGTCACCCATCCGCTCTCCGGCGGCCTGCTGCTGCTGGCCCTGGTGCTGGTGCTCACGCCCCCGGTGCTGCGGCTGCTGCGCGGCCGCGCGGCCCGCGCCGCCCATCCATGACCTTCCGAACGGAGTGCCGGGCATGACCCCGCGTCGCCTTTACCGCAGCCTGCTCCTCGAACGTTCCGCCCACGTCATCCCAGGGGTGTACGATGCGCTCTCCGCCCGCCTGGCGCAGCACGCCGGCTTCAGGGTGATCGGTGCCGGCGGCTATGCCGCCATCGGCTCCACCCTGGCGCAGGCCGATATGGGCCAGTCCAACATGCGGGACATGGCGGAGCATTACGGCCGCATCTGCGCGGCGGTGGATGCGCCCGTCACGGTCGATGCCGATACCGGCTTCGGCGGCGTGCACAACGTCACTCAGGCGGTGCGTGCATTTGAAGCCGCGGGTGTCGCCGGCATCATGATCGGCGACCAGACCTTTCCCAATCGCTGCGGCTACCTGCCCGGCAAGTCCGTGGTGCCGGTGGAGGAGATGCTGGCCAAGATCCGCGCCGCCGTCGCCGCGCGGCGGGACCCGGACCTGGTGATCATCGCCCGCACCGATGCCCGCAGCGTCGTCGGGCTGGACGAGGCGCTGGAACGCTGCCGCCTGTTCCTCGAAGCCGGCGCGGACCTCGCCAAGCCGCAGGCGGTGGACCGGACGGAGGAGATCGCCCGCACCATCGCGGAAGTGCCGTGCCCCTTCATGGCCACGCTCTCCCAGGCCGCCGGCCGGGCGCGGGTGGATGTGGCGGAGATGCGGCGCATGGGCGTCGCGGCCGTCAGCATGCCATCCATCGCGCTGTTCGCCGCCGCGCAGGCGGTCGGCACCGCGTTGCGGGACCTGGCGGCCAGCCAGTCCCTGGCCACGGTCGAGGACCGGTTGATGCCGCTGGAGGAATACTATGCCCTCGTCGGCCTGGACGATGCCCAGGCGGCCGAGGAACGCTTCCAGGCCGAGGCGGCGCGGCTGCTGCAGTCGCGCGCCGTCGCCTGACCACGAAGAAACGAACAGGGAAGAACCAAGAATGACCATTACCCGACGCACCGCGCTCGGCGCCGCCCTCGGCACCACGCTGGTTGCCACGCTGGGGCGGGATGCGCTGGCGCAGGCGATCCGCAGCCTGGACATCACCGTCCCCGGCGGCCCCGGCAGCGGCCTGGACCAGGCGGCCCGCGCGATCGAGGATGCGGTGCGGCACGACCGCCTGGCCTCCTCGGTGCGGGTCAACAACGTGCCCGGCGGCGGCGGCATGGTCGCCATCTCGCAGTTCGTCACCAGCAAGCGTGGCAACGCGCAGGCCGTGGTGGTGCAGGGCGCCGGCACGGTGTTCTTCCCGCTGACCAACAAGACGCCGGTCTCGCTGGCCGATGTGCGCCCGCTGGCGCGTCTGGCGGGTGAGTACGAGATCCTGGTCGTCCGCGCCGATTCCCCGATCCGCTCCTTCGCCGACCTGATCGAGCGCTTCAAGGCGGACCCGGGCTCGATCGCCTGGGGCGGCGGCTCCCCGGGCTCGACGGAGAACATCTTCTTCGCGCGCATCGCCAAGATCGCCGGCGTGGACCTGAAGCGGCTGAACTTCATCCCCCACCCGAATACCGGGGAAGTCGTCGTCTCCGCTCTCAACGGCCAGGTCAGCCTGGTTGGCGGCGGGCTGCAGGACTTCATCACGCAGATCGAGGCCGGCAAGATGCGGCTGCTGGCGGTGGCCGCGCCGCAGCGCCTGCCGGGCATCGAGGCACCGACGCTGCGGGAGCTGGGCTACGACATCGTCTTTGCCAACTGGCGCGGCGTCTCCGCCCATCCTTCCATCACCGAGGAGCAGGCCAAGGGCCTGTCGGAGTTCTTCGCCCGGCTGGTGCAGTCGCCACGCTGGCAGCAGATCATGAAGGATCGCGGCTGGCTGGACCTCTACATGCCGGAGGCCGAGTACCAGGCCTTCATCAAGGAGGAAGCCCGGCTGGCGCGCGAGATCCTCAGCGAGCTGGGCATGGCTGCCTGATGCGCCCCGGCGTGCCGGCGCCCCCGCGCTTCACCGCCAACCCGCTGCTGCGGGGGCTGGTGGCGCTGGGGGCCGGCGCGCTGGGTGGGCTGTGCTTCCGCGTGCTGGGCCTGCCGCTGCCCTGGACGCTGGGGGCCATGGCCGCCGCCGCCCTGCTGACGCTGGCGGGCGATGGCTGGAAGCTGCCCGCGACGTGCCGCGATGCCGCCCGGCCGGTCATCGGCGTGCTGGCGGGCAGTGCCTTCACCCCCGTGGTGGTGGCGGGCATGCTGGGCTGGTGGCAGGCGCTGCCGGTGCTGGCGGGCTTCTTCCTGCTCTCGGCCGTTGCCGGGCAGGTGTTCTTCCGCCGCCTCTGTGGGTTCGACCGTGCGACGGCGGTCTTCGCCGCCATGCCCGGCGGGCTGGGCGAGATGACGCTGCTGGGCAGCCAGCATGGCGCCGATACCCGCCGGCTGGTGCTGGTGCATTCGGTCCGCATCGTCGCCGTCGTTTTCGCGGTGCCGTTCATCGTCAGTGCCATGGTTCCGGGCGGGCTGGTGCGCACCGCGCCGTCCCATGCCGCAATGGCGGCCACGCCGCTGGATTGGGCGCTGCTGCTGGGCTGCGCCGTGCTGGGTGGCCTGGCTGGGCGCCATCTGCGGGCCGTGGGCGGCGTGATGATCCTGCCGATGCTGCTCAGCGCCGCCGCGCATGGCAGCGGTCTGACCGCCCTGGCGCCGCCGTCCTGGCTGGTGGCCGCCATGCAGGTGGTGATCGGTTGCATCACCGGTGCGCGCTTCGCCGGCGCGCGCTGGGCGGAGATACGGCTGGCGGTACTGCAGGGCCTGGCCTGGACCGCCATCCTGCTGCTGCTGGCCGGGCTGGCGGCCTGGCTGACCGCCTGGGCGGTGGGCATGCCGCTGCCGGCGATGTTCTTGGCGCTCTCCCCCGGCGGCTTTGCCGAGATGAGCATCATCGCCTTCACCATCGGCATCGAGGTGGCCTTCGTGGTGACCTGCCACGTCTTCCGCACCCTGTTCGTGCTGCTGGCGGCGCCGCTGCTGCACCGGCTGGCGCCCCGGTGAGCCGGGGCAGCCTTCCTGCGGGTCCGGCCCGTTGCTATGTCCGACCAATGGTTCGCCCAGGGGTTAGCCCATTGCGCCCGAGAGCTGCCGAGGAGCCCGCCTTGTCCGACCCCGCCGCCCCGCTGCCAGATGAGGATGACGCCGACGCCCAGGGCACGCTGGCCGAGCAGCTGTTCCGCCGGCTGACGGAAGCGATCCTGCGCGGCGAGCTGCCGCCCGGTTCCAAGATCAGCGAGCCGTTGCTGGCGCAGCGCTACGGCGTCAGCCGCGGCCCGCTGCGCGAGGCGATGCACCGGTTGCAGGAGCGGCGGCTGATCACCCGTTCCGCCAACCAGGGCGCCCGGGTGGTGGAGGCGACGCCCGCCATGCTGGACAGCATCTTCGCGGTACGAGAGGTACTGGAAGGCCTGGCGGCGCGGGAAGCCGCCACGCGCCTGGGCGCGAGGGACCTGGAGATGCTGCGGGAGACGGTGGCGCGGCATGAGGCGCAGCTGGCCGGCAAGTTACCGGCGGAGCACACGGCGCTGGGCAGCGCTGACCACGACTTCCACTTCATCATCGCCCGCGCCAGCGGCAACCCGCTGCTGATCGAGATGCTGTGCGACCAGTTCTACCCGCTGCTGCGGCTCTACCGCAGCCGGCGGGACAACATGGCGTTGCGGACGCGGGCGCTGGTGGAGCACCGCCGCATCCTGGACGCGATCGAGGACCGGGATGCCGAGATGGCGGAATTGCTGATGCGCCGCCACATCGCCGGCGCGCGCCAGCGGCGTAGCGAGGCGCTGGACGGCACTGCGCCCGACAAGGCCCCGCGCGGGGCAGGGGACTTGCCGCCGCGTGGCTGACGCGGCGGCGGCCTGGTACCGGAAAAGCGCGGCGGGGCCGCTGGCCGCCTACCGTGCCTCGGCGCGGCGGATGATCTCCTGGAAGCGCTGGCGGACGCGGGTGGGCAGCGAGTCCGGGATGCTGGCGGCGGTGGGCGCGGCGTCGCCCACCTGCACCAGCATCACCATGCCCATGGCGTAGTGCGGGATGCACTGGATGCCGTAGAAGCCAGGTTCGGTGAAGGTGACCTCGATCTCCTCGTTGATGCGACCTTTGAACGGGCGGGCGCCGTCCGGCAGCATCTCCGGCATCGTCGCCGCATTGTGGGTGACGTGGGTGGCGATGAACTTGATCGTGTCGCCCGGATTAAGGCGGATGTAGTCGGGCTCATAGACCATGCCGCCGGTGTCGTTGCGGTTGAGCATGCGCACTTCGTGGGTCTCGGCCGCGGCAGGCTGTGCCAGCAGCGCGAGGCCCATCGCCAGGGCAAAGGCAATTCGCATCGTGTCTCTCATGACAAAGGATGGAAGCGGATGATGCGGCTGCCATCCGCCGGGTCGGTCAGGAAGGTGGCGCGGACGCCGAAGACGTCGCGCAGCAGCGAGGGGGTGAGGATCTCCGCCGGCGTGCCGAGGGCGACGAGTTGCCCCTTGTGCAGCACGCCCAGGCGGTCGCACCCCATGGCCTGGTTCAGGTCGTGCAGGGCGATGACGGTGGTCACCCGCAGGCTGGCCACCAGTTGCAGGATGCCGAGCTGGTGGTGGATGTCGAGGTGGTTGGTCGGCTCGTCCAGCAGCAGGATGCGCGGGCGCTGCGCCAGGGCGCGGGCGATGTGCACGCGTTGGCGCTCCCCGCCCGAGAGGGTCAGCCAGTCCCGCTCGGCGAAGCCGGACATCTCCACCACCTCCAGCGCCGAGCGGACGATGGCATCGTCCTCCGCCCCCCAGGGGCGCAGGGCGGAGAGCCAGGGGGTGCGGCCCAGCTCCACCGCGTCCCGCACCGTGATGCGGTCCGCCGTCTCGGCCTGCTGTTCCACCAGCGCCATCGCCTGGGCGATCTCCCGCCGCCGCAGGCTGGCGAGGTCGCGCCCCTCCAGCCGCACGGCGCCGGCACTGGGGGTGAGCACGCCGGCCAGCAGCCGCATCAGCGTGGACTTGCCGGAGCCGTTGGGGCCGATCAGCCCCAGAGTTTCCCCTTGCCGCACGCGCAGGTCGACCGCGCGCAGGATGGACTGGCCACGGGTGGACCAGCCCAGTTGCTGGCATTCCAGCATTGTGGTCTCCGTCATCGCGCCGGGCGCCGGCGGATGAGGATGATGGCGAAGACCGGCGCGCCCACCAGGGCGGTGACCACGCCGATCGGCAGCACCTGCCCCGGCACGGCGATGCGGGAGACGACATCGGCGGCGATGAGGAACAGCGCGCCCATCAGCGCCGAGGCCGGCACCAGCCGGCTGTGCCGCACACCGACCAGGAAGCGGGCCGCATGCGGCACTACCAGCCCGACGAAGCCGACCGAGCCGACGATGCTGACCATCACCGCCGTGGCCAGTGCCGCGGCGAGAATGAGCAGCGCCTGCAGCCGCCGCACCGGCACGCCGAGGGAGAGGGCGGAATCCACCCCGAAGGTGAAGGCATCGAGC
>Ga0308159_1004182_pt1 | contig 13460 bp, 13 predicted proteins | sample PhyCR1_FD_201040 | JGI IMG/M metagenome (GOLD analysis project Ga0308159, IMG submission 201040) | Phyllosphere microbial communities from UC Gill Tract Community Farm, Albany, California, United States - DLSLC.R1 | ecosystem: Host-associated > Plants > Phyllosphere > Unclassified | place: USA... | reverse complement strand
TGCGTGGCGATCGCCCGGCGCAGCCGCTCGGGCGACGAGAACCCCGCCCGTCGGGCGATGTCGCTGAGCGGCAGGTCCTCCCCCTCCGGACCGCCGACGATGCGGAGCGCGCTCTCGGTGCGCACCGTCGAGATGAGCTCCCGGAGCGTCGTGCCGCGCTCGTCGGCGATCGCCCGCTGCAGCGTGCGCAGGCTCACCCGGCAGCGGCGGGCGACGGTGCCGGGATCGAGGCCGGGATCGGTGTGGTCGGCCTGCACGACCCGCTCGGCCGCCTCGACCATGTCGTGGATCCCCATCCGCTCGAGCGACGGATCGGAGCGCTCGGAGTCGAGGACCCGGCCGAGGCGCTGCACGGCGTCCTTCAGGAACTCGGCCTGCACCGCGTGGCCGATGTCGAGGTCGGCGAGGAACACGCGCAGCAGCGAGCGCGCCGTGTCGGTGAGCGGCGACGCCGGGACGTACCGCGGCGGCTCCGGCCTCCTGGAGCGCTCGGCGGTCGGCACGGCGAGACGCAGGAGGAGCAGCCGGACGGGGCGGCGCGCGGACACGACGACCGGCACGTCCGACGACAGCGCGAGGACACCCTCCGACACCGCGATCGAGCCTGCCGACGACTCGACGACGAGCTCCCCCTCCATCGGCAGGAGCAGGACGGTCGACGGCTCGACGATGCGGTCGCTCGGCCAGCGGACGACCAGCGGGCCGGTGACGATGTGCAGTGCGCGCACGCCGTCGACGCCGGCGAGGGCGAGATCCATCCGGAAGGCCAGGGGCAGGTCGACGTCGATGTCGGCCGCGCGACGCAGCGCCGCGACGCCGTCGGCGCCGCGCAGCCGGACGGTGCGGGCGCCGGCGCCGATCGGGATGCTGGCGGGATTCTGCAGGACGGGGCGTGGGACCACGGTGGCGACTCCGATCGTGAGCACGGCCGCCGCGGAGGCGCCGTCTCTCGGAGCTTAGAAGAAATGAGACTTGCTCGTCTCCGCCCAGAAAGGGGCACCGTGCGTCACTGCAGCGCGGAGGTCAGCCTCGCGAGGTTGTCGAGGATCGTCGAGCGCAGCGGCTGCCGGCGCCACTCCCGCAGCGTCAGCTCGCGCGAGTGCTCGCGGTAGTCCTGCTGGACCTGGCGCAGGTCCTCCACGAACTCGGCCCCGCGCACCATCAGCGACACCTCGAGGTTCAGCGTGAACGAGCGCATGTCCATGTTGCTCGATCCGATCACGGCGACGTCGTCGTCGATGGTGAAGTGCTTCGCGTGCAGGATCGTCGGAGCGCGGTACATCCAGATCCGCACGCCGGCCGTGAGCAGCGTCTCGTAGTACGAGCGCTGCGCGTGGTAGACGACCGCCTGGTCCCCGATCTCGGAGACGAACAGCTCGACGTGGATCCCCCGGCGCGTGGCCGTCGTGATGGCGTAGAGCATCGCCTCGTCCGGCACGAAGTACGGGCTCGTGATGATGATCGACTTCTGCGCCGAGTAGAGCAGGGTGAGGAACAGCCGCAGGTTGTTCTCTCCGTCGAACCCGGGCCCGCTCGGCACGACCTGGCAGTCGATGGTGTCGCGCTGCTGGAGCGCCTCCATCGGCTCGGACTCGCGCAGCAGCAGCTCGTCGGTCTCGCTGTACCAGTCGGTGATGAAGATGGCGTTGAGGCCCTGCACCACCGGACCCTCGAGCCGCACCATCAGATCGTGCCAGTGCAGGCCCCGGCGGATGTTGCCGCGCTTGTTGTAGCTGGAGTCGACGACGTTCTGCGAGCCCATGAAGGCCGCGTTGCCGTCGACGATCAGGAGCTTGCGGTGGTTGCGGAGGTCGGGGCGCTGGTACTGCCCGCGCCACGGGCGCACGGGGAGCATGTAGGACCAGTGCGCACCGGCGTCGCGCAGGCGGCGCAGCCGCCGGTAGGTGCCCCCCGCGTAGCCGGGCACGCGGATCGACGCGATGTGGTCGAGCAGGATCCGCACCCGCACGCCGCGGGCGACCGCCCGGTCGAGCGCGTCGAAGAAGGGCTCGGTGGTCGAGTCGGCGGCGAGGATGTAGAACTCGCAGTGCACGTACCGGCGCGCACGATCGATCTCGGCGGCCATCGCCCGGATCGTCTGCTCGTAGTCGCCCTGCAGCCGGGCGTCGTTGCCGCCGACCAGCGGCATGGCGCCGAGGTTGCGGTTGAGGGTCACGACCGACTCGAGCCACTGCGGCCACGGGTGGTTGCGCGCGACCCGATCGATGCCCTCCGTCGACTCGAGGATGAACCGGTTGATCTCCTCCTGCTTGCGCCGGCGCTTGCGCGGCAGGCGGTAGCTCCCGATGAAGAGGAAGAGCAGGATGCCGACGTAGGGGATCAGGAAGATCGCCATCAGCCAGGCGAGACCGGTGGTCGGGCGCCGGTTGCGCGGCACGACGATGACGGCGACGACGCGCACCACGAGCTCGACGACGATCGCGGCGATCGCGAGGACGAGCGACCAGTCCGGTTGCGGCACCGCGTCTCCTCGCCGTTCGCGTGCAGGGGGTCGGCGACGGCGCGGGCTGCGCGCCGCTCCCCGATCCGGGGTCGGTCAGGAGGGGTCGGTCAGGAGGCGTCGCGCGGAGGCAGACCGCGGCGGGCGCGCTCCTTCGCCTCGATGCGGTCGTAGGCGCGGCGCTCGTTGCGGTCGGAGCGGATGAGCGCGCGCATGATGAACCAGAAGAGGAGACCGATGCTGACGGTCGGCAGAAGAGCCCACAGCCCCTGATTCCAGATCTCCCAGTCCATGCGGCGATCCTACCCGGGCGCACCGGACCGGGCCTGGGGATGGCCGTGACGCGAGTGTCAGCCGCTCTCGACGGACTTGTTGAGGGCGGCCGCGTCGGCGTTCAGGCCCTCGAGCTCGGTGCGGAGCGCGTCGTACGCCGCGATGTCCGCGTCGATCACGTCGCGCCGGGCGTCGATGGCCTCTCCGCGCGCCAGCAGATCGGCCCGGGCGGCGTCGAACGCGGACTGCGAGGCGAAGTCGCCGCTGTCGGCGCGGGAGTTGAAGGAGTCGATCTCGGCGTTCAGCGCGTCGTACTCGGCGTTGTTCGCCTCGACCCGCGCCGTCAGGTCGACGTAGGACGCCTCGATCCGGGCGACCAGGTCGGTGATGCGGTTCTCGAGGTCGGTGAACACGGCCTCGTAGCGCGCGTTCAGCCCGACGACCACCGAGCGGTCGGTGAAGTACTGGGCGTAGTGCGCCTCGAGCGCCGGCGGCAGGTCGACGGCCTCAGTGCCCAGGATGGAGTGCAGCTCGTTGACGCGCTCGCCCAGCCCGCCGGTGCGGTACAGCTCGAGCCGCTCGGCGACGGTGCCGCCCTCGGGAAGGGTCTCGTACGCGGCCTCGAGCTGTGCGCCGAGGTCGCTCCGCTCGTCGTCGTCCAGCCGGTCCCACGCCGCGTGCAGCATCTCGTGGGCCGCGGTGACGTCGCGGATGCCGTCGAGATCGGGGTTGTCCACGTCCGAGATGTAGATGTCGCTGCCGGTGTAGCAGCCGAGCACGATCTCGTCCGAGGCGCCGTAGCCGCACAGCTCGTTGAAGCCGGTGGTCGGCTCGACCGAGGGGTGCGAGGCGTAGTAGAGGGCGCGGCCGCGCGTGGACATGGCTGTCCGCTCCGCGAATCCGGCGATCGTGGCGTCGGGCTCGAACGCCTCGGCCGCCTGCCGATCGGCGACGGCCGCTCCGAGATCGCGGGAATCGGCGAGGACGGACGCGGCGACCACCGTGCCCACCCCGAACTGCGCGACGGTGAGCACGCTCGCGACCGCGATCGCGACGATGCTGGATGCCCGGACCACGTCTCCCCCGTCCGGCCGCGAGGGCCGCCGTCGTGCTCGGCGGGGGCGGACCCGCCGTTCGACCAGGCTACTTGACGAGCGGGAACAGGATCGTCTCGCGGATTCCGAGGCCGGTGATCGCCATCAGGAGCCGGTCGATGCCCATGCCCATGCCGCCCGTCGGCGGCATGCCGTGCTCGAGGGCGCGGAGGAAGTCCTCGTCCAGGCGCATCGCCTCGTCGTCGCCCGCGGCCGCCTGGCGCGCCTGCTCGACGAAGCGCTCGCGCTGCACGACCGGGTCGACGAGCTCCGAGTAGCCGGTGGCGAGCTCGAAGCCGCGGACGTAGAGATCCCACTTCTCGACGACGCCCGGGATGGTGCGGTGCGCGCGCACGAGCGGCGAGGTGTCGACGGGGAAGTCGAGCACGAAGGTCGGACGGGTCAGCCCGCCCTTCACGAAGTGCTCCCACAGCTCCTCGACGTACTTGCCGTGCGTGGGCACGTGCACCTCGACGCCCTCGCGCTCGGCGAGCGTCTCGAGCTCGACCAGCGGGGTCTCGGGGGTGATCGCGATGCCGGCGGCTTGCGAGAGGCTCTCGTACATCGAGATGCGGTCCCACTCGCCGCCGAGGTCGAACTCGGTGCCGTCGGCCCAGGTGACCACGTGCGATCCGGCGACGGCGAGCGCCGCGTTCTGGATCAGCTCCTGCGTGAGATCGGCGATCGAGGTGTAGTCGCCGTAGGCCTGGTACGCCTCGAGCATCGCGAACTCGGGCGAGTGCGTGGAGTCGGCGCCCTCGTTGCGGAAGTTGCGGTTGATCTCGAAGACGCGGTCGATGCCTCCGACGACGGCCCGCTTGAGGTACAGCTCGGGGGCGATGCGGAGGTAGAGCTCGGTGTCGAACGCGTTCGAGTGCGTCGCGAACGGGCGGGCCGACGCACCGCCGTGCATGACCTGCAGCATCGGCGTCTCGACCTCGAGGAAGCCGTGCGACGAGAAGGTGCTGCGGAGGGAGGCGTTGACCGCCGCGCGGGTGACGACCGTCTCGCGGGCCTGCGGCCGCACGATCAGGTCGAGGTAGCGCTGGCGCATCCGGGTCTCGTCGCCGAGCTCGTTGTGCAGGTTCGGCAGCGGGAGGATCGCCTTCGCGGCGATGGTCCAGCCCGACACCCAGACGCTCAGCTCGCCGCGCTTGCTCGAGAGCACCTCGCCCTCCACGAACAGGTGGTCGCCCAGGTCGACGAGCTCCTTCCACGCGGCCAGCGACTCCTCGCCGACGTCGCCGAGCGAGACCATGGCCTGGATGCGGGAGCCGTCGCCGGACTGCAGCGTCGCGAAGCAGAGCTTGCCCGTGTTGCGCTGGAAGACCACGCGGCCGGCGAGGCCGACCCGCTCGCCGGTGCGGACGTCGGGCTCGAGACCAGCGTGCCGCGCGCGGACCGCGGCGATGGTGTCGGTCACTCCGACCGCGACCGGGTAGGCGCCGCCGCCGAGGTCGTCGCCCGCGCGCTCGATCAGTCGCTCGCGCTTGGCGAGGCGCACGGCCTTCTGCTCGGACGCCTCCTCGGCGGAGAGATCATCGGGGTTCACGGGGGCGTCGGGGGTGTCGGCCATGTCGGGGCGCAGGTGCTTTCGGTCGGGGGCGGAGGGGCGCGATCAGGCGAGCAGGATCGGGCCGTTGTCGAGGAGCCGGGTGGATCCGACGATCGCGGCGACGAGCACGAGGGCCGGGCCGCGATGGTCGTCGTCGACCGGGAGGAGCGTCGACGGGTTCACGACGACGAGGTAGTCCAGCTTAACCAGCGCCTCGCCCATCGCCGCCGACTGGGCGGCCGCGATCACGGCGTCGATCCCGCCGTCGGCCGCGGAGGCGGCGGCCTCGAGCACGTTCGGGACGGTGCGCGCGGCGCGGCGCTCGCGGGCGTCGAGGTAGCGGTTCCGGCTCGAGAGGGCGAGGCCGTCCTCCTCGCGGACCGTCTCGACGGCCTCGATCGCGACGGGCACGTCGAGGTCGTGCACCATGCGCCGCACGAGGAACAGCTGCTGCGCGTCCTTCTGCCCGAAGAACGCGATGTCGGGCTGCACGATGTGCAGCAGCTTCGCGACCACGGTCAGCATGCCGTCGAAGTGACCCGGGCGGGAGCGCCCCTCGTAGAGAGTGCCGACGTGCCCGGCGACGACCCGGGTCGACGTGGGCCCGTCCGGGTACATCTCCGCGACCGACGGGGCGAAGACGACGTCGACGCCCTCGGCCTCCAGCAGTGCCGTGTCGGCGGCGAGGTCGCGCGGGTAGCGGTCGAGGTCCTCGGTGGGGCCGAACTGCAGCGGATTCACGAACACCGACACGACGACGAGGTCGGCGCTCGCGCGCGCCGCGTCGACGAGCGCGAGATGGCCGTCGTGCAGGGCGCCCATCGTGGGGACGAGGGCGACGCGGAATCCGGCGCGACGCGCCTCCGCCACCCGCTCGCGGAGGGCGTCGATGCGTTCGATGGTGCTGATCACCCGACGATGCTACCGGCGACGCCCGCCCCTCCCCCTTGCTGATCGAGTAGCCCGCGCAGCGGGCGTATCGCGATCCACCGGCGCCGGGATATCAGGCTCGGAGGACGCGGGTCTCGATACGCCCCTGCGGGGCTACTCGACCAGCAAGCTCTCGGCACCCCGCCTCCTCCTGCTGATCGAGTAGCCCGCGCAGCGGGCGTATCGAGATCCACCATCGCTGAGGCGGGGTCGGTCAACCGGCGGCGCGGCGGAGGGCGTCGTCGACGGAGGAGCGGACGAGGCTCGAGAGGAAGAAGCCGGGCTTCTCGACGCCGATGCCCGCGAGCAGGCCGGCGGCCTGGTCGACGATGGCGCTCGAGAACGTGGTGGCGGTCGAGACGGCCTCCGCGTAGGCGGCGCGGTCCGCCTCCGCCACGGTCACCGGCTCGCCGCCCATCTCGACGACGAGGGCCTGCGCGATCGGGAGGACGGGACCCGGTGCGGTGACCGCGAAGTAGGTCTCGACGAGCCGCGCGAGGTCGAGGCTCGTACCGCTGAAGGCCATCGCGGGGTGCACGGCGAGCGGGATCACTCCGGCCGCGAGAGCGGGGGCGAGGATCCCGAACCCGTGCTCGGGAGCGGTGTGCAGCACGAGCTGGCCCGGCTGCCAGACCCCTGCGGCGGCGAGCCCGGCGACCAGCGACCCGAGCTCGTCGCCCGGGACCGCCAGCACGACGAGCTCGCTGCGCTCGACGAGCTCGGGGATCGCGAGGATCGGCGCGCCGGGCAGCAGGGCGTCGGCGCGCTCGCGGCCGGCCTCGCTCGTGGTCGCGACTCCGACGATCGCGTGGCCGGCGCCGGCGAGAGCGGCGCCGAGCACGGGGCCCACGCGGCCGGCTCCGATGATCCCGACGCCGAGGCGTCCGTCGCGGCGGGGCTCAGGCATACGGGTCTCCTCCGGGGGCGGGCCACGACGGGGCGGGCGCGGCGGCCGCGCGCCTCCCCCACAGGTGGCTGGCATCGCGCTCGGCCGCGCGCACTCCCGCGTGCGCCAGAGCGTCGAAGAACGCGAGCCCGTCGGCCGCTCCCATCACGGGCACCATCGGAGTGACGGGGCCGGTGACCGTGTGCACGCGGGCCGAGGCGAGCCCCAGCAGGCGCTGGAGCGGCCCCTGCTGGACGCCGATGCTCTGCATGCGCGCGAGCGGCACGACGGCGACGCGCCGCCAGACGGCTCCGCTGCGCAGGATCACCACGTCGTCGGTGAGCCGGTAGCCGGTGCGGCGCCACGAGAACGGGCGGAGCCACGCCGCGGCGCGGGGCGCCCGGGTGAAACCGGTGGCGTCGCGGTGCCGCAGTGCGTTGCCGACGGGAGTGGCCTCGGCGCCCTCCGCGGCGCCCGGCAGCAGCAGCCCGAGCACCTTCTCGACGTCGCGCAGATCGCCGACCGGGAGGATCGTCGTGTTCGGCTGTCCGTTCGCGCCCTGGGATGCGGCGTGGCCGGCGCGGTCGATCTTCACCTGCCACCACCCGAAGGGCCGCCACAGCAGCGGCTGGGTGATCTCGACCGCGTGGACGCGGCCGGGCGGCAGCGTGTCGCTGCTGGTCGAGAAGACTCCGTAGCCGACGCGCACGCCGTCTGGAGTGGCCGCGATCGAGTAGCGCAGCGAGCGCACGAACTGGCGCACGTAGTAGCTGCCGGAGCCGAGCAGGCCCGGCAGGATCGCGATCAGCACGTAGGGCGAGCCGTGCACCGCGACGAGCACCACTGCCACGATCGACGCCGCCAGGAACAGGGTGAACCCGCTGAAGACGAGCGATCCCAGCAGCCGGCCGGGCGGGATCGACACGATCGACTCCGGGGGCGTGCCGTCGTCGTCCGTCCCGCCGAACTCCTCCAGCCGGCGCGCCAGGAAGCCGCCGGCCGGCGCCTCCCCCGGAGCGCCCGCCTCGCGCTCGCGGACACCGGAGGCGAGCCGCAGGATGTCGCGGCGGAGCGCGTCCACCAGGCGCGAGCCGAGGTACGAGAGCTGGACGTTGGCGTCCTGGCCCGCGACGCCGACCTCGAGCTTCGCGGCGCCGAAGATCCGGGCGACGAGCGGGCGCTGCACGGCGATGCCCTGGATGCGGTCCAGGCGCGCCCGGCGGTTCGTGCGGAACAGTACGCCCGAGCGAACCTCCACGACCTCCTCCGTGATGCGGAAGGTGTGCATCCGCCACGACAGCCAGAAGGCGAAGACCGCGACGCCGAGTCCGATCGCCACCGCGAGCAGCGCCCAGCCGATCAGTCCGCGGTTCACGAGCTGATCGACGGGGTCGCCGCTCTCGTACTCGCCGGCACCGGGCAGGAACAGCTCGACGAGGCGCTCGCGCAGGTTTGTGATCAGGATGCCCAGCACGACGATCAGGCCGATCCCGCCCTTGAGGACGGGCGTCGCCGGGTGCAGGCGGTGCCACTCCCCGTCGGCGAGGTCGGTCTCGATGCCGCGGACCGCTCGCTCGGGAGCCTCGCTCACAGCCCGGCCCGGCGCGACTCGGCGAGCGCGACGAGACTGTCGCGCAGCTGCTCCGCGTCGGCCTCGGCCAGGCCGGGGATGCTCACTCCGGTCGCCGCGGCGGCGGTCACGAAGCGCAGATCGGCGAGGCCCAGCGCCCGGGCGAGCGGTCCGCGGTTGACGTCGATGAGCTGCATCCGGCCGTAGGGCACGGAGACGAAGCGCTGGAACATGATGCCGCGGCGGAAGAGCAGGTCGTCGTCGCGGAGGAGGTAGCCGTACGCCCGGGCGCGGCGCGGCGCGACGATGAGGAGGGTCAGCGCGAGCGCGGCGGCGGCGAGGAGCGCGATCCACGCCCAGCCCACTCCGACGAGCCACAGCACGACCGGCACGGCGAGCAGCACCACACTCGACACGACGGCCGACACGATCTCGACCGCGATGTAGCGGGGCGAGACGCGGCGCCAGTCACCGGTGAGTTCGAGGCGGGTCCCGAGGGCGCTCGGCTCGACCTGCGCCACCGGCGGCTCGGCCTGCGTCGCGAGCGGCTCGCGCTGCAACGTGGGCGGCTCGTCCTGCGGGAGCGGCTGCGGTTCCGCGCGCTCCCGGCGCGCCTCCTCCTCGAGCCGCGCCTCGCGGCGGGACTGCGGCTGCTGCGGCTCGTCCGTCATGCTCACGTACTCCTGTCGGCGACCCTCCGGCGGCCGGCGTCAGGCGCGGTTCGCCTCGCCGACCACGGCGTCGTCGTCGTCATCGCTCGGCGGGATGGTGCAGAGGTGCTCGGCGACCAGTCCGGCCACCAGCAGGACGATCGATCCCGCGATCGTGGCGACGTCCTGCCACACGGAGCCTAGCGAAGGCACCGCGCGGCTCAGCAGGTAGACCAGGATCCCGCCCGAGGCTCCCAGCAGCAGCGCTCCGACCAGGCTCGACGCCTTCGCGAGCACCACGACGCGCATCGCGCGGAACGGATCGATCCGTCGGCGCAGCGTTCCCGTGGTGGCCCGGTGGATCGGGATCGCGAAGGCGAGGACCACGGCCGCGACCACGACCAGGGTGAGCGGCACCGTCAACGGCGGCAGCAGCACGGGGCGACCGGAGGAGGCGATCGCCAGGTCGAGGAGGAACCCCGCCACGGCGCCCGCGAGGGCGAGGCCGAGCAGGGTGCTGAGGCGGGTGCGCGTCACGGAGTGCTGCTCTCGGGGTCGGGTGTTCCGGGGGCGGTGCTCGTCGGTGCGCTCGCGGCGCGGGCGCCCCTCCACGCTATCGCTCCGGGCCACGGATGCACCGGGTCGCTCGCGAGGGCCCGCAGCTGCGCGACGGAGCCGTGCCCCGGCAGGACCGCGTCGGGCTCGACGTCGAGCCACGGCTCGAGGACGAAGGCGCGCTCGGCGGCGCGGGGGTGCGGGAGGGTGAGGTGCGGGTCATCGCGGACGACGGCTCCGACCGCGATCAGGTCGATGTCGAGCGTGCGGTCGCCCCAGCGCTCCTCGCCCTCCCCCCGGAGGCGGCCGCCGGCGCGCTCGATCGCGGAGGTCGCCGCGAGGAGGTCCTCGGGATCCAGCGTCGTGGATCCCGTGATCACCGCGTTGAGGTAGCCGGGTGCGTCGTGGTCGACCCCGTCGAGCTTCCACGCGGGGGTCTCGACGACCTTCGAGACCGCGTGCAGGCGCAGTCCCGGAGTGGTGGCGAGCGCACGGACCGCCTCCTCCAGGTGCGCGAGGCGGTCGCCGAGATTGCTGCCGAGCGCGAGGACGACCCGGCGCTCCGGGAGGATCCGCTCCTGTCGGGGCCTCACGAGCGGACCCGGGTGATCTGCACGGCGACGTCGTCGAACGGCAGCGGGATGGGCGCGTCGGGCTTGTGCACGGTGATGCGCACCACGTCGGCCGCCGCGAAGCCGAGCGCGACGGAGGCGAGGCGCTCGGCGACCGTCTCGATGAGGTCGACCGGATCGCGGGTCACCGCGTCCGCCAGCGCGATCGCGAGCTCGCCGTAGTGGACCGTCTCGGCGAGGGCGTCGGCGCCGGCGGCCGGCGCGACGTCGAGCCAGACGGTCGCGTCGATCACGAAGTCCTGGCCGTTCTCGCGCTCGAAGTCGAAGACGCCGTGGTGCGCGCGCACGCGCAGCCCCGTGAGGGTGATCGAGTCGCGCAGCGCGAGGGCGGCGGGGTCGACGGCGGACGGTTGGGTCACGGGAGCTCCTCGTGCAGGCGGGCGGAGAGCGCCAGGGCGCGGGCGCTCGAGCGGACGTCGTGCACCCGGACCCCCCAGGCGCCGCGGTCGGCGGCGAGGAGGCTGAGCATGGCGGTCACGTCGTCGCGCTCGGCGGCGGCGGCCTCGGCCGCGAACGGAGCGAGGAAGCGCTTGCGCGAGTGCCCGACGAGCACCGGGAAGCCGAGCGACACGATCGAGTCGAGGTGCGCGAGGAGGGCCCAGTCGTGGCCGCCGTTCTTCGCGAAGCCGAGTCCCGGATCCAGGATCAGGCGGTCGTCGCGGATGCCCGCCTCGCGCGCTGCGTCGATCCGGCGCTCGAGCTCGCCCCGCACCTCTCCCACGACGTCGGCGTAGGAGGCGAGCGCGTTCATGTCGGCGCTGTGGCCGCGCCAGTGCATGGCGATGTAGACGGCTCCGCGCTCGGCGACGAGTGGCAGCATGGCGGGGTCGGCGAGGCCCCCCGAGACGTCGTTGACGACCAGAGCGCCCGCATCGAGAGCTGCCTCGGCCGTCGCCGCGCTCATGGTGTCGATGCTGACCTGCACGCCCTCGGTGGCGAGCGCGCGGACCACGGGGAGCACGCGCGCCTGCTCCGCGTCGGCGTCCACGCGCGCGGCGCCCGGTCGCGTCGACTCGCCGCCGACGTCGATCAGGTCGGCGCCGAACGCGGCCGGCCCGTCGCCGCTCGAGCGCGTCATGCCGATGCCGTGCCGCACAGCGTCGTCGACCGAGAACCAGCGGCCGCCGTCGCTGAAGGAGTCGGGGGTGACGTTGAGGATCCCGAGCAGGGCGGCGCGCCCGGTCGGCGCGAGGTCGGCGGCGGAGGGGGGCACGTCACTCCCCCCGGGCGGCGCCGATCAGCGCGATGATCTCGGCACGGGCGGCGGGCTCGGCGAGGGTGCCGCGGGCGGCGACCGTGACGGTCGAGCTGCGCGTCTGGCGCGGTCCGCGCATCCGCACGCAGCCGTGCTCGGCGTCGACCACGACCACGACGCCCTCGGGCGCGAGGCCCGTCTGGATCACGTCGGCGATCTGCTCGGTCAGCCGCTCCTGGAGCTGGAGTCGCGAGGCGACGGTCTCGACGACCCGCGGCAGGCGGCCGAGTCCGACGACCCGCTCCCCCGCGCGGTAGGCGATGTGCGCGACGCCGACGAACGGCAGGAGGTGGTGCTCGCAGACGGAGCGGAACGCGAGATCGCGGACGATCACGGTCTGCCCGTCGGGGTGCGCGGTCGCGTCGCCCTCGACGACCGCGAAGGTCTCGTCGAGGTGGGAGGCGGGATCGACGTCGCTCTCGCCGAAGAACTCCTCGTACGCCTCGGCGAAGCGCCGCGGAGTGGAGGCGAGCCCCTCGCGACCGGGGTCGTCCCCGATGGCCGCGAGGAGCTCGACGACGGCGGCCTCGATGCGCGCCCTGTCGACGGCCACGGGAGCCTAGGCCGTCGCGGGACGCGGGTTGATCAGCGGCGGACGCTGCGGCGCGGTCTGCTCCGTGCTCTCGGAGACGACTCCTCCGTCGGTCACGCCGGCGTCGATCGGGGCCTTGGCGGCCGGGATCGCGATGGGCGGGAGGTCGGACAGCGGGCGCTTGTCGCTCGAGAGCCACTGCGGGCGCTCGTCGATGCGGCGGACGTCCTTGAAGATGTCGGCCAGCTGGTCGTGGTCGAGCGTCTCCTTCTCGAGGAGGTCGGCGGCGAGCCGGTCGAGGATGTCGCGGTTGGCGTTGATGACCTGCCACGCCTCGTCGTGCGCCTGCTCGATGAGCTGCCGAGTCTCGGCGTCGACCCGCTCGGCGATCTGCTCGGAGTAGTCGCGCTGGTGGCCCATGTCGCGCCCGAGGAACATCTCGCCCGAGGACTGGCCGAGCTTGACGGCTCCGACGTTCGAGGACATGCCGTACTCGGTGACCATCTTGCGGGCGATCGCGGTCGCCTTCTCGATGTCGTTCGACGCTCCCGTGGTGGGGTCGTGGAAGACGATCTCCTCGGCGACGCGGCCGCCCATGGCGTAGGTCAGCTGGTCGAGGAGCTCGTTGCGGGTGGTCGAGTACTTGTCCTCGAGCGGCAGCACCATCGTGTAGCCGAGGGCGCGGCCGCGCGGCAGGATCGTCACCTTGGTGACGGGGTCGGTGTGGCGCATCGCGGCGGCGGCGAGAGCGTGCCCGCCCTCGTGGTACGCCGTGATCAGCTTCTCCTTGTCGCGCATGACGCGGGTGCGGCGCTGCGGACCGGCGATGACGCGGTCGATCGCCTCGTCGAGCGCGCGGTTGTCGATCAGCTGCGCGTTGGAGCGGGCCGTGAGCAGTGCGGCCTCGTTGAGGACGTTCGCCAGGTCGGCACCGGTGAAGCCGGGGGTCTTCCGGGCGACGACCTCGAGGTCGACTCCCTCGGCGAGCGGCTTGCCGCGGCCGTGCACCTCGAGGATGCGCTTGCGGCCGAGCAGGTCCGGAGCGTCGACGCCGATCTGGCGGTCGA
>Ga0308159_1004180_pt1 | contig 13466 bp, 10 predicted proteins | sample PhyCR1_FD_201040 | JGI IMG/M metagenome (GOLD analysis project Ga0308159, IMG submission 201040) | Phyllosphere microbial communities from UC Gill Tract Community Farm, Albany, California, United States - DLSLC.R1 | ecosystem: Host-associated > Plants > Phyllosphere > Unclassified | place: USA... | reverse complement strand
GTTCCCTGCTCCAATCCCAGCAGCGTGGCCTCTTCCGGCCCGGCAGCCTGGGCGGAGAGCTCTTCCTCCGCATGCTCCACGGTCACGCCGTGGGCGCGTTGGAAGTGGACATAGAGCTCGGTGGAGAATTCTCCCTCCGGCAGATGGAATCCCGGCAGCCGCTCGGCCACCAGGGTGCAGCGCTCAAAGATTCGCGGTGCGCCTTCGACCAGGCGAATCCGCCGCAACCGGTACACGGGCGTGCCCTCGGGCAGCTTCAGCGCCGCCGCCTCCGCCGCATCGGCTTCCGCCGGCTCGCAGGAGAGGACGACGATGCGGGAGATGACCTCCGCCCCTTCCAGGTCCCGCAGGCGGTAGAAGTGGAAGCGGGCAGTATCGCCGGTGTGGCGCAGCACCGTGGTGCCCCGCCCCTGCCGGCGTTCGATCAAGTTGCGGCGCTCCAGCTCGGCGAGCGCCTTACGGACGGTGCCCTGGGAGACGCCGAGCTCGGACGCCAGCTCAGGCTCCGCCGGCAGGGAATGTCCAGGGGGCCAGGCACCGCTGGCAATCCTGCCAATCAGCACCGACTCGACCTGTTGATAGAGCGGGCGGGCATCGAGCCGCTCCGGCGGGGGGGTGGGCGTGCTCGTCGACATGGCGGTGATGGATTTCCAGCAACAGTGCCCGCCATCGCAGGCGTCACCCTGTGTTTTCCCGATCCTTGCGGCTTGATCAAGGCAGCAGCTGAATCAGACTTGTGTCTTATATAAGACCTGCTAAGAAGGGGCCTCTCGGAACTGCTTCCGCAAGCCGAGTTTGGGGAGGAAGATCCCGTAATGGGACGCGCGTTTGACGGCGCCGGGCTGTAGAGCCCAGGCGCCGTCCGCGTATTCAGCCCCCGGACAACCCCATCACGCCGCGTGCGACTTCAGGCGACTTGCAAAGCTCTTGCGGAACTTGGCCACCTTCGGCGCCACCACGGCACGGCAGTAGCCGGACCACGGGTTGCGGGTGAAGTAGTCCTGGTGCTCGGTCTCGGCCGGCCAGAAGGTTCCGGCGGGCTCGATGGTGGTGACGATCGGCGCCGGCCACAGTTGGGCGGCTTCCAGTTCGGCCATCACGGCGCGGGCGGTCTGCTCCTGCGTCTCGTCCAGCGGCATAATGGTGCTGCGGTACTGCGGGCCGACATCGGCGCCCTGGCGGTCCTTGGTGGTCGGGTCATGCAGGGTGAAGAACATCCGCAGCAGGTCGGCGTAGCTGACCGTGGCGGGGTCGAACACCACCTTCACCACCTCGGCATGCCCAGTGTGCTTGCCGCAGACCTGCTCGTAGGTCGGGTGGTCCACATGGCCGCCGGCATAGCCGGAAACCACTTCGGTCACCCCTTGCAGGTCCCGGAAGGCAGCGTCGATGCACCAGAAGCAGCCGCCGCCCAGGATGGCGGTCTGCGGGGTAGAGTCGTTGGTCATGGGCGGTCTCCGTCCGAAATGTGGAGTGGTGGATGAAATGGTGCGCCTTGGCCCTGTGCGCATCCCCCCCTCTTGTCGGCGCGCCACCCTGGCGGCACCGTAGCCGGCATGAACGTCCAAACCTTCCCTACCCTCGCCCCCGCCGATGCCGGCTTCGATGCCGCTGCCCTGGCGGACGCCATCGCCTTCATCGAGGCGAATGATTCGCCCTTCCCGCGTGACATCCGCACCCATCTGGATGCCGGGTATTTCGAGCCGGCACCGGATAACGAGGTGCTCGGCCCGGTCTTCCCGCGTGGCGGGCCGAACGGCGTGTTGCTACGGCGCGGCCAGCGCGTGGCGCAGTGGGGCAACACGCTGCAATCAGACATGACCTTCAGCGTGGCCAAGAGCTACATCGCCCTGCTGGCCGGCCTGGCGCTGAGCGACGGCCTGATCCGCGACCTGGATGAGAAGGTCTCCGCCAGCGTCAGCGACCCCGCCTTCAGCGGCCCGCATAACGGTGCCATCACCTGGCGCATGCTGCTGGACCAGACCAGCGAGTGGGAAGGCACCCTGTTCGGCAAGGCGGACCGCATCGACCGCGGGCGGGACCTGAAGCGGGAGGGCGCCGGGCCGAAGGGCAGCGACCGGCCGATGCAGACCCCCGGCACCTACTGGGAATACAACGACGTCCGCGTCAACGCGCTGGCCCTGGCGCTGCTGCACCGCTTCCGCCGCCCGCTGCCGCAGGTCTTCGCCGAGCGGATCATGGACCCGATTGGCGGCAGCCAGGACTGGCAGTGGAACGGCTACTCCACCAGCTTCGTCGAGATCGACGGGCAGAGCATGCCGTCCGTCTCCGGCGGCGGCCATTGGGGCGGCGGCGTGGTGACGCATGCGGAGGACCAGCTGCGCATCGGCCAGTTGATGCTGCAGAACGGGCTGTGGAACGGCCGCCAGGTGCTGCCGGAAGGCTGGGTCGCCGCCTGCACCACCCCCAGCGCGCTGAACAAGGATTACGGGCTGCTGTGGTGGCTGAACGGCCAGGGCCGCTTCCCAGGCGTCAGCCGCGAGAGCTTCTTCGCCCAGGGCGCCGGCGGCAACATCATCTGGATCGACCCGAAGCACGAAGTGGCGGCGGTGTTCCGTTGGCTGAACCCGGCAGTGCATGCCCAGGCCCTGGCCAAGGTGACCGCCGCCATCAAGGCCTGACGCGCGGCCGCCTGGGGCCGGTTGGCCGAATGGCGGGCAACCCGCACGCATGGAATGCAGAAACACGGTCACCGCGTCCATCGACGGTGACCGTGCGCGGACGAAGCGGCTTGTAGACGCTGGGGCGAGTGAGGCACGCTGGCTTGGCCATATCCGGAAGGTCGGCCATGCCTGGTTCCGCGAATGCCTTTCCCCGCCGCGCCCTGCTGGGCGGTGCGGCCCTCGCCTCCACCGGGTTTCTGCATAGGCCCGCTTTGGGCCAGTCGGCGGCCAGCACGCTGCGGCTGGTGCCGCATGCCAACCTGCACACGCTGGACTCGCTGCAATCCAGCGCGCTGATCGCCCTGACGGCGGCGATGGCGATCTGGGACCAGTTGTTCGCGCTGGACAGCAAGCTGGTGCCGCAGCCGCAGATGGTGGAATCCTACGAGATCTCGAACGACCGGCTGCACTGGCGCTTCCGCCTGCGCGAGGGCCTGCTGTTCCATGATGGGGAGAAGGTGCGCGCGGCCGACTGCGTCGCCTCCATCAACCGCTGGGCGCAGCGGGACCTGTTCGGCCGCCGCCTCGCCGCGCAGTTGCAGGAGATGCGTGCGGTGGACGACCGCGCGTTCGAGATCCGGCTGAAGGCGCCCTACAACCAGTTGCTCTACGGCTTCGGCGCCACCTCCTGCTTCATCATGCCGGAACGCGTGGCTGCCACCCCGGCCAGCGCCGCCGTCACCGACTTCACCGGCAGCGGCCCGTTCATCTTCAAGCAGGATGAGTGGGTGGCCGGGGCGTCCGCCGTGTTCGCCCGCAACCCGCGCTACGTGCCCCGGCAGGAGAAGCCGGACATGTGGGCCGGCGGCAAGGTGGCGAAGCTGGAGCGCATCGAGTGGAAGATCATGCCCGATCCGGCGACCGCCATCGCCGCGTTGCAGACCGGCGAGGTCGACTGGCTGGAACGCCCGCTGGCCGATTTGCTGCCCACCATTCGCGGGCGGCGGGACCTGCAGATGCAGGCGCTGGACCCCTTTGGCTTCTGGTCCGAGCTGCGGCTGAATGTCAGTGCCGCCCCCTTCGATAACCCGGCGCTGCGCCGCGCCCTGCTGCCGGCGACAGTGCAGGGCGACTACATGCAATCCATCGTCGGCATTGAGCCCAGCCTGTACCGCGACGATGTCGGCTTCTTCCTGCCAGGCTCCCCCGCAGCCAGCCCCACCGGGATGGAGGCCATCACCGGCCCGCGCAGCGTGGAGCGCGCGAGGCAGCTGGTGAAGCAGTCCGGCTACAAGGGCGAGACCATCATCCAGATGGCGGCGACCGACCTGGCCTCCGCCGCCGCCATGTCGCCCGTGGCGCGGCAGATGATGCAGGAGATCGGCCTGACGGTCGATTACCAGAGCCTGGACTGGGGCAGCGTCTCCAGCCGCGCGCTGGCTGCCGGTGCCGCCGAGCGTGGTACCTGGCACGCCTACTGCGTCGCCTGGGGCGGGTTGTGGATCACCAATCCGGTCAGCCACCTGCATCTCTACGGCACCTCGCCCAACCCGCGGATGGAGGCGTTGCGGGACAGCTGGTTCTCTGCCCCCTCGGCGGAGGAACAGCGCGGCGTGGCGGGGCAGATGCAGGAGCTGGCGTTCCAGGAACCGCCGGTCATCCCGCTCGGCCAGTACTTCATTCCCAATGCGTTCAATCGGAAGGTGACGGGCATGGTGCCCAGCCCCGTCTCGCTGTTCTGGAACATCGAGAAATCGGCGTGAGCGCCCCGAGGCCGCTCTGCGCCCGCGGCATGGGCTGGATGGCCAAGTTCCAGGGAGTGCCGGCTGTAAAGTCTGGCTAACAAACGAAGCCAGGGTGTTGACGGCCCGGCACGCCGGGGCGAAGCCTTTAGCCTGACATAACGTCCCGGACCGCACCGATGCCCGACACCATGAAGCCGGCTGAACTTCACGCGGCGACGCTGACGCTCGATACCCATGTCGACATCCCCTGGCCGGAGACCCCGGACCCGCGCGGCGAGACCAACCGTTGCGTGGACTACCCCAAGATGACGGCGGGCGGGCTGAAGGCGGTGGTCTTCGCCGCCTACCTGCCGCAGGGCCCGCGCACGCCCGAGGGCTTCGCCGCCGCCGGCCAGCGGGCCGAGGCGATGCTGCGCGCCATCCGTGCCACCGCATCCGGCGGGGACCGGCGCATCGCCAGCCGTTCCACCGACGTGGAGTTCGCCCGGGCGGAGCGTGGCACCGCCGTGCTGCTGGCGGTGGAGAACGGCTACGCGATGGGTGACGACCTCTCCCGCCTGGCGCTGTGGCGCGGGCTCGGCGCCTGCTACGTCACGTTGACGCATAATGGGCACAACCAGCTCTCCGATTCCGCCATCCCGATGGCCTCGCTCGGCGATGGGCCGACGCTGCATGGCGGCCTTTCCGACCTCGGCCGCGCTGCCATCGCCGAGATGAACTCGCTGGGCCTGCTGGTGGACATTTCCCACGTGGCGAAGAGCGCGATGATGCAGGCGGTCACGCTCTCCCGCTCCCCGGTGGTGGCGACGCATACATGCTGCCGCGCGCTGCGCGACCACCCCCGCAACCTGGATGACGAGCAGCTGGATGCCGTCGCCTCGGTCAACGGCGTGGTGCAGATCACCGCCGTGCCAGCCTTCCTGCGCAACCCGGATGCCGATGGCCGCTACCGCGCCAGCGTGGCCGACATGGCCGACCATATCGACTACGCGGTAAAGCGGATCGGGCTGGAGCACGTCGGCCTCTCCTCCGACTTCGATGGCGGCGGCGGGGTCGAAGGCTGGCGCAGCGCGGCGGACAGCGCCAACCTGACGGCCGAGCTGCTGCGCCGGGGTTACGACGCGCCGAAGATCGCCCATCTCTGGGCCGGCAACTTCCTGCGCTGCATGCGGATGGCGGAAGGCGTGGCGGCGGGCGGCTGAGCCTGGGCCACGCGAAGGCGGCGGCCGGTCTCCGCCGCCGCCCTTAGCCCAGCTCGAAGCTCGCGACGCCGAAGATGCGGTCCCGCATCACCGCCGATGCCGGGCCGGCATACATCCGCGCCGTCTCGAACACCGGCTGCATCCCAGCCGCTTCGGCCAAAGCGACAGCCTCCGCGTTCATCTCCGGCAGGTCGAGGCTGACGGGGCCTTCAATGCCTTCCACCAGCGCATCGAACAGGCTGCGCGCCGCGGTGGCGTCCATGGCCGTCAGCGGGCCGATCTTGGCGCCCTCCCGGCAGGGGCGTAGCACACCGAAGCCCACGGCCACGCCATCCCGCACCACGGCCAGCGCCCGGTGGCCGGGGGACGTGATCCATGCGCGCAGGAAGGCCTCGCGCGGCGCGGGGAAGACACTGGCATCCAGCGCGGCCAGCACCGCGAAGGGCAGCGTTGCCGCCGGCACCACCTGCCCTGCCCCGCCGCCAACCGGGCGTGGTGATGGCGCGGTGTAGCGGACGTTGCGCCATGCCAGATGGAAGCCGGATTTCTGGTAGTTGGCCTGCTGCGCCACCACCCCATCCAGCCCCACCACGCGACCCGACAGGTGCTGCATGGCGTGCTGCCACAGTGCGAGCCCGACCCCCTGCCCGCGCCGTTCCGGCCGGGCGATGTAGAAGCCGATGAAGCCGAAGCCATTGCCGTAGCGGGTGGCGGAGATGCAGGCGGCCATGCCCCCGGCATCTTCGGCCAGCAGGAATCCGCCAGGGTCGGCGGCCCAGAAGGCATCGGCGTCGTTCAGGCCCGGGTTCCAGCCTTCCTTTGCCGCCCAGTCCACCATCCGGTCCAGCTCGGCGCGCGTGGCGATGCGGATGGAGGGGCTCATGCGGTCAGTCGCTGCATCGCGGCGCGGAAACGGGTGGCGATGCGCTCCCGGTCGATATGGCGGCCATCGGCCACCACCACGTGGCCGCCGGCGACGACGCTGCGGATGGGGTTGGCCTGGCCGCTGAACACCCAGGCATCCAGCAGGCTATCGTCACTCAGGCCGACAAGGGCGGGATGCGCCGGGTCCAGTTCCACCAGATCGCAGCGCAGGCCGGGGGCGATGGCGCCGATCGGGCGAGCTGAGACTTGGGCGCCGCCCTGCAACGCCGCATCCAGCAGGTTGCGGCCGGGATGGGGGCGGGCAAGATCCGTCACCACCGAGCGGGCGTTGTGGGCCAGGCGCTGGCTGGTCTCCAACTGGCGCATCTCATCCCGTGGCGAGGTGCCGACGTGGCTGTCAGTGCCGAAACCAAACCGGCCATTTGCTTTCGCGTAAGCCGGATAGCCGAAGATGCCATCGCCCAGCGAGGCCTCGGTGGTCGGGCACAGCCCGGCGACGGCGCCGCTGCGGGCCAGGCCTTCGGCCTCCGCTTCCGTCATGTGGGTAGAGTGGATCAGGCACCAGCGCGCATCCAGCGGCATGTTAGCCAGAAGCCATTCCACCGGGCGGGCCCCGGTGGCGGCCAGGCACTCGGCCACTTCCCGCCGCTGCTCGGCGGCGTGGATGTGGATGGGGCCGTCGAAGCGCGCGACCTCGGCCAGCATCTCCGGCGTTACCGCCCGCAGCGAATGCGGCGCGAGCCCGAGGCCAGCCTGGGCGTCGCCCGCGATGGCCGTGCGGATGCTTTCGACGATGCGCCAGTAGCCCTCGAGATCGTTGAGGAACCGCCGCTGCCCTGGCACCGGATCGCGACCGAAAATGCCGCCATGCCGGTACAGGCTGGGTAGCACGGTAATGCCAATGCCTGTCTGCCGCGCTGCCTCAAGGTGCCGCAGTGCCATTTCGGCAGGCGCGTCATAGGGCGTGCCATCCGGCTGGTGATGCAGGTAGTGGAACTCGGCGATACTCGTGAAGCCCCATTCCAGGCACTCGGCGTAGAGCTGGGCGGCGACGGCCTCGGCGTCCTCCGGCGTGAAGCGGTGGACGAAGCGGTACATGGTCTGCCGCCAGGTCCAGAAGGAATCCTCGCCACCCTCGGCATCCCGCGCCTCGGGCGGGGAGCGGCGTTCGCCCAGCCCGGCCATGGCGCGCTGGAAGGCATGGGAATGCAGGTTGGGCACGCCGGGAATGACAGCGCCCGGCAGGCGCTGCGCCCTGCCGGCTGGCACTTCCGGTGTCACCGAGAGGATGCTGCCGCCGGCATCGACATCGACCATGACGTCATGCGCCCAGCCTTGGGGCAGCAGGGCGGAAGCAGCGTGAAACTGCGGCATGGCCGGGGCATCCTCTCCGGTGGAAGAGACATGGTTTCCCTGTTGACGAGGGTTGTCAATACAACCATGCTCCGGTCCATGATGCAGCCGGACAGCGACCCCACCGCCCCCCGCTACCAGCAGATCAAGAGCTTCATCCTGGACCGGGTGCGGAGCGGCGAATGGTCCCCCGACGACCGCGTGCCATCCGAGAACGAGCTGGTGAAGCTGACCGGCCATTCCCGCGTCACCGTCGGCCGCGCGTTGCGGGAACTGGCGGATGCCGGGCTGCTGAAGCGGGTGCAGGGCGTCGGCACCTTCGTCGCCGGCGGGCCGCCGCAATCGGCGCTGCTGGAACTGCGTGACATCGCCGAGGAAATCGCCGAACGCGGCCATCGCCACACGGCGCGGGTGGAGGTGGTGGAACGCCGGGCGGCGGATGCGGCGCTGGCCGTGGCCTTTGGCCTGCCGGAAGGCAGCCCGCTGTTCCACAGCCGCATGGTGCACCTGGAAGACGACGTGCCCGTGCAGCTGGAAGACCGCTTTGTGAATCCACTGATTGCGCCTGACTACCTGGTGCAGGATTTCACCCGCACGACCCCTTACGCCCACCTGATGGCCGCCGCCCCCGCAGAGCGCGTGGAGCATGTGGTGGAGGCCATCCGCCCGGATGCCGCCACCATCGCCGCGCTGGCCATCACACCCGACGAGCCTTGCCTGTTGATCCACCGCCGCACCTGGTCCCGCCGCGTGGTGGCGACGCGGGCGTGGCTGACCCATCCCGGAAGCCGCTACCGCCTCGGCGGTGCCTTGCGCTGAAAGAAGCAAGAACCATGCAGGATCGTTTCCGCAACGCCCCCGCCATCCGCTCCCCGCGCGGCAATACGCTGAGCGCGAAGCACTGGACCACCGAAGCCGCCATGCGGATGCTGATGAACAACCTGGATGACGAGGTCGCCGAACGTCCGGGCGAGCTGGTCGTCTATGGCGGCATCGGCCGTGCCGCGCGGGACTGGAACAGCTACGAGCGGATCGTCCACACGCTGAAGCGGCTGGAGGAGAACCAGACGCTGCTGGTGCAGTCCGGCAAGCCGGTGGGCGTGTTCGAGACGCATGCGGATGCGCCGCGCGTGCTGATCGCCAATTCCAACATCGTACCGGCCTGGGCCAACTGGGAGCACTTCACCAAGCTCGATCGCGCCGGGCTGATGATGTACGGCCAGATGACGGCAGGGTCCTGGATCTATATCGGCACGCAGGGCATCGTGCAGGGCACGTTCGAGACCTTCGCCGAAGCGGGCCGCCAGCATTTCGGCGGCGATCTGGCCGGGCGCTGGATTCTCACCGCCGGTCTGGGCGGCATGGGCGGCGCGCAGCCGCTGGCCGGCGTCTTCGCGGGTGCCTGCGTGCTGGCGGTGGAGTGCCAGCCCAGCCGCATCGAGAAGCGGCTGGAAACCGGCTATGTGGACCAGCGCGCGGAGACGCTGGACGAGGCGCTGGCCATCATCCAGCGCGCCACCAGCGAGAAGAAGGCCATCAGCGTCGGCCTGCTGGGCAATGCCGCCGAGATCTTCCCCGAATTGGTGCGGCGTGGCGTGGTGCCGGATATCGTGACGGACCAGACCAGCGCGCACGACCCGGCGAATGGCTACCTGCCCGCCGGCTGGACGCTGGCCGACTGGGAAGCGAAGCGGGAGAGCGACCCGGCCGCGGTGGCCGCCGCCGCCAAGCGCAGCATGGTGGCGCACGTGCAGGCGATGCTGGACTTCAAGAAGCTGGGCAGCGTCGTCATGGATTACGGCAACAACATCCGCCAGATGGCAAAGGATGAAGGCCTGGCCGATGCCTTCGGCTTCCCCGGCTTCGTGCCCGCCTATATCCGCCCGCTGTTCTGCCGGGGCGTCGGGCCGTTCCGCTGGGCGGCGCTTTCCGGTGACCCGGAGGATATCCGCAAGACCGATGCCAAGGTGCGCGAGCTGATCCCGGACGACAAGCACCTGCACCGCTGGCTGGACATGGCGGAGGCACGCATTCACTTCCAGGGCCTGCCCGCGCGCATCTGCTGGGTCGGGCTGGGGCAGCGGCACCGCCTCGGCCTGGCCTTCAACGAGATGGTGGCGAGTGGCGAGCTTTCCGCCCCCGTCGTCATTGGCCGCGACCACCTAGATTCCGGCTCCGTCGCCTCCCCCAACCGGGAGACGGAGTCGATGAAGGATGGATCGGATGCCGTCTCCGACTGGCCGCTTCTCAACGCCCTACTGAACACGGCGTCCGGCGCCACCTGGGTGTCGCTGCATCATGGCGGCGGCGTCGGCATGGGGTATTCGCAGCATGCCGGCATGGTCATCGTCGCCGATGGCACGCCGGATGCGGCCAGGCGGTTGAAGCGCGTGCTGTGGAACGACCCGGCGACCGGCGTAATGCGCCACGCCGATGCGGGCTACGACATCGCCATCGACTGCGCGCGTGAATTCGGGCTGGACCTGCCGATGATCGGCGGTGCGGCATGATCATCGCCCCGGGCTCCGCCACCCTGGCGCAACTGCGCGCCATCATGCAGGGCGAGGCGCTGGAACTACCGCAAGACTGGCAGGCGCCGCTGGAGCAATCCGTGGCCGCGCTGGCCGCGCGCATCGCCTCGGGCGAGGCGCTGTATGGCGTCAATACCGGCTTTGGCAAGCTGGCCAGCCAGCGGATCGGCAGTTCCGATCTGGCAAAGCTGCAACTCAACCTGCTGCGCAGCCATGCCGCCGGCATCGGCAGTTTCATGCCGGAGCCGGTGGTGCGGTTGATCCTGGCGCTGAAGGCGATGTCCCTCGCCCGCGGTGCCTCCGCCGTGCGCCCGGTGGTGGTGCAGACGCTGCTGGGCCTGCTGAATGCCGGGGTGCTGCCGGCCATTCCCGCCAAAGGCTCCGTCGGCGCCTCGGGTGATCTGGCACCGCTGGCGCATCTGTCGCTGGTGCTGATCGGCGAGGGCCAGGCGCGGGTGGAAGGCATAACCGTCTCGGGCGCCGAGGCGCTGCGGCTCGCCGGCCTGCCACCCGTCGCGCTGGGGCCGAAGGAAGGGCTGGCGTTGCTGAACGGCACCCAGGTCTCCACGGCGCTGGCCCTGGCGGGGCTGTTCCAGGCGCAGGACCTGCTGCACACCGGCCTGACCGCCGGGGCGATGAGCGTCGATGCCGCGCGCGGTTCCGACACGCCGTTCGACCCGCGCATCCATGCCCTGCGTGGCCAGCCGGGGCAGATCGAGGCCGCTGCCACGCTGCGCCGCCTTCTGGACGGCAGCGCCATCCGCGAAAGCCACCGCACCGGCGACACCCGCGTGCAGGACCCCTATTGCCTGCGCTGCCAGCCCCAGGTGATGGGCGCCTGCGCCGACCAGCTGGCGCACGCCGCCACGGTGCTGCAGCGGGAAGCCAATGCCGTGACCGACAACCCGCTGGTGACGCCGGAGGGCGAGGTGCTTTCCGGCGGCAATTTCCATGCGGAACCGGTGGCCTTCGCCGCCGACAACATCGCGCTGGCGGTGGCTGAGATCGGCGCCCTGTCCGAGCGCCGCATCGCCCTGCTGACAGACCCGGTGCTCTCCGGCCTGCCGGCCTTCCTGGTGCGGGAGGGTGGGCTGAACTCCGGCTTCATGATCGCCCAGGTGACGGCGGCGGCGCTGGCCAGCGAGAACAAATCGCTCGCACATCCACGCAGCGTGGACAGCATGCCGACCAGCGCCAACCAGGAGGACCATGTCAGCATGGCCACCGGCGCGGCACTGCGGCTGGCGGAGATGGCGGACAACACCGCCGGCATCCTGGCGATCGAGCTGCTGGCGGCGGCGCAGGGCATCGGCTTCCACCGCCCCCTCACCTCCTCTCCACCCGTCGAGCAGGCCGTGGCGCTGGTGCGGTCGCAGGCGGCGCCGTGGGATGAGGACCGGCACATGGCGCCGGACATCGCCGCGGTGAAGGCCCTGGTGGAAGCCGGCGACTTCGCCGCCCTGGCGGAAGGGCAAGGCTGATGTTCGACCGCGTCTGGCTGAACGCGCATCTGGCGACCATGGACGGCCCGGGTCTCGGCATCGTCGAGGACGGCGCCGTCGCGGCCAAGGATGGCCTGATCGCCTGGGTCGGCCCCAGGGCGGGGCTGCCGGGCCCGGCGGCGGAGACAGTGGACTGCAACGGCGCCTGGGTGCTTCCGGGGTTGATCGACTGCCACACCCACCTCGTCTTCGGCGGCAACCGCGCCGCCGAGTTCGAGCAGCGCCTGGCCGGCGCCACCTACGAGCAGATCGCCCGCGCCGGCGGCGGCATATTTTCGAGTGTCCGCGCCACGCGGGCAGCCGGCGAGGACGCTCTGTACGAGGCCGCGCTGCCGCGCCTGCAGGGGCTGCTGGCCGAGGGCGTGACCACCGTCGAGATCAAGTCCGGCTACGGGCTGAACCTGGAGAGCGAGCTGAAGATGCTGCGCGTCGCCCGCCGCCTGGGGGAGACCCAGCCAGTGACGGTGGCCACCACGCTGCTGGCCGCCCATGCGGTGCCGCCAGGCTATGAAGGCGGCACGGCGGCCTTCGCCCGGCATGTGGCGCAGGACATCATACCGGCCGCCGTCGGCCTGGCGGATGCCGTGGATGCGTTCTGCGAGGGCATCGCTTTCTCGCCCGAGGAAACCGGCTGGGTGTTCGATGCTGCCCGGGCGCACGGCCTGCCGGTGAAGCTGCACGCGGACCAGCTCTCCGACCTCGGCGGCGCGGCGCTGGCGGCGCGGTACGGCGCTCTCTCCGCCGACCACCTGGAATATGCTAGCCCGGAGGGGCTGCGGGCCATGGCGGCGGCAGGCAGCGTGGCGGTGCTGTTGCCGGGCGCCACCTACTTCCTGCGCGAAACCCGCCACCCCGACATCGCCGCCATGCGCGCGGCAGGGGTACGGATGGCGCTTTCCACCGACATGAACCCCGGTTCCTCCCCCGCACGCTCCCTGCTGCTGATGCTGAACCTGGGCTGCACCCTGTTCCGCCTGACGGTGGAGGAAGCCCTGCTGGGGGTGACGCGCCATGCCGCTGCGGCGCTGGGCATGCAGGATCGTGGCGTGCTGCGGGTGGGTGCGCGATGCGACCTGGCGATGTTCGGCATCGGCCGCCCGGCCGAGCTCTGCTACTGGCTCGGTGGCAACCCTTGCCTTGGCCGTGTGGTCGGTGGTGCGTGAGCAATGTCGGCGGGCATTACAGTTCGTCGGCATTTAAGCTTCTAGAACAACGCGACAGGTAACTTGCGGGCATTGGCGAAAGCAAAGAAGTATCTTATACAAGACCCGCGAAAACATTAACCAAGTTTTGGTTAATCGCCATATTGCAGCGCAGCATCAATACGTTAGCGCATTCGAGATGCTTGCAGTTCGGCCTGCCGCCACGTATTTGCGTGGCTGCGGCGCCGCCAATTCCGCGCGGCACCCGCCATGAAAGTCAGGAGCAGCCGTATGGTCCAAGGCGCCAAAGCAGGCACCACCAAGCGTAGCGGCAGGCCGGGGCCGGCGCCTTCTTCCTCGAAGACACCCCCCCTGAAAAACGAGGGTCTGACGCAGGAGCAGCTGCTCCAGGCTTACAACGACATGCTCCTCATCCGGCGGTTTGAGGAGAAGGCCGGCCAGCTTTACGGCATGGGCCTTAT
>Ga0308159_1004178_pt1 | contig 13472 bp, 13 predicted proteins | sample PhyCR1_FD_201040 | JGI IMG/M metagenome (GOLD analysis project Ga0308159, IMG submission 201040) | Phyllosphere microbial communities from UC Gill Tract Community Farm, Albany, California, United States - DLSLC.R1 | ecosystem: Host-associated > Plants > Phyllosphere > Unclassified | place: USA... | reverse complement strand
AGCGCGATGACCACGCGCCAGTGCCAGCCCGACCAGGGAAGGCGATCGAGCCGTGCCGGAATATCGCTGCCGAGGGACATGGCGGCACCTTATCCTCCCCAGGCGGGGCCGGCCGTAGGAAGCGGGCGCATGCGTGCGTGCCGGGAACCGTTGCCGGCGGTATTCTCCGGTGATGTACATCCCCGACCATTTCGCGGTGACCCGCCCCGAAGACCTCGCCCGCATCGTCCAGGACCACCCCCTCGGCATGCTCGTCACGCACGGCGGGGGCGGGCTGGACGCCGACCACATCCCGTTCGCATTCGACCCCGGCGAAGGGCCGCACGGCGTGCTGCGCGCCCACGTGGCCCGCGCCAACCCGCTGTGGCGGCGCTGCGCCGGCGGGGCGCCCGTGATGGTGGTGTTCCGCGGGGCGGAGGCGTACATCTCGCCCAGCTGGTACCCGAGCAAGCACGAGGCGCACCGGCAGGTGCCGACGTGGAACTACGAAGTCGTGCATGCGCACGGCACGCTCACCGTGCACGACGACGAGCGCTTCGTGCGCCGCATCGTCGCGCGCCTCACGAAGCGGCACGAGGCCGGCGAGCCCGTTCCCTGGAAGATGGGCGATGCCGCGCCGGGCTTCGTGGACGAACTGCTGCGGCACATCGTCGGCATCGAGATCGCCGTGACCTCGCTGGTGGGCAAGGCCAAGCTGAGCCAGAACAAGGAACCGCGCGACCGTGCGGGCGCGGCCGATGCGCTGCAGGCCCGGGGCCACGGCGCGGCGGCGGACGCCATGCGCGCCGCTGGCTGACTCGGTAAGGCCTCAGGGCGCCGGGCAGGAGCCGTCCAGCCCCGCCATGCCGGCCAGCTTCTGCAGCCGCGAGCGCTGCTCCAGGCAGGCCTGGTGCTGCGCCTCGGCGGCCTTCTGCTGCGCGAGCCGCGTGGTCTCGGCACGCGCTGCCTGCAGTTGCGCGATGCGTTCGCGGATCTGCGGCATCGCGGCCAGGGCGGCTTTCTCGCCTTCGAGGATGGCGCTGGCGCGCTGCGTGAAATCGGCCGCGCCGATGTCCAGCACCTGCGGACGCACGACCACGTCGGCGCGCGCGAGTTCGGCCTGGCCGAGCTTCTGCCCCATGATCGCGATCGACTGGCCCAGGGTGCCGAGCATGCCGGCCGGCGCCTGGCCGCGCGCCTTGTTGGAGATGTCCACGGCGACCACCACGTCCGCGCCGAGCTGGCGCGCGGCATCGACCGGCACCGGGCTCACCACGCCGCCGTCCACGAAGTGGACTTTGCCGATCGCCACGGGCTGGAACACGCCCGGGATGCTGCTGGAGGCGCGCACCGCCTGGCCGGTGTTGCCGCGCGTGAACACGGTGCGCTCGCCGTCCTCCAGCCGCGTCGCCACGGCGGCGAACGGCCTGGCCAGCCGCTCGATCGGCTGGTTGCGCAGCTGCGCGTTCACGTAGTCTTCGAGCTTCTGGCCGAGGATCAGCCCGCCGGACGCCAGCTGCAGGTCGCGGATCTTCGCCTCGTCGAGCGCCACGGCCTTCTCCTGCAGTTCGAACGCATTCATGCCGCTCGCATACAGCGCGCCCACGACGCTGCCGGCGCTCGTGCCGGCCACCACGGCGGGCGCGAAGCCGTTGGCCTCCAGCATCTTGATGACGCCGATGTGCGCAAAGCCCTTGGCCGCGCCGCCGCCCAGGGCGATGCCCACCTTGATGGCGGCGGGCTGGGGGGCGGATGCGGGCGTGGCCTGGGGCGGCGCGGCCGGCGATGCCACCGGGGCCGCGGGCGGCGCACTGCCGCAGGCGGTGAGCGCCGCCGCACTCAGGATGCCCAGGGGGCGCAACAGGGCGTTCAATCGCATGCCGGAAGAAAATGCAGTGGGGAAGCAGCCAGTTTATCGGGCTGCCGCCCGCCGCGGGCGTGCAGGGTTGGCGGCCGTTGCCGGCGGCGCGCCGGGCCGGGTCAGCCGCGCGCGATGGCCGCGGCGATCGCCTCGCCCACCTGCGTCGTGTTCGCGGTGCCGCCCAGGTCCGGCGTCTTCGGTCCGGTCTTGATCACTTCCTCGATCGCCGCGACGATCGCATCGTGCGCCTGCCGGCCGGCGCCCTGGCCCTGCGTGAGGAAGTCCAGCATCAGCGCGCCCGACCAGACCATGGCGATCGGGTTGGCGATGTTCCTGCCGTAGATGTCCGGCGCCGAGCCGTGCACCGGCTCGAACAGGCTGGGGAACGTGCGCTCGGGGTTCAGGTTGGCCGAGGGCGCGAGGCCGATGGTGCCGGTGGTGGCGGGCCCCAGGTCCGAGAGGATGTCGCCGAAGAGGTTGGTCGCCGCCACCACGTCGAAGCGCCCGGGCTGCAGCACGAAGCGCGCCGTCAGGATGTCGATGTGCTGCTTGTCCAGCGTGATGCCCGGGTAGCCCTTGGCCACGTCGTCCGCGCGCTGGTCCCACCAGGGCATGCTGATGGCGATGCCGTTGCTCTTGGTGGCGAGCGTGACGTGCTTCTTCGGGCGGCTCTGGGCGAGGTCGAAGGCGAACTTCAGCAGCCGCTCGGCGCCCTTGCGCGAATAGACCGATTCCTGGATCACGATTTCGCGGTCGGTGCCCTCGTACATGATCCCGCCCAGCGACGTGTATTCGCCTTCGGTGTTCTCGCGCACCACGTAGTAGTCGATGTCGCCGGGCTTGCGGCCGGCCAGCGGGCAGGGCACGCCCTCGAACAGGCGCACGGGCCGCAGGTTGATGTACTGGTCGAATTCGCGGCGGAACTTGAGCAGCGAGCCCCAGAGCGAGACGTGGTCGGGCACGGTGGCCGGCCAGCCGACGGCACCGAAGAAGATCGCGTCCATGCCCTGCAGTTGCGCCTTCCAGTCGTCGGGCATCATCTTCCCGTGGGCGAGGTAGTAGTCGCAGCTCGCCCAGTCGAAGGTGTGCAGTTCCAGCGCGATGCCGAAGCGTTCGGCGGCCGCCTTCGTTGCACGCAGGCCTTCGGGCATGACTTCCTTGCCGATGCCGTCGCCGGGCAGGACGGCGATCTTGAAGGTCTGGGAGGGGTTGGACATGGGCGGAGTCTCCGGAAAAAGGCGTGGAAAGGAGGGATCGGTGGCCGGCGCGCCGAGGGACCCGACCGACCGCATGAAGCCGATTCTTCGGCAAACCGCGGCGCAATACAATCCGCCATCCGTGGTTCCATTGTTCACGCACCGTGCATAAAACGCCCGCTACCGACGACCTGCGGGTCTTCACCGCCGTGGTCCGCCGGGCCAGCTTCGCGCAGGCTGCTGCCGAGCTGGGCGCATCGCCTGCCTACGTCAGCAAGCGCATCCGCCTGCTCGAGGAGGAACTGGCCGTGAAGCTCCTGCACCGCACCACGCGCCGCGTGGCGGTGACGGAGGAGGGTGAGCGCGTCTTCCACTGGGCGCAGCGCATCCTCGACGATTGGGACCAGCTACTGCAGGAGGTGGCCGTGACGCGCCGCGAGCCGCGCGGGCTGCTGCGGGTGAGCTGCAGCTTCGGCTTTGGGCGGCGCATCGTGGCCCCCGCGGTGTCGCGGCTGGTGGAGCGCCACCCGGGCCTGCAGGTGCGGCTCGAAGTGTTCGACCGGCTGGTGGACGTGGCGGGGGAAGGGTTCGATCTGGACGTGCGCGTGGGCGACGAGATCGCGCCGCACCTGATCGCCCGCCGGCTGGCCGGCAACTGCCGCGTGCTGTGCGCCGCGCCGGCCTACCTGGCACGCAAGGGCATGCCCCGCGCGCTGGACGACCTGGCCGGCCACGACTGCCTGGTGATCAAGGAGCGCGACCACCCCTTCGGCGTCTGGCGGCTGCGCAGCGGCGCGGCGGACCGCACGGTGAAGGTGCGCGGGCCGCTGTCGGCCAACCATGGCGAGATGGCGGTGCAGTGGGCGGTGGACGGACGCGGCATCGTGCTGCGGTCGCTCTGGGACGTCGGGCCCGAGCTGGCGGCGGGGCGGCTGGTGCGGCTGCTGCCCGAATGGCAGCAGGAGGCCAATGTCTGGGCCGTGTATCCGACGCGGCTGGAGCGCTCGGCCAAGGTGCGCGTGTGCGTGGAGTTCCTGCAGGCCCATCTCTCGCGCGAGACCTGGGCCACGGAGACCGCATGAACCGCCCCGTCCGCTCCGCCCGGTTGCTGCAGTTGCTGGACGAACTGCGCCGCTGCCGCCATCCCGTCGCCGGCGCGCTGCTGGCCGAGCGCCTGGGCGTGAGCCTGCGCACGCTGTACCGCGACATCGCCGTGCTGCGGGAGCAGGGGGCCGACGTCGCGGGCGACGCGGGCGTCGGCTACCAGCTGCGCCCCGGCTTCCTGCTGCCGCCGATGATGTTCCCGCCCGACGAGCTGGAGGCGCTGCTGCTGGGCGCGCGCTGGGTTGCGGCCCATGCCGATCCCGTGCTGGCCCGCGCCGCGGCGCAGGGCATGGAGCGCATCGCCAGCACGCTGCCGGCCCTGCTGCGCCTCGAGGTGGAGACCAGCGGGCTGTTCGCTCCGCAGTGGTCCGGCCCGCCGCCCGAGCCCTGGCTGGGCACCCTGCGCCACGCCATCCGCGCGGGCCATGCGGTGCGCATGCGCTACACGGATGCCGGCGACGCGGTGACCGAGCGGGTGGTCTGGCCGTTCGCCATGGCATTCCTCGACCGGATGCGCCTGCTGGCGGGCTGGTGCGAGCTGCGCCAGGATTTCCGCCACTTCCGGGCCGACCGGGTGCTGTCGCTGGAAGACACCGGCATGCGCTATCCGGCCCAGCGCCACGACCTCCTGCGGCGCTGGCGGCAGGAGCGCCTGCAGCAGGCCGGCAGCGCCGTGCGGGAACCGACTGCTGACAGGATCTGACATCGGCGGCGCGCAGACTGCGGGCTCTTTCAACCCTGGAGCCCGCGATGCACGACGAATCCCTGACCTTCTACACCCACCCCATGTCCCGCGGCCGGGTCAGCCGCTGGATGCTGGAGGAGACCGGCCTGCCGTACGAGGAGGTCATCCTGGACTACGGCAGCACGATGAAGTCATCGGATTACCTCGCGATCAACCCGATGGGCAAGGTGCCCGCGCTGCGCCATGGCGGCGTGACGATCACCGAGAACGCCGCCATCTGCGCCCACCTGGCGGACCTGGCCCCCGAAAAGGCGCTGCTGCCGCCGGCCGGCTCGGCGCTGCGCGGCCTGTGCTACCGCTGGCTGTTCTTCGCGGCCGGGCCGGTGGAGTCGTTCCTCACCGCGCGCAAGTACGGCGCCCTGGCGCCCACGTCCGAGGCGGGCTACGGCAACGAGGCCGACCTGCTGCGCACGCTGGAGCAGGCGGTGGCCGGCAAGGCGTACCTGGTGGGCGCCGGCTTCACCGTGGCCGACCTGTATGTCGCCTCGGTGATGGGCTTCTACATGCGCTTCGGGATGCTGGAGCGCCGGGCCGCGTTCGAGGACTATGTGCGGCCCCACCAGCAGCGCCCCGCCGCGCTGCGCGCCGCTGCCCGCGACGAGGCCCTGATGGCGGCCCATCCGCATCCCGCGGCGGCAGCGGCTGCGGCGGCCGCCACGACCCGCACTGCGGCTGCGGCCGCGCCATGAAAAACTGCCAGCCTCCCGGGGGAGCGCTGGCAGCGATGAACGGGGCGCCGCGCATGGCCGCGCCCCGGGAGGAGGGACGTGGGCCGTCAGCCGGCCAGGGCCGCCTTCACGGCGGCCGACACCTGGCCCATGTCGGCCTTGCCCGCCAGGCGCGTCTTCACCACGCCCATCACCTTGCCCATGTCGCCCGGGCCCGCGGCACCCAGCTCGGCCACGATGGCCTGCACGGCCGCCGTCACCTCGTCGGCCGACATGCGCTCCGGCAGATAGGCCTGCAGCACCGCCGTCTCCGACTTCTCCTTGTCGGCCAGATCCTGGCGGCCCGCGCCCTCGAAGGCGGCGATCGAATCCTTGCGCTGCTTGATGAGCTTGTCCACGATCGCGACGATGGCGGCATCGTCCAGCGCCACGCGCTCGTCCACTTCCTTCTGCTTCATCGCGGCCTGCAGCAGCCGGATGGTGCCCAGGCGCTCGGAGTCCTTGGCGCGCATGGCGGTCTTCATGTCTTCGGTGATCTGTTCCTTGAGGCCCATGATGGCTTTCCTTGTATTTGATCGGATGGATCAGGCAGAGCGGAAGGGTTTGCACAAAGCCCCTCCGGCTAGGCCCAGCGCCGCAGACAGTAGTTGTGCTACGGCAAGGCGCTGGAACGACGCCGGAGGGGCTTTTTGCAGACCCGCAAAACGACAAAACCCGCGCTTGGCGTCCCTAGCGCGGGTTTCTCGGCGGCGAGGCCGACCGTACGAATCGTCGATACGGCGGCCGATGCGCCGATCAGTACAGCTTCTTGGGCAGCTGCATGCTGCGGACGCGCTTGTAGTGGCGCTTCACGGCGGCAGCCTTCTTGCGCTTGCGCTCGGCCGTCGGCTTTTCGTAGAACTCACGGGCGCGCAGGTCGGTCAGCAGGCCCAGCTTTTCGATGGTGCGCTTGAAGCGGCGCAGTGCCACGTCGAAGGGTTCGTTCTCTTTTACACGGATGGTGGTCATTCAGTGATGTTTCCAGTATGTGCTGCCAGCGGGTTGCGGGGAAGATCGGGCCCTGCAGCCATTCACAGCGGGTTTCCCCGTCTCTAACTAGTATTGGCCGACGGGGATTTGCCAGCAAAGCCTTGGATTGTAGCGTTTTCTGCAGGCGGTGTGTCAGGGGATCGTTCGGTGCGACGGCCGCGCTGCGCTTCCGGCAGCCGGAACATTCCACCCTGGGTGTGGATGTTGCTAACCGATGGGACAGCCCGGATCCACGGGCGTTTTCCGGACGGCGGGCACAGGGGTGCCCGCGCTCCCCCATCGGGACTCTATGCCGAATCTGCACCGCATCACGGGCCGCCTCACGCGCTGGCTGGGCCGTCTCAGCGTGGGCCGCAAGCTCATGCTCATCTACCTGCTCGACCTCACGGCAGTCATCTACGTCTCGGGCATCCTGATCCACGAGAAGTACCTGGCCATCGATTTCGCCCGCAAGGAAATCGTGGGCACGGCCTACGCGGCCGTGGTGCGCGACGGGCTCATGGGCGCCTTCATTCCCGGCGATCCGACGACGTACGCCCTGTTGCTGGACCGCATGCGCGACCAGCGCGAGGCGCACGATGCCTCCCTGCGCACGGAGGACATGGCCGAGCGTTTTGTACAGGCGTTGCCGCCGGGCGGCGGCAGCGGCAAAGCCGGGGCCGCAACGGGGGCCGTCTCCGATGCGGGCCTGCAGCAGGATCGCGACCAGCTGTTGCGGCAGGGCCGCGAGCTGCTGACCACGGTGGCCAACCAGTCCAACCTGATCCTGGACCCGGACCTGGACAGCTACTACGTGATGTCGCTCACCATGCTGCGCTACCCCGAGCTGCTGCAGGTGGTGCACGACACCCAGGGTTTCCTCGCCCAGCGGCCGGCGCCCCGGCAGCAGACGGCCGTCGGCTCGCACCGCGCCGCCGAACTGCTGACCCTGGTGGGCCGGCTCGATGCGGTGCTGGTGGGCATCGACTCGGATTTCGACCAGGCCTTCATCGCCGGCAAACCCGCGCTGCGTGATCGCCTGGGGCCGACGCGCCATGCGCTGCAGACTTCCGGGCAGGCGCTGCAGGCGCTGCTGCAGCGCGTGGCGCAGGGCGACGTGGGCCCGGATGCCGCGGCCCTGGAGCTGCGCGAGCGCCAGCAGGCGCTGCTGGGCGCGCTGGGCAGCGCCTGGGTCGCGGGCACGGACGCCATGGACCAGTTGCTGGCCACGCGGGTCCACGACCTGTTCGCCCGCATGTGGCTGCACCTGGGAACGGCCGTGCTGCTGCTGGGCTGCATCCTGAGCCTCGTCACCCTGGTGGCGCGCCAGATCGCCAAGCCGCTGCAGCAGCTCGCGCGGGTGGCCGGCGAGGTGCGGCGCACCGGCGACCACACGCTGCGGGCCCACTGGAGCAGCGGCGACGAGATCGGACGGCTCGTGACCGCGTTCAACGAGATGCTGGCCCAGCTGGACCACGAGCGCCTGCTGCAGCAGGAGCTGGCCGCGAGCGCCCGCGCCGCCGAAGCGCAGCGCGAACTCGTGGAGGCGCTGCCGATCCCGATGGTGGTGACCTCGGTGCCCGAGCACGAGGTGCTGCACTGCAATGCACCCGCCAGCCCGTGGCTCGGCGGCGTCACGCACGATCCGTGGCGCACGGGGCTGGAGCCCGGCGTGCGGGCACGCTTCTTCCAGCGCCTCGCCGACCACGGCGTGGTGGACGAGTTCGAGGTGCGCTGGAAGGGCGGCGCCGAGCCGTCCTGGGCGGTGCTGTCGGCGCGGCGCCTGCGCTTCCAGGGCCGCGACGCCATGCTCACGGCGTTCACGCCGATCAACGTGCTCAAGGTGATGGAGCAGCGGCTGGAGCTGTGGGCGAAGGTGTTCGAGGCCTCGTCCGAGGGCATCATCATCATGAATGCCTCGCAGCGCATCCTGAGCGTGAACCAGGCGTTCTGCCGCAGCACGCACTACGATTTCTACGAGGTGATCGGCGAGCACCTGGGGATGCTGCTGGAAGCGCCCGCCGAGCCCTCGCCGGGCGCCGTGATCGCCCGCGCGCTGGCCGAGAAGGAGTCCTGGCAGGGCGAGGTGCACTTCCGGCGGCGCTCGGGCGAGAGCTATCCGGCCTGGCTCATGGTGTCGGTCGTGCGCGAAGGCGGCAAGGGCGGCGCGGTGACCAATTACATCGGCATCGCGATCGACATCACGGACCGCAAGCGCAACGAGGAGCGGATCCGGTTCCTGGCGCACCACGACGTGCTGACCGAACTGCCCAACCGCTCGCTGTGCGTGCAGCGTCTGCAGGCCGGACTCGACCAGGCGGCGCTGAGCGGCGAACGGCTGGCGGTGCTGTTCATCGACCTGGACCGCTTCAAGGCGATCAACGACACCCTGGGCCACCACATCGGCGACGGCCTGCTGCGCTCGGTGGCCGCCCGCCTGGTGCAGGCGGTGCGCGACGGCGACACGGTCAGCCGCCTGGGCGGGGACGAGTTCGTGGTCGTCATGCGGCAGGTGGAGGGCGCCGAGCAGGTGCTGCGCGCGGTGGAGGAGCGCCTCATCCCGCTGATCCGCCAGAGCCATCCGGTGGACGGCCACGAACTGAGCGTGTCGTGCAGCGTCGGCATCGCGGTCCACCCCGAGGACGGCTCGGACCTGGACGAGCTGATGCGCCGGGCCGACGCGGCGATGTACGAGGCCAAGACCGCCGGCCGCGACATGGCCCGGCTCTACTCGCTGGAGACCGACCGGCGCGTGCAGGCCCGGCAGGCGCTGGAGCAGGCCCTGCGGCGGGCGCTGGAGCGCGACGAGTTCGTGCTGCACTACCAGCCGCGCATGTCGGCGCGCACCGGCTGGCCCACCGGCGTGGAGGCGCTGCTGCGCTGGCGCCACCCCACGCTCGGGACCGTGCTGCCGGGCGAATTCATCCCGATCGCGGAAGAGGCCAACCTGATCCGGCCGATCGGCGCCTGGGTGCTCGACCAGGCCTGCGCGCAATGGGCCATCTGGCGCGCCTCGGACACGGGCGGCTGGCTCGCGGGGCTGCCGGTGTCGGTCAACCTGTCGGCGGCGCAACTGGCCGATCCGCAGCTGGTGCCGGACATCGCGGCGATGCTGGCGCGCCACGGCATGCCGGCGCGCTGCCTGGAGCTGGAGATCACCGAGTCGCAGCTCATGGACCACGCCGGCGCGGCGCAGGGCCAGCTCGCGGCCCTCAAGCGATTGGGCGTGCAGCTGTCCATCGACGATTTCGGCACGGGCTATTCCAGCCTGGCCTACCTGAAGCGCTTCGCGATCGACACGCTGAAGGTGGACCGGTCCTTCATCCGCGACATGCTCTCGAGCCCGGCGGACATGGCGATCACGCGCGCCATCATCGGCCTGGGCCGCACCCTGGGCCTGCAGGTGGTGGCTGAGGGCGTGGAGGACGAGGCCACGCTGCGCATGCTGGCCTCGCTGGACTGCGACGAGGTGCAGGGCTACTTCTTCAGCCGGGCGCTGCCGCCGGAGGCGCTGCAGCGGTGGCTCTCGGAGCTGGCGGCGTCGCCGCCGCGCCTGCAGGCCCCGGCGGGGCCGTGAGCGCATCGTCCGGCGCACCGGCGCGGTCGTGCGGTCCGTAGTCGCGCAGGACCCGCGCCACGCGCAGCCGGTAGTCCTTGAACACCCCGCCGCGCCCGGCGGCCTGCGCCGCGCGGTGGCCGGCATGGGCGCGCCACCGTGCCACGGCGTCTTCGTCGCGCCAGAACGACAGCGACAGCAGCTTGGCCGGCGAGGTCAGGCTCTGGAAGCGCTCCAGGCTAAGGAAGCCGTCCATGCCTTCCAGGTCGGCATGCAGGGCCGCGGCGCGCGCCAGGTATTCGTCGCGGCCATCGGCGGAAGGGTGGGCCTCGAAGAGGACGGCGATCATGGTGCGGTGCCCCCGGCGATGGACGCGGCTGCCGCGGTGTCGAAGCCTTGCGCGGGCAGCCCGAGCGTGCCCGGCACCGCCAGCGCGAAGCGCCGCTCCTCGCGCAGTATGAAGCGCCCCCGCTGCGCCCGTTCGAAATTCGCGCGGCCTTCGGGGTCTGCCCGCAGCCGTGCCCGGTAGGCCTCGTAGGCCGCCAGGCTGTCGAAGGCGATCAGTCCCCAGGCCTCGTAGTTGCTGCCTTCATGCGGCAGGAAGTAGCCCAGCAGGTGGCCGCCGCAGCGCGGGATGATGCGGCCCCAGTGCTGGGCGTAGTCTCGGAAGGCGTCGATCTGGAATGGATCGATCTCGTAGCGGATGAAGCAGGTGATGGGCAAGGTGGACTCCTGATGCGGGAAAGGGGCCTCCCGCGAAGGCATGCCGCTATTGGATGCCGCCCCGCACGGGCGACGCTTCGCCGCGGAGCGAAGCATGATCACGAGCCCCTGGGGCACACTGCGGTGCGTGAAGACCAACCAGATCGCCCACGTGGCCGCGCTCATCGGCGAACCCGCGCGCACCGGCATGCTGCTCGCGCTGATGGACGGCCGCGCGCTCACCGCGCGCGAACTCGCGCAGGCGGCACGCGTCTCCCCCGCCACGGCGAGCCGCCATCTCGCGCTGCTGGCCGAAGCGGGCCTGCTGTCGGTGCGCAGCCAGGGCCGCCACCGCTACCACCGGCTGGCCGGGCCCGAGGTGGCGCGCCTGCTCGAAGGCCTGATGCAATTCGCCGTGCTCCCGCGGGACGCGCCTGCCAAGCCCGTGGCGGCGGGCCCGCGCGACGAGGCGCTGCGCCGCGCGCGCACCTGCTACGACCACCTGGCCGGGCGGCTGGGCGTGGCGGTGGCGGCCCACCTGCTGGAGGAGGGGGCCGTCGTGTTCGACAGCGACGAAGGCGGCCATGCCACGGACCGGGCCGCGGCCGTGCTGGCGCGGCTCGGCGTGGACGCGCCGGGTGCGGCCGGCGCGCTGGATGCGGCCACGTCCCGCCGGCCCGTCTGCCGCCCCTGCCTGGACTGGAGCGAGCGCCGCCCGCACGTGGCCGGGCGCATCGGCGCGCTGGTCTGCGCGCATTGCCTCGCCGAAGGCTGGCTGGCCCGCACCGCCGGATCGCGGGCGCTCGCCGTCACGCCGCGCGGCGCAGTGGCGTTGCGCGACTGGCTCGGGGTGGCGCGCTGGGGCGAGGTGGCTGGCAGCGGTATGCCGGGTTGATCCGCTTTCCGTGCCACGCGCTGGCGCGCGGCGCGGCGGATCAACCGGCCGGCAGGGCCTGCGCGCAGGCGTGGGCGCTCGCCCAGGCCCACTGGAAGTTGTAGCCTCCCAGCCAGCCGGTGATGTCCACGACTTCGCCGATGAAGTAGAGGCCGGGCCGGGCCTTGGCCTCCATCGTCTGCTGCGACAGCGCGGACGTGTCCACGCCGCCCAGCGTGACCTCGGCCTTCTTGTAGCCCTCGGTCCCCGTGGGCACCAGCTCCCAGCGCGCGAGTTGTTCCGCCAGCCTGGCCAGGGCCTTGTCGGGCGCCTCGTTGATCGGGCGCTGCAGTTCGGGGTGCCGCTCCACCCAGGCATCGGCCAGGCGCGTGGGCACCAGCGCGGCCAGTTCGTTGGCCACGCGCTTCTTCGAACGCAGCTTGGCCTGCGCGAAGGCCGCGGACAGGTCGGTGCCCGGCGCGAGGTCGAGCGCGATCGGCGTGCCGGGCTGCCAGTAGCTGGAGATCTGCAGCACCGCCGGGCCCGAGAGGCCGCGGTGGGTGAAGAGCAGGTCTTCGTGGAAGGCCATGCGCGCTTTCTTCCTGCCGCTGGGCCGCCCCGAGGCGGGAACGGCCCCCTCGGGGGGCAGCGACCCGCGTGGCGGCGGAGCGTGGGGGTGGTCAGGGACGCCGGTGGACATCTCCACCGGCAGCGCGAGCCCCGCGAGGCCGGCATACGGCGCCCAGCCGTCGCCGTCGAAGGTGAGCGGCACCAGGCCCGGCCGGCGCTCCACCAGCGGCAGGCCGAACTGCTGCGCCACGCGGTAGCCGAGGTCGGTCGCGCCGATCTTCGGGATCGACAGCCCTCCCGTCGCGATCACGAGGCTGCGGCTGCGCACGGCGCCGCGGCCGGTCTGCAGCAGGTAGCCGCCGGAGCCCGATGCACCCGCGTCGCCCTCGGCCCAGGCCACGGAGCGCACGTCGCACGGCTGCCAGCGCTCCACCCGGCCGGCCTCGCATTCGGCGAGCAGCATCGCGATGATGTCCTCGGCCGAGCGGTCGGCGAACAGCTGGCCCTTGTGCTTCTCGTGGAAGGCGATGCCGTGCTTCTGCACCAGCGCGATGAAATCGGCCGGCGTATAGCGCGACAGCGCCGAGCGGGCGAACTGCGGGTTGCGGCCCACGAAGTGGCGGTGCGGCGCGGCCGCATCCAGATCGCGGTTGGTGAAGTTGCAGCGGCCGCCGCCGGAGATGCGGATCTTCTCGGCCACTTTTTCGGCGTGGTCGATCAGCAGCACGCGCACGCCGCGCTGGCCCGCCTGGGCCGCGCAGAAGAGGCCGGCCGCGCCGGCGCCGACGACGACGGCGTCGTAGTAGGGGGCAGCGGTGTCCATCAGCCCTTCCAGGTGAACGGGAACTTCAGCTGCTTCACGAAGCCGTTGGGCACGTAGTCGCCCAGCACGCCGTACTTCCCGGGCCAGAGCCGGTCGCTCTTCACGGCGGTGCCGAACAGGTAGTCGATGAACGCGAAGTGCGCCGCATAGTTCCTGTCGAGCGCCTCCTGGTCCTGGCTGTGGTGCCAGTGGTGGAAGTTGGGCGTCACCAGCACGTAGCGCAGCGGCCCCAGGCGCACGCTCACGTTGGCGTGGTTGAACACGGCCTGGAAGCCGACGATCACGATGTAGGCGTCGATCACTTCCTTCGAGAAGCCCAGCACGTAGATCGGCGCGAGCACCAGCGTGCGCGTGATCAGCAGCTCCAGGATGTGCTGGCGCGAGCC
>Ga0308159_1004176_pt1 | contig 13478 bp, 9 predicted proteins | sample PhyCR1_FD_201040 | JGI IMG/M metagenome (GOLD analysis project Ga0308159, IMG submission 201040) | Phyllosphere microbial communities from UC Gill Tract Community Farm, Albany, California, United States - DLSLC.R1 | ecosystem: Host-associated > Plants > Phyllosphere > Unclassified | place: USA... | reverse complement strand
CTGATGACCCTGTTGATGAGCCGTTCCCTGAATAATCTGACCATGGGCAGCGAGTTGGCGACCGCGCTCGGCACGCGCATTGCGCTGACCCAGCTTACCGGCTTGCTGGCGATTACTCTGCTTTGCGGCAGCGCGACCGCTGCCGTCGGGCCGATCGGTTTTGTCGGGCTGATGATGCCGCACATTGCCAAACGCCTGTCGCGCGCCAATCCGCGCTGGCTGTTGCCGTGGACGCTGGTGCTGACCCCTTCCCTGCTGCTGGCCGCAGATTTGCTGGGCCGAATGCTGGTGGTGGGCGAACTTCGCGTTTCCGTGGTTACGGCCTTTATCGGCGCGCCGGTGCTAATCTGGCTGGTCCGCCATCACAACGGATTAAGCCGGGGATGAGCATGAATTCCGCTCTCGAACGCCGACATCCGGCAGAGAAAAACCTTCGCCTTGCGCGGCCTGTCCTGACCGTGGCGGCGCTGTTGATCTGCTGTGCGCTACTGGCAGTTTATGCCCTCGGCAACGGCACACTGCCCCTCTCCGCCCATCAGGTTATCGATGCGCTGCGCGGGGAAGGTCCGAAAAATCTGGCGGTGATCGTCACGCAATGGCGTTTGCCGCGCGTGGCGATGGCCTTGATTCTGGGCGCGGCGCTCGGCATCAGCGGCGCGATTTTCCAGTCGCTGATGCGCAATCCGCTCGGCAGCCCCGATGTCATAGGCTTTAACACCGGCGCTTACAGCGGTGTGCTGGTCGCCATCGTCTTGTTCAACGGCAGCATCAATGAAATCACCGCCGGTGCCATGGCAGGCGGGATCATAACGGGTCTGCTGGTGTACTGGCTCGCGTGGCGAAAAGGCGTGGAAACCTTCCGGTTGATCATTGTAGGCATTGCCATTCGCGCCTTGCTGATTGGCGGCAACACCTGGCTGATTATCAATGCCTCGCTGGAGTCGGCGCTGACCGCCGGGCTTTGGAGCGCAGGCTCGCTCAACGGCATTACCTGGCAGAAAAGCCTGCCCGCCATCGGAGTGATTATTTTTGCCGTGCTGCTGGCGCAGGCGCTGTGCCGCCGAATGCGCCTGCTGGAGATGGGCGATGATACCGCCTGTGCGCTGGGTGTGCCGGTCGAGCGTTCGCGCCTGCTGCTGATGCTGGTTGGCGTGTCGCTTACCGCCGCCGCTACCGCCGTGGCCGGTCCCATTTCGTTTATCGCGCTGGTGGCCCCGCAGATTTCCCGCCGCCTCTGCCCGAATCAGAAGCAGCCGCTGCTGTTTGCCGCCCTGACCGGCGCGTTGCTGCTGCTGGCCGCCGACGTTATCGCCCAGCGCGTATTCCTTCCCTATCAACTGCCCGTGGGGGTGCTGACGGTGAGTCTCGGCGGCCTCTATCTGATTGGCCTGCTAATTCGAGAGTCTCGCCGCTAATGAGCACTGAACATTTATCCCCGTTACGGGCAGACAACCTGACCCTGAGCTACGAAAAAAAGGTCGTCGCCCGCGATTTGTCGGTTTCGATTCCCGAAGGCAAGGTCACTGTGATTATCGGCCCGAATGCCTGCGGAAAATCCACGCTGCTGCGCACGCTGAGCCGCCTGATGCAGCCACAGGCGGGTTCGGTATGGCTAAACGGCAAGATGATCAACGAGGTGCCGACCAAAGAGGTCGCCAAACAGCTTGGCCTGCTGCCGCAGAGTTCAACGGCACCGGGCGATATCACCGTGGCGGATCTCGTCGCCCGTGGCCGTTATCCGCACCAGAATCTGTTTAGCCGCTGGAATGCGCAGGACACGCTGGCGGTCGATGAGGCGATGCGCGCCACCGGCGTCCATGAACTGGCCGATCGGCGGGTAGACAACCTTTCCGGCGGTCAACGCCAGCGGGTATGGATTGCGATGGTGTTAGCCCAGCAGACGCCGCTGTTGCTGCTCGACGAGCCTACGACCTGGCTGGACATCGCCCATCAGATTGACCTGATGGAGTTGATGTGCCGCCTGAATCGCGAGAATAACCGCACGCTGGTGGTGGTGCTCCACGACCTCAATCACGCCTGCCGCTATGCGGGACATTTGATTGCCATGAAAGACGGCAAGATACTCGCCCAGGGCGCACCGGCGGATATCGTGACGCCCGAACTTATCGAAGCGGTGTTCGGCCTGCGCTGTCACATCATCGACTGCCCTGTCTCCCATACGCCGCTTATCATCCCGCTGGGTCACTGCGAATCGCTTTCCTGATCCAAAGCCATAAAAAAACCCCGCGTCGGGCGGGGTTTGTGATGACACTTGCCGAAACCGTTACAACGCGCGCAGTATCCGATTGAGCATCGGCCCCAGCACTTTAAACGATGCCGGTGAAACGATGTCGACGTGGGCGCAGTCCAGCTCGTGAACCTGTAGCGAATCCACATAATGTGACCAGGTCTGCTGCACATCCATGCCGGCCTGCAAGGTGCGCTTCGCCACAAACAGCGTGGCTTCGCCGTTGAAGCGCGCCGTGCTGGTGGCCGAAAGAAGCCTCACAGAATCCGCATAGTTGGCTTCAATCTTGTCAAACATCGAGTGTCGACCGCCGCCTTCCGCCGGTTCGAGCGACTCTTCGGAAACCGCGATAAACCGCTCGCGTTCGCGCTGAATCTCTTTCAACACGTTGTCGTCGAGCATCACGTCCCAGTTTTGCGTTTCCGGCGGATAGGTATCCAGCAGTCCAAGGAACGCCACCTCTTCGCCTCGCGCCTGCAAACGTGCCGCGATGCCCTGCGCCAGCGTGCCTCCCAGCGAATAGCCGATGAAGTAGTAAGGGCCGTGCGGCTGCACACTCAGCACCGTTTGCAGATGCGCGTCGCACACCTGGTCCATATTGTCGCTGGTTGCAAGGGGTCCGGCAGGTTGCGGCGACTGAATGCCGACCACTGACCACTGCTGGTCGATGTAGCGAGGCAACACGCTGAACTGCCAGGAAAAACCGGAAGCCGGATGCAGACAGAACAATGTCGGACCGGTTGCGCTACGCAGCGGCAATACGGACTCGAAACCACAGTTGTCGGCCTCGGCTTGCGACGGTTCCTCGCCCAGCAGGGCCGCAAGCTGTTCGATTCTTGAAGCAACCATGATCTGCCCGACGGTGACCGGTCTGTCCAGCTCGCGACGAAGCTGCGCAGCCAGACGCATCGCCAGCAGGGAATGACCGCCGAGGGCAAAGAAATCGTCGTCGGCATACACTTTTTCACGCGACAACAGGCCTGCCACGGCGCGGGCAATGTGCGTTTCAAGGCCCGGTTGCGGCTCACGACCTTGAGTCTGCTGCGCCGCCTGCGGCTGCGGCAATGCCTTGCGGTCAAGCTTGCCGTTGGCGCTCAGCGGTAACGTCGGCAAGGCCACCAGCGCGACCGGCACCATGTGCGGCGGCAGCAAGTCGCCGAGCGAACGGCGCAGTGCGTCGAGATCCAGCGTAATGTCCGGCTGTGCGACCAGATAGCCCACCAGCTGACGGGCATCGCCGCCGGTCGCGTCCTGCGGCGCATTACCCAGCGTCAGCGCATGGGTTACGGCCTGCGCCACGCCCGGCAGGGAAAGCAACGCATGGTCGATATCGCTCAGCTCGATGCGCTGGCCGCGAATTTTCAGCTGGAAATCGCTGCGGCCAAGGTATTCCACGGCACCGGTCGGCAACCAGCGCGCGACATCGCCGGTGCGATACATGCGCCCGCCGTTGCCGAGCGGGTCGGCCACAAAGCGGCTGGCAGTGAGATCCGGACGTCCGAGATAGCCGTGCGCCAACTGTACGCCGGTGAGATAGAGATCGCCTGCGACACCCGGCGGCACCGGTTGCAGTCGGCCGTCGAGAATGCGCAGACCCGTATTCCACACCGGCAGGCCGATAGGCACATTGGCCCCTTTGACTTCGGCCAGCGCCTCGCCATAGGCCGGATGATAACTGACGTCGACGGCGGCTTCGGTCGGCCCGTAAAGGTTATGCAGAGCAACCCCGACGCGGCGCTGCCACAGACGGCACAGCTCGGCGGGCAAGGCTTCGCCGCTGCAGAATACCTGACGCAGCGACGCGCACTGCGCGATTGCATCCGGCTCTTCGAGTGTGGCGACAAAGGCGGCCAGCATCGACGGCACGAAATGCAGGGTTGTAATCTGGTGTGCGGCAATCAGCTGCTGCAACTGTTCCGGGTCGCGGTGCGCTTCGGGCGGAGCCATCACCAGTTTTGCACCCACGATCAGCGGCCAGAAGAATTCCCATACGGACACGTCGAAGCTGCTCGGCGTTTTTTGCAACACGGCATCGCTGCCATCCATCGGATACGCGTTTTGCATCCACAGCAGGCGGTTCACAATGGCCTGATGGCCGACAACCACGCCTTTTGGTCTGCCGGTCGACCCTGAAGTAAAGATCAGATACGCCGGATCTTCTGAGGAAGTTCGGATAAAAGTCTGAGGTAAATCTGATCTCAGGGAAAGCGGCGCGTCATAGATCATCACATTACCCTTGCGGGCAAAGCGCGCCAACTGGGTGTTATCAGTAATAATCAGACGTGGCGAGGCATCTTCAATCATCATCGCCAGACGATCGTCAGGGTAACTGGTGTCCATCGGCAGATAGGCCGCACCGACTTCCACAATCGCCATCAGCGCCAGCGACAGGAATACGGAACGCGGCAGCGCCACGGCAACGATATCGCCGCGTTGCACGCCCTGTTCCACCAGCCGCTGTGCCAGTGCAACAACCTGTTCGCGCGTTTCACGATAGGTAAAGTGGTGCTGCGCATCGACCAGCGCCACACGGTCTGGCGTTTTCGTGGCCTGTTCGGCCAGAAGATGGCTAAGCGTTGTGCTGGCAACCGGCGTGGCCGTGCGGTTTACACGACGGATCAAGGCGTGATCGTCGGCGGTCAGCATGTCGGCTTCTCCGCTCAACAGCGCAGGATTGTCCGCAAACTGGGCCAGCAACAGCGGCAGACGCTGCAAATGCGCCTTGAGCTCTTCCGGCTGGTAACGCTCGGCGTTGGCCAGCAGATCAACCGTCAGTTGACCGGCTTCATCGATATACATGGCGATTTCAAGGTCGCGCACCGGACCGGAGGTCAGCTCGTGGGTGACGCCCTGCATGCCGTTGAAATCCAGACGGAAATCAAACATCTTGAAGTTGAAGACGGTGCCATAGAGCGGCTGGGCATCGCCAACGCCGCCGACATCGCGCTGAATCTGTTCGGCATCGTAACGCTGATGGCGACGGGCCTTTTTCAACTCGCGGGAGATTTCGGCCGCCACTTCCATCAAGGTGTGCTGCGGCGCGACATTGAATGCCACCGGCAGAACGTTGATAACCGGCCCCGTGGCGCACAGGGCAGCCGATCCCATACGGCGCATAAAGATAAAACCGGCACCGAAGTCCGTTTGACCGCTCAGGCGTGAAACCCACAGCGATACCAGCGCCAGCGCCATATCGGATGGCGTCAGCTTGTGCGGCTCCCCGGCGGCTGTCAGTTGGGCAAATTGCTGCGGCGAGCAGGCCTGGGAAAGACGGAAGATGTGCGTCGACGGCACTTGTCCGGCCAGCGGCTGCGGGCTAAGACTTGCAGCGGGCGGCAGTTGACGCGCCTTCTCCAGCCAGAACTGTTTGTCGCGCTGGCACACGGAAGAGTGTTCATAGTGTTGATACTCCTCCACGACGTCCCTGAAAGGAACAAAAGGAGTCGGCTCGGGCGGTTGCTGCTGGCAGAGGGCGGTATAAAGGTGCGCGATACGACGCGCGATGGCGGTAAAGCTGAAGGCATCGACAATAACGTGGTGATAGCGCTGATACCAGAACCAGCGGTCTTGCGCCACGCGGATAAGGACGTGGCGGAACAGCGGCAGGCCGTCGGCGACACGCAGTTGCCCGCTGAGATCCTGCTGCATCAAGGCCAGTGCAGCAGCCTGCTGATCTTCTACCGGCCGACCGGCCAGCGCGGGATTGGATAACGCGCGATCGTAGAGATCGACCCACTCGATTTCGGGCAGGGCTGCGGCGGTGTCAACCCACTGCATCGGCACGCCGTCCTGCTCCTCGAAACGCATGCGCAGCGTATCGGCTTCGGCCAGCCCCTGCGAGATGGCATCAATCATGCGATCGCGGTCAAGCTGGCCGGTCAATTCAATATAGTGCGCCACAGCATAGGCGTTGTCGTGGGGAGAGAGTTGGTCTGCTACCCAGATCCCAGGCTGTGCGGCCACCAGCGGCATGGCGTCACGCTGAACGGGCTGAATGTTGGAAAGCGGTAATGTTGAAGTCACGTCTTGCACCCTGAATACTCCTGATGATTAATCTCTGGCCGACTCCTTCGGCACGGTCTTTGTCGCGTTGCTGGCGCGATACCCTACGAAGCCGGACGCAGAGTAGGCCAATGGCTCTCGAGCCAGGTTATGCACTCGGCACGCGCTGTCGGCCCGAATACCGGCTGCCAGCCTGCCGGGATCGCGCTGAAATCGGGCCACAGGCTGTATTGCTGCTGGCCGTTTTGCACCACCAGAGTGGGCTGTTGTTCGTCATCAAAAGGATTAAGCTTTTCCACGATGCGCTCCTGCTGTAATCGTATCCAAAGTAAATGAGAGCGGAGGCTGATGGCTGACGAAATCGTCGGCCCACAGCGCTTCCAGCCCGTCGAGCAATCCGCCACGCCAGCACAATGCGTCGTGCCCGCCTTCGACCACGCGGTAATGCACCTGGTGATCGGTATGCCTGAAAATATTGACCAGACTGTCGTTGACCTTGTGGATCAGCCCTTCGTGGCGTCCCGCTTCCATAAAGATTTTCAGGGGGCTGTTTTTACCCAATCCCTGTGCGACCTGTTTGGGCAGCCAGCAGGCATCGTCCGGCACAACATCGCCTTGCAGCATGTCGCGGCGCGGCCACCAGAAGGAGCCGGATTGCGCCAGCACGCAGCCAAAACGCTGTGGCCAGTTGAGTCCGGCATACAGCGACGACAGGCCGCCGAAGCTCTGGCCTGCCACCACGGTTTTGGCGGGATCTTGCGTGTGCGGCGCACGCAGTGCAATGTCGGGCAGCAACTCTTCCTGCACCGCCTGCCAGAAATCAGTATTGCAGGTCAGTTCCCTGCCGCGCTGCTGGCTGTCTATCACCTCAATCAGCACATAGACGGCAGCGGGCAATTTTCCCTGCGCCGTCTGCTGCATCAGAGGTTCCCAGATGGGCATCTTCTGAGACCAGAACTGCCCGTCGAGCAGAACGGCCAGCGGACGTGAAGCCGGATGGGCACCTTCGCCGGTGCTGTAGATCCACACATTGCGCGTGTTGCCGAGACGCGGACTGTTCCATTGATAGCGTTGAATATTCGCCGGTGCTGCGGGAATGCAACGCCCGTTCGAGGTGGCGTAACTGTCGAACTCCTGCCACGCAGGCTGAGGCGGCGCATCAGGCAGATGAATGCCGGAGAGCGCGTGCCCCTTCGCGCCTGCCCATGAACGATGCGGATTCAGCAGGTCGTGAGTCGCACTGGCAAACAGCGTGCGCCACCAGCTGCGCACCGCGAACATGCGGTCAAAATCTCCGTCGGTTTCGGCGGTAAAGGCACGCTCGTCGACGCTCGGAATAAAGCTGTAGCTGCCACGCCAGTCGGACTTCAGCGTAATCTGCCAATACCAGACATCGGTTCCGTTCAATCGCTGCAGGCTTTGCGGCGGAGAAGACTGATGATGGTCCGTCAGGCAGTTGATATTGACCCAGACCCGCTTGTAGGGAGAGGTATATTCGCTCCCCTGCGGATCGCGCCAGAAGAAGGTGACGTTGCAAAGCCCTTCACCTGAACGCTCAATCCATGGCGTTCCACGTCGGGCCACTTCCAGCCACCAGCCGTTGCTTCCTGCGTGCTTGCTGTTGAGCAGCGTATGGCTTGCCGAGGTAGACGGTGTATGCAGACAATCTGATTTCAAAACACTTACTCTTCATGTGGCGACAAAAACATTCAGAACGTACCGAGGGCTTAAAAATAGCGTCCTGAACCTTTCTTAAGGATATAAAGAATAGTATTGATAATTATTTGCATTTGCAATAGGAGGGCGCCGGGTGACGGGCCGACTTTGCTTCCTCTACATTTTGATTGAGAAAATTCAATGAATAAGCGAGGGTAGAGACATCTTTTGCGTCTTTAGAGAACACGATGGATTTTACCTCTCAACCTTTGCTGGCTCAGTCACTTAAGCCCGGCGATACCCTGGGATTTTTCTCCGCCTCTTCCCCTGTGACGGTGACGGCGCCCCACCGTTTCGCGCGTGCCCAGCGTTTTCTGCAAGACAAGGGCTTCTCTCTGAAGGCGGGCAATCTAACCGGCAAGGCGGATTTCTATCGCGCAGGAACGATTGCGGAAAGGGCCGAGGAGTTGAATCAGCTATTGCGGGATCCGCAGGTGCGCTGCGTGATGTCGACGATTGGCGGCATGAACAGCAATGCGCTGCTGCCCTATCTCGATTATGACGCCATTCGCGCCGACCCCAAGATAATCATCGGCTATTCGGATACTACCGCGCTGCTGCTCGGCATTTATGCCAAAACCGGCCTCATTACTTTTTATGGCCCCGCACTGGTCGCCTCGTTCGGCGAATTTCCGCCGCTGGTCGATGTGACCTGGAACGCGTTTTCCGACCTGCTGACCGGCTCGCCCACCTTGCCCTATACCTATCCTCTTCCGGATGTCTGGAGTGATGAAAAGCTCAACTGGGACACGCGCACGCCGGAACGCCCGAAAACGCTCTACCCCAACGATTGCCGGTTTCTCGGCTCGGGACGTGTGACGGGCCGGGTCATCGGCGGCAATCTGAATACGTTGTCGGGCATTTGGGGCAGCCCTTATATGCCTGCAATTCGGCACGGAGACATTCTGTTTATCGAGGACAGTCTCAAAGATATTGCCACCGTCGAACGCGCCTTTTCGATGCTGAAAATCAACGGCGTGTTCGACAGGGTGTCGGCTGTCCTGCTTGGAAAACACGAGCTGTTCAATGATGCCAACAGTGGACGTCGTCCGGTTGACGTGTTGCTTGAGGTGATGAACGACAAGCGGCTGCCCATCGTCGACGGTTTCGACTGTTGTCATACGCATCCGATGCTGACTCTGCCGTTGGGCGTAAAAATAGCGATCGATTTCGATCGTGAAAAGGTCGCGATTCTCGCCCCTTATTTAATCCCATAAAACTAACTGCTTGTGTCGCAAAGGCATTGCGTGATCTGCCACCCAAAACCCAAACAAAGCCCTTACGCAAACTACAATTAACTTTTGATTGACATAGTATTAACACATTCATAAGGAGAACAATGATGAGCCAATCTCACAAGCACCCTGTTCCTGCCTCCATTGCGGAACACGCCCTGATTACGCCCGAGAAATATGAGCAATATTATCAATTGTCTGTGGAAGATCCGGACGCATTCTGGGGCGAACAGGCCAAAGTGATCGACTGGATCAAACCTTTCACCAAAGTGAAAAACACCTCTTTTGCACCAGGCAATATCGACATTCGCTGGTTTGAAGACGGCACCCTGAATCTGGCGGCCAACTGTCTGGATCGTCATCTCGCCGAGCGCGGCGATCAGGTCGCTATCATCTGGGAAGGCGACGATCCCAAGGCGGAGAACAAGTTCGTAACCTATAAACAGCTGCATGAAGATGTCTGTAAATTCGCCAACGTTTTGAAAGACAAAGGCATTGGCAAAGGCGACGTGGTCGCAATCTATATGCCGATGGTGCCGGAAGCGGCGGTTGCCATGCTGGCCTGCGCACGCATCGGCGCAGTGCATTCGGTGATTTTCGCCGGTTTCTCGCCGGAAGCGGTGGCGGGCCGAATTATCGATTCCAATGCCAAGCTGGTGATAACCGCGGACGAAGGGCTGCGCGCCGGGCGAACCATTCCATTGAAGCAGAACGTCGATGATGCGCTGAAAAATCCGGCCGTCGTGACGGTAAGCCATGTGATTGTCTATCAACGCACCGGTAAAAAAGGCGAGTGGAAAGAAGGACGCGATCTATGGTGGCACGAGGTTACGGCCAACGCCTCCGGGGATTGCCCGCCGACCGAAATGAAGGCCGAAGATCCGCTGTTCATTCTCTATACCTCGGGGTCGACCGGCAAACCCAAAGGCGTGCTGCATACTACCGGCGGTTATCTGGTCTATGCGGCGCTGACCTTCAAATACACCTTTGATTATCATGCCGGAGATGTGTACTGGTGTACCGCCGACGTGGGCTGGGTGACAGGGCACAGCTATCTGCTGTACGGACCGCTGGCCGTCGGTGCCGTCACCCTGATGTTCGAGGGTGTGCCGAACTATCCGACCACCAACCGCATGTCGCAGGTTATCGACAAGCATCAGGTCAATATCCTCTATACCGCTCCGACCGCTATCCGGGCGCTGATGGCCGAAGGCGACAAGGCGATTGAAGGCACCAGCCGCAGTTCGCTGCGCATCATGGGCACAGTGGGCGAACCTATCAATCCAGAAGCCTGGGAGTGGTACTACAAGACGATTGGCAACAGCCAATGCCCTATCGTCGATACCTGGTGGCAGACGGAAACCGGCGGTTTCATGATAACCCCGCTGCCGGGCGCGACCGAATTGAAAGCCGGCTCTGCAACGCGTCCCTTCTTCGGCGTGCAGCCAGCGCTGGTCGATAACGAGGGCAATCCGCAGGAAGGCGCGACAGAGGGCAATCTGGTTATCATCGACTCCTGGCCGGGTCAGGCGCGTACGCTTTACGGCGACCATGAGCGCTTCGAGCAGACCTATTTCTCGACCTTCAAGAATATGTACTTCAGCGGTGACGGCGCGCGTCGTGACGAAGACGGTTATTACTGGATAACGGGCCGTGTCGATGACGTGCTCAATATCTCGGGCCACCGTCTGGGCACCGCCGAAATCGAATCGGCGCTGGTGTCGCATCCAAAAATCGCCGAAGCGGCGGTTGTGGGCTTCCCGCACAGCATCAAGGGACAGGCGATTTATGCCTACGTCACGCTGAATCACGGCGAAGAACCTACGCCGGAACTCTATACCGAAGTGCGCAACTGGGTGCGCAAAGAGATAGGCCCCATCGCAACGCCGGATATCCTGCACTGGACGGATTCGCTGCCAAAAACGCGTTCCGGAAAAATCATGCGCCGTATTCTGCGCAAAATCGCTGCGGGTGATACCAGCAACTTCGGCGATACCTCTACCCTCGCCGATCCTGGCGTGGTCGACAAGCTGTTGGAAGAAAAACAATCAATGAAAGCGTCGTCATAATTTTCACCGCCCTGGCGCGGTGAACTCAATCAATGCCTCATAGGAGTCGTGTCGATGAATGATCTCATTTATCAAAAGGTTGAAAGTAATCCGCGCTTTAAAGAGTTGGTGTATAAACGCAGCCGGTTCGCCTGGCTGCTTTCCATTATCACGTTGGTACTGTACGTCGGATTTATCTTTCTGATTGCCTTCGAGCCCCAGTGGCTGGGGACGCCGCTTTACGAGGGCGCGACCATCACGCGGGGCATCCCGGTAGGCGTCGGCCTCATCGTCATCTCCTTTGTCATGACCGGTATTTATGTAGTGCGCGCCAATGGCGAATTTGACCGCCTGACGGCCGATATCGTGCGCGAGGTGCAACCATGAACGCCCGTCGTCTGGGTGTTCTGGCGCTGCTGGCGCTTAGTTTCTCCGGCTGGGCTGCGGAAGGAATTGCAGGCGCAGTCAGGAAACAACCGCTGAATATCGAAGCCATCATCATGTTCGTGCTGTTTGTCGGCGCAACGCTGTATATCACCTATTGGGCTTCTAAACGCACACGTTCCCGGCAGGATTACTATACGGCGGGCGGGCAGATAACGGGCCTGCAAAACGGCCTGGCGATTGCCGGGGATTTCATGTCTGCGGCGTCTTTCCTCGGCATTTCGGCATTGGTGTATACCTCCGGTTATGACGGCCTGATCTACTCGATAGGCTTTCTGATTGGCTGGCCGATCATTTTGTTTCTCATCGCCGAGCGCCTGCGCAATCTGGGCAAATATACCTTTGCCGACGTCGCCTCCTATCGCCTTAAACAGAAACCGATCCGCACCCTGTCGGCCTGTGGCTCGCTGGTAGTGGTCGCGCTTTACCTGATTGCGCAGATGGTGGGGGCGGGTAAGCTTATCCAGCTGCTGTTTGGGCTCAACTATCTGGTGGCGGTCATTCTGGTCGGCATTTTGATGGTGATGTATGTGCTGTTCGGCGGAATGCTGGCGACCACCTGGGTGCAGATTATCAAGGCGGTACTGCTTCTGGCAGGGGCGAGCTTTATGGCGCTGATGGTAATGAAATCCGTCGGTTTCAACTTCAATACGCTGTTTACGCAGGCGGTGGCGGTACATCCGAAAGGCATTGCGATAATGAGCCCGGGGGGACTCGTCTCCGACCCCGTATCGGCACTTTCACTGGGTCTCGCGCTGATGTTTGGTACCGCGGGCCTGCCGCACATCCTGATGCGTTTCTTTACGGTCAACGATGCGAAAGAAGCGCGTAAGAGTGTGTTTTATGCCACCGGTTTTATCGGCTATTTCTATATTCTGACCTTTATTATCGGCTTTGGCGCTATCGTGCTGGTGAGTTCCAATCCTGATTTCAAGGATGCGGCAGGTGCGTTGCTTGGCGGCAATAACATGGCGGCGGTACATTTGGCCAACGCCGTCGGAGGGAGTTTCTTCCTGGGCTTTATCTCTGCGGTAGCCTTCGCCACGATTCTGGCCGTTGTTGCCGGTTTAACATTGGCGGGTGCGTCAGCCGTTTCCCATGACCTGTATGCCAGCGTAGTGAAAGATGGCAAGGCAACGGAAAGAGCCGAACTGCGCGTGTCGAAGATTACGGTTATCGTGCTGGGAATTGTCGCGATCGCGCTGGGTATTTTGTTCGAAAAGCAGAATATTGCCTTTATGGTGGGACTCGCTTTCTCGATAGCGGCCAGCTGTAACTTCCCCATCATCCTGCTTTCAATGTACTGGGCGAAACTGACCACGCGCGGCGCAATGATTGGTGGCTGGCTGGGGCTGCTGACGGCGGTAATCCTGATGATTCTTGGCCCGACAATCTGGGTGCAGATCCTGGGCCATGCCAAGCCCATCTACCCTTACGAATACCCGGCGCTGTTCTCGATGATCGTGGCATTTATCGGTATCTGGTTCTTCTCGATAACCGATAAATCGGCTTTGGGTGAACAGGAAAGAGCCCGTTTCTGGCCACAGTTTGTTCGTTCGCAAACCGGTATTGGAATATCGCAGAGCAGTAAACACTGATTAATAACGGGTAAAGCAACAAAAAGGGCCTCGATCGACAGATCGAGGCCCTTTCTTTATGATTTTTCATGATTTACAGACACAAAAAAACCCCAGTCTTTCGACTGAGGTTTTTCCGTTTGTTTGATGCCTGGCAGTTCCCTACTCTCGCATGGGGAGACCCCACACTACCATCGGCGCTACGGCG
>Ga0308159_1004174_pt1 | contig 13488 bp, 14 predicted proteins | sample PhyCR1_FD_201040 | JGI IMG/M metagenome (GOLD analysis project Ga0308159, IMG submission 201040) | Phyllosphere microbial communities from UC Gill Tract Community Farm, Albany, California, United States - DLSLC.R1 | ecosystem: Host-associated > Plants > Phyllosphere > Unclassified | place: USA... | reverse complement strand
TAGATTAGGGTTACTTACCTCTATTTTTTTTGCTTTTCAGGGTGGCTTTATCGGTCAACGGATGGCGCACACCGTTGGCGCTCCTGATGGTGGGCAGGGAATTTGGTTTTTTAACTGGAGCATAAAGCATGGAGATTTAAGAATAGCACATTTTTTTGGCTTACACGCTTTACAACTTTTGCCTGCCTTCGTCTGGATCTTCAAAATCAAAAACAAAGTTCCAGTCATCGTTTTTGGGTTGTTTTATTTTGTTTTTGTAAGCTTGCTTTTTTATTATGCCTTGCTCGGTAATGGATTCGCATAAAGAATTATAAAGTCTTGTTTTGTTATTGAAACAAAAAAGAGACAATCGTTATTATCGATAGTTGGAAGATAATTGAGTTTAATATTTTTATATTCGAACCATTGCTAAAACGATTGATGTGATTTTATTTGCTCTTGAGCCTATATTTTCCACCAAGCTTTTATTAACCAAATCAAACTAACCAGGCATCAAATAGCAGGATCAACGCGATGAATAAATCCATAATCAAACTAATTCTTCTTTCTTTTATACTCATGCTGACAATACAAGTTGTTACTGCGGCAGAAATAATTGGTCTTCAATGTGATCATTTGGTGCGGCCCATTGGCATTGATAGCCCAGAGCCAAGGCTATCGTGGAAGATGAATGATGATAGAAGAGGCGCTTTGCAATTAAGCTACCGAGTTATAGTAGGCACCGATTCGCTTAACCTAACGGGGAAGCTTAATGTTAACTGGGATTCGGGTAAAATAACGTCAGGCAGCAGCTTAGTGGTTTACAAGGGGAGGGCGTTGCGGCCATTTACCAGGTATTATTGGAAGGTTTTAGTAGCTGACAAAGATAATAAATTGGTTTCGTCAACGATCTCGAGTTTTGAAACAGGTATGATGGGGATGGAAAACTGGCGGGGCACCTGGATTAGCGACAGAAATGACATTGATACCAGACCGGCACCATATTTCAGAAAAGTTTTTAATTCCGCTAAACAAATCAAGTCGGCAAGGGCGTATATCGTTGCATCGGGTTTGTACGAACTTTATTTAAATGGGGGAAAAGTAGGTAATCATCGGTTAGATCCCATGTATACCCGTTTCGATAGAAGAAATTTATATGTGACTTATGATGTCACTTCGCAGCTTAAACAGGGGAAAAATGCGGTTGGTGTATTGCTGGGGAATGGCTGGTACAATCATCAGGCATTAGCGGTGTGGAATTTTGATAAAGCACCGTGGAGGGCACGGCCGACTTTTTGCCTCGATCTTCGGATTACTTACACCGATGGTTCGACTGATATCGTAACCTCGGGTAATGATTGGAAAACGAGTTTGAGCCCCATTATATCGAACAATATTTATACCGGCGAACATTATGATGCCCGCGTGGAACAAAAAGGTTGGCACACGATAGATTTTGATGATTCGAAATGGAAAGGTATCACTTTAAGGGCTTCCCCTTCCCGAAACATTGTTGCCCAAAGCATGCATCCCATTCGGAACGTAGAGGAAATAAAGACAAAAAAACTACGCAAATTTAACGACACTACTTATCTCTTTGATTTGGGAAGAAACATCGCCGGCGTATCAAAACTAAAAGTGTCAGGGCCAGAAGGAACAGTAATTCGGTTAAAACATGCAGAAAGGTTGGATTCGAATGGTCGTGCAGACTTATCTAACATCGATGTTTATTATCGCCCTAAAGATGATGAAGACCCCTTCCAGACTGATATTTTTATTTTAAAAGGCAGTGCCGAAGAAGAGTTTATTCCCTTGTTTAATTACAAAGGTTTCCGGTATGTTGAGGTTACCTCAAGCAAGGTTATTAAGTTGGAAGAAAAAAGTTTGGTTGGTTATTTTATGCACAGCGATGTACCTGCGATAGGCAAAATTTCATCATCAAATCCGTTAATTGATAAAATTTGGTGGGCAACGAACAACTCTTATTTATCAAATTTATTTGGCTTTCCAACGGATTGTCCCCAACGGGAAAAGAACGGATGGACGGGCGACGGGCACTTTGCTGTAGAAACCGGCCTGTACAACTTCGATGCTGTTACGGTCTATGAGAAATGGATGGGTGACCACCGCGATGAGCAACAGCCAAACGGCGTTCTGCCAGATATTATTCCAACAGGTGGATGGGGTTACGGCACTGCAAATGGGACGGATTGGACCAGCACTATTGCCATCATTCCTTGGAATATTTACCAATTTTATGGCGATACTAAAGCGCTTGCAGATAATTATAAAAACATTAAACAGTATGTAAATTACATCAACAGCAGGAGTAAGGATGGTTTAACAAGTTTCGGCAGGGGAGATTGGGTACCTGTAAATTCCACATCGAACCTGGAGTACACCTCATCGATTTATTTTTATGTTGATGCTGATATTTTGGCGAAAACGGCAAAATTGTTTCATCACCAGAACGATTATTTAACCTATAGCGCCTTGGCGGCGAAAATAAAAAAAGCCATCAATGATAAGTACTTCAATTCGGAAACTGGAATTTACGGTTCGGGTGTTCAAACAGAATTGAGCATGGCTTTGCAGTGGAATATAGTAGCTTATACCGATCGGCAGCGGGTTGCGGAAAATTTGGCAAAAAGAGTAGTAGCAGATGGTATGCACATAGATGTTGGCGTTTTAGGGGCCAAAGCGGTTTTAAATGCGCTAAGCGATAATGGACAAGCCGAAACGGCTTACAAGCTGGCCTCGCAGGATACATACCCGGGCTGGGGTTGGTGGATTGTAAACGGTGCGACTACCTTGCTCGAAAACTGGGATATGAAAGCCACAAGAGATATTTCTGATAACCATATGATGTTTGGTGAAATAGGCGCCTGGTTTTTTAAAGGGATTGGCGGAATCAAAATTGATGAACAAAATCCTGGGTTTAAAAACATTCTTTTACGACCACATTTTGTTTCGGGTTTAGATCATTTTACGGCAAGTCACGAGAGCCCTTACGGCACCATTTTATCTTCATGGAAGCGGAATGCCAAGGGTGTTAAGTACGACGTTAAGATTCCGGCGAATGCTACAGCTAATGTTGAAGTTCCTGTTGCCAATGGGGAAAAAGTATACTTAAATGGAAAGCTGATCGCTAATAACATTAATATTTCAGCTGGTAGTTATTCTTTCGAAGTGAGGTAGCTTGTTGTTGCTCATTGTGTTATATGATTTGAAAAGCTTTCAGAAGACAACTTGCAACCATTCTTTCAAAATGATCGTCTGATCCATAAAGTTTAGCGGTTTTGCTTTGATCGTTTAAAATCGCTGAACACTGATTAATCTTTTGAATAAGAATTGATGAAAAAAAATTTGTTGCTCGTATTTGTTTTAAGCGCTTCTCTTAATTTAAAGGCTCAGAAAAAGACAAGCCAGGATAGTATTGCGATATTATATAAGGAGATTTTTTCTGCCTTAAAAAAGAAATACTTACATAAAGGAACGGTAAATTGGTCAGCAGTTGAAGCTGAAACAAATAAAAAATTAACTTCTTACAGCGACTTTAATCAATCATTGAATGAACTACCGCTTCTATTTAAGCAGATTGGAGCAACTCATTGTAATGTTTATTATCAAAAACAAAAGTATGCCGCAAAAGGTAAAATAGTTTCGAAAGACGCTTACAGCGAGCAATGGAAGAAAAAGTATGATAGTAAGCCTGCCTTTGAGGTAAAAGTGATCGGAGAAAAATATGGTTACATTCTAATGCCTGCAAAGGTCTTTTTCGATTTGAGCGCCGAAAACATTCACAAAATTGCTCAACCGATGTATGACCAGATAGCCGCTATTAAAAACAATAATAAAATTGAAGGTTGGATAGTTGATTTACGTTTCAATACCGGCGGAAATTCTATGCCAATGCTTTTAGCTTTGTATGATTTTCTGGGAGATAATAAAATTTGGGGCGTAATGGATGTGAACAAGAAACCCCAAAGTGTAGATGAATTAAGATCGGGCAATTATCTATTTGAAAATAAGAAGATGTCATACATTAAACCAAGCGGAGCATTGTTAGATCAATCAAAAGTAGCTGTGTTGACAGGCGTCTTTACAGCCAGCTCTGGGGAGGTAGCGGCAATTGCATTTAAAGGGAGGCCCAATACAAAATTTATAGGAGAAGCTACCTATGGTGCCACAACCGCTAATATTTACTGGCCGCTTCCATTTGATGCGACAATGGCCTTAACGACTTCTTACTACAGTGATAGAAATGGCGTTTATCATGAAAATATTGTTCCCGATGTTCTGATTTCAAAACAAGACCATTTCGATGATTTGCTAACCGATGGAAACATTAAAGAAGCAATAAAATTTTTTGAAAACGAGGGATAAAACTTGTCGTTCATTAATGTTTTTGCCCCTTATTAACTTTAAATAAGTGTAGTATTTGTGGGAAAAGTGCATCTATTGTTTCTTCAACTCCGTTTTTCGATCCTGGTAAAGTCAGTACCAGCGTATCTCCAATAAAACCACCAACACCGCGTGAAAGCATGGCATAAGGCATTCGCTCTTGTCCGTAGCGCCTGGCGGTTTCCATAACGCCCTCAATTTCGCGATCTAAAAGTGGTATAATTGCCTCGGGTGTAACATCACGTGGCGACAAACCCGTGCCGCCGGTAAAAATCAATAGCTGATGCTGTTCATTAGAAAGTTCAGTAGCCACCTTTCTAATCACCTCCACATCATCGGGCACAACATCGTACTTTAAGGTTGCTATTCCAAATTGTTCCAACCTGGCAATTACCGCTTTGCCCGATAAATCTTCATTTTGCTTTTGAAAAATCGAATCAGAACAAACGACCACAGCAGCTTTAAGCTCAGTGAATTGTTTGTTTTTCAAATCTGATTTTCCGCCAGATTTCTCAAGTAACCTGATGTTTCTAATTTCGATACCCTTATCAATGGGCTTCAGCATATCATACATCGTTAACGCCGTAACCGAAGCACCATGCATGGCTTCGACTTCAACACCTGTTTTGTAAATGGTATGCACCTCAACCAAAATTTCAATTTCCATTTCTTTAATCTGGAAGGTAATGGAAGTATATTCTACAGGAAGTGGATGGCAATCTGGAATGACATCGCTAGTGCGTTTTACTCCAAATAAACCAGCTGCTCTGGCGAATTCGAACACATCACCTTTAGGTATTTTTCTTTGCACCACAGCATCGATGGTTTCTTGTTTAGAAACACGCACCGTTGCACTTGCAATCGCTTTTCTTAAGGTATTTGATTTCTTTGTGATGTTGACCATTTTTTAAATATTTTCTTTCCACTGATGACTTGCATCGGCAAATATTTCTTTTCCCCAGATGGGAAGTTCTGATTTAATTCTTTCTACCAGTTCGTTGCAGGCTTCGATAGCAGGTTTACGGTGTTTCGAAGAGGTGAATACGAATAGACAAATCTCACCAGCTTTGATTGTACCTAAACTGTGGTGGATATGCATGCAACTGAGGGGATATTTGTCAAAAATTTCCTCTCTGATTTCGTGTATCTTATTTAATGCCAGGTCTTCAAATGCAGTATAGTCAATTGCTGAAACTATTTTTCCGTCAATCTCATCCTTTCTCACTTGTCCCATGAAAATACTATGGCCACCGATTTCGGTTTTGATATTGTGGTTGGCGATGCTTTTGGCTATAAATTCTGGTGAAACCGGGCCATCGACAAATATATTCTTGATTTTTTTTTCGCTCATACTAAAAGGTTAAAAATGGTTTCTCCATTTAGTGATACCGCCTTTTAAACTGTATATTCTTTTTGTATCACCATATTTTTGATGCAGTTTTTCTGCTGCTGCAACACTTCTAATGCCATGTTGGCAAAGCAGAACAATGTGATCTGCCTTGATGTTCGAGGAGGCAAATCTATCAAATTCCGACATGGGAACTTGTTGGAAAGTGTTGGCATTTAGTCTCGGAAATTCATGCCGCTCCCGAACATCGATAATTAGGGTAGAATCTTTTTTACTCAGCTCCATCATCCTTTCAGCATCAATCTCGATGTAACTTTGTATCGGATTCTCAATATTATTATTCATTAATTCGGCTTCTGTTGTTACTTTTTGATATTCATCTGAAGGACTGATATTAATTTCATATTGCTCCTGACTGAGCAGGTTATAATGGAGTAATTTGTTAATTAGCGGTTTGCCAATCTTCGTAAGTAATTTAATAATTTCCCCCGCCGCCATCGTTCCGATAATTCCTGGTAGAACACCCAGAACGCCATTCTCGGCACAGTTAGGGATTTCGTTAGCGCCTGGTTGAAAAGGAAATAAGTCGCGATAGTTGGTGCTAATACCAAGTTCGTTGGCCACATTAAAAATAGCAATTTGCCCCTCAAAGCCAGAAACGGCAGCAAAAACCAATGGTTTTTTAAGCAAGACACAAGCATCGTTAATCAAGTATCTCGATTCAAAATTATCTGTTCCGTCAAAAATAAGATCATAGCCAGAAATGATTTCGGCAACGTTTGTTCGGTCAACTAAAATAGGATGGAGGATTAATTCGGTTTCTGGATTCATTTGCTGAAGCCGTTTTGCCGCAACTTCTGCTTTTGATAATCCGATATCAGCCATCTCGAAAAGTACTTGCCTTTGCAGATTGGAAAGTTCCACCACATCATGATCGGCAATGCCAATGCAGCCAACACCAGCAGCTGCAAGATACTGTAGGGCAGGGCAGCCCAAACCACCGGCGCCGATAACCAAAACTTTCGCTTGGGTTAAGCGCTGCTGAGATTCGGTACCGAATCCACCTAGAATAATTTGCCTTTGGTATCGTTCCGTATTCATTTTTATCCTCCTGAAAATGGTGGCATAATTGCAATGCTGTCGCTGTTTTTGATCTCACTATTCTGCTGAACGAGATTTTTATTGAGCGCTAATTTGTATTTCATTCCCGCAAGCTGCGGAAAAATATTTTCCAGGTGTGTCTTCAACTCATCAGTCGTTCCACAATCAATAGTAATTTTTTGATTGCTGATAAATTCTGATATTTTTCCAAAGCTGATGATTTCTATCTCCATTTTAAATCAATCCTAAATTAAAATCACATTTATAGTTTCTCCTGCAACGAAATTTTCATGCCCTTCAGTCAATTGGATCAGGCAATTTGCCTGGGCAAAAGAACTCAATCGGTAAGATTCTTGAGCACCAAGCGGTGTGGCTTTTCCATCTTTGTAAACTCCCTTTAAAAAATGAGTTAATCCGGGTGGCTTTTGATAGGGATGTGTTAATTCCGCCTGAATTAATTTCAGACTGGTTGCTTTACTCGAAAGCTGCTTCAACGCAGGAATCACATAATTATAATAACAGTTTAATACGGAAGATGGATTTCCTGGAAGGCCAAAAACAACTTTGTCTTCCTTTTTTCCAAAGAATAGTGGCTTTCCAGGTTTCTGCTTTACTTTATGAAAAACTTGATTTACGCCACAATCTGCCGCAGCTTGAAGCACAAAATCGTAATCGCCAACACTTACACCACCAGTGAGCAAAACCACGTCATTTCTAACTAAAGATCCCTTCAAAACAGCTGTCAATGTCTCCAGAGAATCTTCAGCTTTTAAAATCTCGACATTAAAAATGCCTTCGTTCTTTAAAGCGGCGGCAAGCGAATAAGAATTTGATTCGTATACCTGGCCGAATTGCAAAGGTAAGCCTGGCTGCTGCAGCTCGTTGCCTGTAAGTATTATGGCTACACTTGGGTTGGGATAAACCATTACTTCACTCACTCCAATGCCAGCTAGAAAAGCCATCGCCGCCGGGCTAAGTAAATCGCCTTTTGCCATAGCCAGCTCGCCAGTTCGGATTTCAGAACCAATTTCCCTCACGTTTGCACCCCTTGCGAGCCTCTCATCATCGAATGTAATGCGATCATCTTTCCTGCTGGTTTTTTCCTGCATTACCACTGTATCTGCACCTTGGGGCAGTGGTGCGCCTGTAAATATTCTACTGGTTTTGCCTTTGGATATGATTAATTTTTGAGCAGTTCCCGCAGCCATCTCGCCAATCAAATTCAACTCTTCATGCACATCATCGAAAATGATGGCGTAACCATCCATAGAAGATTGACGAAAAGCAGGAATATCGAAAGCGGCAATGATATCTTCTGAAAGGATCTGGTTGGCAGCTTCCTGCAATGGTTTTAAAACTGGTTTAAGTGGAGAAATATGTTCTCCAATTAGCTTTTTAGCCTCTTCAACACTTATCATTTATCCCCCAATGGTTATCATGCTTCGGTTTTTTATCGCGTCAGCATCCAGGTTTTCAAAATGGGTAATCAGCTGTCCGCCCAATTCTTTTTTCTTGCTCCAAATGGAGGCAAAAATTAAAGGAAGGACATCCTCATTGTTTCTTAATGGCGTTAGCAAATCAGTTTCCCCATCAGAAAATAAGCAATTTTTCAGTTTGCCATCAGCGGTTAAGCGCATGCGGTTACAGGTGCTGCAAAAAGGAGCGGTCATGGTGCTAATAATGGCAAATGACCCTTCATGACCAGGAATCATAAAGTGTTTGGCTGCATCATGGGGTGCAGATTCTACAGGCAACACGGTAAAATTTTCTTCTACAACATGCAATATTTCCTGCAGGGAAAACATTTTATTGCTTGTCCATTTATTACCTGAAAAAGGCATAAACTCGATAAATCTGATCTGAATAGGGTTGTGTTTTGTCCATTTGATAAAATCATTTATTTCACCATCATTAAGACCTTTCATCACCACCATATTTATTTTTACCGCGATTTTATGCTGTAATAATAGTTCGATATTACTTCTCACCTGGTGAAAAACATCGCGCCTGGTAATCATAAAAAACTTTTCAGGCTGTAAAGTATCGAGACTGATATTAATGGTTTTAATACCCGCTTCAATTAAAACAGGCAACATTTCCGCAATGCGGGTTCCGTTAGTGGTCATTACCAATTCTACCGGAAGTTTGCCTAATCCTTTTATAATTTCTGCAGCATCTTTACGAACGAGCGGTTCGCCGCCGGTTAAACGGATTTTTTTTACCCCTTGCGCTACGAAAAGTTTTGCCAAAGTGAGTACCTCAGCAGGTTTCATTAAACGCGATGCTGGAGTAAAATCATAATTCTCCTCTGGCATACAATAAAAGCAGCGGAAATTGCAATTATCGGTCAACGATATTCGCAAATAATCATGCACCCTTCCAAACGAATCTGCTATCATTTATTGTTAATTAAATTATTGTAATCTGCTTCAGTATCAATATCAATCTTTCCCAACTCAAATGGAATGTTAACGGTGTCATCACCATGCGTTTTTAGTAATTTCTTAGCGCCAGTTTCACCGGTTAAATTTAGCAATTCCTTGAAGTATTTCTTGTTGAACAATGCTGGCGTGCCAGTTGTTTCAGCATAGGCACAGGTAACTATGTTTTTTAGTGTCGATTGATGAACAGAATTTAACTGTTCGAATATTTCCGCCTTGATATGTACCTGATCTGCTACTGTAAAGATAGCATTTTCAATTTTAGGTTCGATAGCTAACGCGGTTTGTAAGCCGAAAGAAATGCTTGACGACATTCCATTTTTCCATCGCTCATTTACAGCATAAAAAACCTCAGCTCCTGCAGAGCGTTGCTTTATTTCTTCGGCATAAGCACCCAATACAACCACGATCGGATGAAATTCTGTTTTTACCGATGCTGCAATTGTAATATCAATTAAAGTTTGGCCCTGGTAGGTTAAAAGCTGTTTCGGCTTTCCCAATCTGCTGGAGTTTCCTGCGGCCAAAATGATAATTGCGCTGCTCATTAACTGCTTTTGTTGTCGTAAACGTGTATTGGATTTTTCTTGTCTTTCAGCATCCCTGCAGAAGCGCCCGAAAAGGTAGCTTTAATTTCTGCAATAATAGAAATCGCAATTTCTTCGGCAGTTTCCGCTCCAATATCCAGGCCAATTGGTCCATTTATTTTACTTTCCTGTTCCGGTTGATTCAGCTCCTCCAACATTCTGATCAACTTTTTCTTCGGTCCTAAGGTGCCAATGTAAGGGGCATTCGTTTGTAAGAGCAAGTTTAAAAGTGCAGTATCGTAATTGTAATTATGGGTCATCAACACAAACGCTGTTTGCCCGTCTATTTCCACTTGTGGTAAAAGGGCTTCTGTTTTGGCTACCAAAACGTGTTTCACATTCGGAAACCTTTGTTGCGAAGCGTGTGTTTGCCTGCCATCAACAACGATAATTTCCCAGCCTAAAATGTTTGCCATCTCAGCAAGCGGTTGTGCATCGTTTCCTGCGCCGGCAATAATTAACTGGATAGGAGGAGGGATAAATTCCAGAAAAGCATCAAAATCCTGCCCATCAATGGCGTAAGTTTCAAATCTCGATAACCCTAACTTTAATACATCAAAAGCATCATTTTTAATGGAACCTATAATGGCATCAGTTATTTTTTCCAGGCTATCTTTCTCCCTGAATAACATGATTGAGCCGGGCTGATTTTTGCTATCTAATGAGAACAAACTTGTAATAACACAGTTTTCCCGTCGGCTATTTGCTGCTTTTAAAATCTCAATCGGGTTTGCTTTGTCTTCGGGTGAAATGGGCTCGAAAAGAATATGAACAATGCCATTGCAGCCTAGTTGAACGCCGAATTTTGCATCATCTTCGTCGGTGGTATCGTAGGTGACCAACTTGTTTTCCTGCTGGTGAATAGCCGAAAGTGCTTTTCTGAGCGCATCGCCTTCTAAACAACCACCACTAATGGCACCCGTTAAAAATCCATCATCGGTTACCAACATTCGGGCGCCTGGGCGCCTATACGATGAACCTTCTACTTTTACAACCGTTGCCAAGGCCGACTTTTTATTTTCAGCGATGGCTTTTTGGTAAGCAGCCAGAATATCAACAATTTCTTTCATACAGGGATTTTATTCGAACCAAACCGCAAGATTGGCATAAAAATTAAATACTAGCCATATTGAATGGTAATTTTCTTATCCTTTTTCCTGTTAAATCGAAAATGGCTTCGGTTAATGCAGGAGCAAATTGGGATAAACCTGGCTCGCCAATACCACCAGCATCTACATCTTTGTCCATAATGTGAACTTCAATTGGCGGAATATCAGTAATCCTTGGCATTTGGTAATAGTAAAAATAATGTTGTTCTACCAACAGCAATCTTACAACCTTTAGGCCATTCGCCCAACAATATCGAAAGTTGAATTAAATGAATCCAAAACCAATTGTTATAAATTATATTTGCTCACTTTAGCTTACCAGGATGCCTATTAAATTTATGAAACCCAATATCATCCCCAAATTAATTCTTTCATTTTTGCTGATCTGTTCTTTTAGCCGAACCTTCGCCCAAACTACCGATGCGGTAAAGATAAGTGGGGTGCTTACTAAACCTTACACGCTAACCTCAGCCGATTTGGCGAACATGTCGAGGGTTAAAGTTTCACGGAAGGATAGTGATAGCACAAATTATGAATATTCTGGAGTGCTACTTTCTACGGTTTTGGCTAAAGGTGGGGCCACACTTGTTACAGATTTACCAAGGCAAAACTTGATAAAATATGTGATTATTGAAGCGATTGATGGTTATCAGGTCGTATTTTCTTTGGCTGAAATGGATGCAGATTTTACAGATGAAAAGATTATTTTGGCAGATACTGTGGACAATGAGCCGCTTCTTTCTACTGAAGGTCCGTTTAGAATTATTGTCGAAAACGATAAGCGGGCAGCGAGATGTATAAAACAAGTTACGAGTATAAAAATTGAGTTTGCGAAATGATCAAAATTAAATCAGTTGCCAATAAGATGATGGCTTGCATCGGCATATTACTGCTGTTTAATGCACAAATCTACGCTCAAACCATTCGCATTGCGGTAGCTGCAAATGCCCAAGCGGTGATTAAAAAATTACAGGCAGATTTTAAAAAACAGACAGGCATCAACACCGAAGTGGTTTCCGGAGCATCTGGCAAGCTAACTACTCAAATTATGAATGGGGCACCTTACGATATCTTTCTTTCTGCAGATACAGAATTCCCTGCAAAACTTTTTGCTGCAGGTTATGGAATTCAAAAACCAAAACTTTATGCACTTGGGAGTCTTATTATATGTGGAAATGTGCAAGGTGATATAAAAGACTGGCAAAAACTGGTATCGATGGGTGCGGTAAAAAAAATTGCTATTGCCAACCCAAAAACTGCACCATATGGTTATGCCGCCCGGCAATCGTTAAAATTTTATAATTTAGAGAACAAAATAAAACATAAACTGGTATTTGGAGAAAGTATCTCGCAAGTGAACACCTACCTTCAAACTGGAGTTGTTGGTTTAGGTTTTACCACCGAATCTTTCTTATATGAAAACGGATTTAATGATAAGTTGAAATGGGCGAGGATCGATCAAAAAAGTTATAAAAATATTGAACAAGCGGTTGTTTTGCTGTCGCATGCAAAAAAATCAGGAATAAATAATGCATTAAAATTTTATGAATACCTTTCGTCAGCATCGGCCAGAAAAATTATTAAAAACAATGGTTATCATCTACCAAATTAGCCGTAAAAAATAATGGATCTGGAACCGATTTGGCTTAGTTTGAGGTTGGCTGCCATTACCACCATTTTGCTGCTTTTTATTGGAGTTCCTATTGCGTATTGGCTATCGCGGAAGCAAACTGTTCTAAAACTTATTGCGGAAGCGCTGATTACCATGCCTTTAGTGTTGCCACCATCGGTGCTTGGTTTCTATTTGCTTTTGGCTTTTAGTCCGAGTAATGCTTTTGGCGAATGGCTGCAGGCGCATTTCGATTTACAACTGGTCTTTTCATTTAAAGGGTTGGTCATTGCTTCCATTATTTATAGTCTTCCTTTTATGGTCAGTCCGATAAAGGCAGCTTTTTCTCATCTGCCAAAATCTATGGCAGAGGCTTCTTACATCATGGGGAAATCTAAAACGCAGACTTTTTTTAAGGTGCTTCTGCCTAACATTAAAGCCTCTATTTTTACAGCTGTGGTATTGACTTTTGCGCATACATTGGGAGAGTTTGGTGTGGTATTAATGATAGGTGGAAACATCCCCGGGCAAACGAAAGTAGCGTCGATAGCGATTTACGATGCAGTGGAAACCATGGATTATGCATCAGCCAACGCTTATGCTCTTATTTTATTTGCCATCACTTTCATCATCGTAGTAGGCGTTTTTATCATCAATAGAAATGCAGTTAAAAGCCCATTCGAATGATAGAACTAGATATAAAAAAAAAAATAGGTAGTGGTTCGGCCAGTTTGGCACTTCAGGTGAAAACTTCTTTCCAATCAAATTCAGTCACCAGAATTTTAGGCCCTTCTGGAGCTGGAAAATCGACATTGTTAAAAATTATTGCCGGGCTTATCTTGCCAGATAAGGGGACAATTAAGTTTGAAAATACAATTTGGTTCGATAGTGAAACGAAATACAATAAAAAAGT
>Ga0308159_1004171_pt1 | contig 13494 bp, 10 predicted proteins | sample PhyCR1_FD_201040 | JGI IMG/M metagenome (GOLD analysis project Ga0308159, IMG submission 201040) | Phyllosphere microbial communities from UC Gill Tract Community Farm, Albany, California, United States - DLSLC.R1 | ecosystem: Host-associated > Plants > Phyllosphere > Unclassified | place: USA... | reverse complement strand
TCGGCCTCGACGCGACGGACGAGAACGCGGTCGTGCAACGGACGAAAGTTCATTGCCATGTCCCTTTAATCTGGCGTGTTACACTTTTCTGGCACTCGAGCCATGCGAGTGCCAACGCGACCGGATATGTGAACGGGCATTCAGGCCGTCAACGCCCGTCGTCAAAAAATTTCGACGGACCGTGGCAGGGGCGGGAACAAATTCCGGCGGCCCTGGTGCGTATTGGCCCGGTAATACGGACCATTGCCGAGCATCCCCCGCTGGAGTAGCGATAGGGGATGACCGACGCCCGCGCCGACGCAATTCCCCCCGCCTCCCCGCTCGACCAGGATTTCAGCCGACCGGGGCGCAAGCCCGGACGGCGCAGCGGCTGGCGGCTGGTACGCGGCGCCTGGCGACTGCTGGTCGGCATCAAGGATTTCCTGGTGCTGGCCGCGATGCTGTTGTTCTTCGGCCTGATCTTCGCCGCGCTCAACGCCCGGCCGGGGACCAAGGCGATCACCGACGGCGCGCTGCTGCTGAAGCTGGACGGCCCGATCGTCGAACAGCCCGAAACGGTCGCCCCGCTCGCCATGCTATCGGGGCGCAGCGTGCCGCACGAATATCGCCTGCGCGATCTGGTCCGTGCGATCGATACCGCCAAGGACGATGGCCGGGTCAAGGTGCTGGTCCTCGATCTGGACGCGTTCGGTGGGGCCTATCCGGCGACCCTTCAGGAGGTCGGCGACGCGATCCAGCGCTTCCGCAAGGGCGGCAAGCCGGTGCTCGCCTATGCCACCGCCTATACCGACGGCGCCTATCGCCTGGCCGCCAACGCCAGCGAGGTCTGGGTCAATCCGCTGGGCGGCACGCTGTTCACCGGGCCGGGCGGCAACCAGCTCTATTACAAGGGCCTGATCGACAAGCTGGGCGTCACCACCCATGTCTACCGCGTCGGCAAGTTCAAATCCTTCGTCGAGCCCTATATCCGCAGCGACCAGAGCCCCGATGCACGCGCCGCGTCGCAGGCGCTGTACGGCACGCTGTTCGCCCAGTGGCGCGAGGCCGTCGCCAAGGCGCGGCCCAAGGCGCAGATCGACGCCTTCCTGACCCAGCCCGACCGCGCCGTGCTGGCGTCCAACGGCAGCATCGCCGATGCCAATCTGAAGGCCGGGCTGGTCGACAGGCTGGGCGACAAGCTGGCCTTCGGCAAGCGCGTGGCTCAGATCGCAGGGGCCGAGGCGAACAAGCCTGCAGGCTCGTTCCGTACCATCTCCTACGCCTCCTGGGTGCGCGCCAATCCGTTGCCGACCAAGGGCGATGCGATCGGCGTGCTGACCATCGCGGGCAATATCGTCGATGGCGAGGCCAGTCCCGGCACCGCCGCGGGCGAGACGGTGTCCAAGGCGCTGCTCGACGGCCTCGCCAAGAAGAACCTGAAGGCGCTGGTCGTGCGCGTCGATTCGCCGGGCGGCTCGGTGCTGGCCTCCGAACAGATTCGCCAGGCGATTCTGGAGGCCAAGCGGCAGAAGCTGCCCGTCATCGTCTCGATGGGCGGTCTGGCGGCGTCGGGCGGTTACTGGGTCTCGACCCCGGCCGACCTGATCTTTGCCGAGCCGGGCACGATCACCGGCTCGATCGGCATTTTCGGCATCATCCCGACCTTCGAGAACACGCTAGCTAAGATCGGCGTGACCACCGACGGGGTGAAGACCACGCCGCTGACCGGCCAGCCCGACGTGCTGGGCGGTACGACGCCGATGCTCGACTCCATCCTCCAGGCGGGGATCGAGAATGGCTATCGCCAGTTCCTGACCCGCGTCGCTGAGGCGCGCCACATGACGCCCGAAAAGGTCGACACCATCGCGCAGGGTCGGGTGTGGGACGGCGGCACCGCGCGCCAGATCGGGCTCGTCGACCGCTTCGGCAACCTGTCTGATGCCATTGCCGAGGCCGCCCGCCGTGCCAAGCTGGACCCGGCCAAGGTCTATCCGGAATATCTGGAGAAGAAGCCGGGCTTTGCGGCGGTGCTGGCCGAAGGGTTCGACAGCGACGATGACGGCCAGCAGGGCGGCGACGTCTTCGCCATCGCGGCGGCCGAGCGCCGCGCCGTCGCGGCCCGTGCACTGGGCGATGTCGCGCGGCTGGCGCGGGGCGGGTCGGTGCAGGCGAAGTGCCTGGAATGCGGTGCGCTGGGCCCGGTGGGCTCGGCCAGCGACGAGCGGCTTCTCGACCTGCTGATCGCGCGCTTGGGGCTCTGAGCGGATCCCCCACCTCCGTTCAGCCTGAGCGAAGTCGAAGGCCAAGGGATTCCCTGGGAGGATAGCACGGGACGTGCACTTCGACTTCGCTCAGTGCGAACGGACAGGGGATTGTGTCGCGAAAGGGTGCAGGACGTTGGCCCCTTCCGAACCGCGTATCCCCGCGCTACGCAGGCCCATCGTTTCAGGAGACGCAAAGCCCCATGATCGCCATCCGCGCCGCCCGCCCCGATGACGCCGCCGCCATCGCCGCCATCTATGCGCCGCATGTGCTCGCGGGCGTCGTCTCCTTCGAGACCCAGGCCCCCGACGCCGACACGATGCGCGCGCGGATGGAGGGGGCGGACGGCCTCTATCCCTGGATCGTCGCGACGCTGGCCGATGAAGAGGGCCGCGAAGACGCCGTGATCGGCTATGCCTATGCCGCGCGCTTCCGCGAGCGCGAGGCCTATCGTTGGGTGGTGGAAACGACCATCTATGTCGCCGACGTGTCGCAGCGTTCGGGCATCGGGCGGCTGCTCTACGAGGCGCTGGTCGACACGCTGACCGCGCAAGGCTTCACCCAGGCGATGGGCGTGATCGCGCTGCCCAATGACGGCTCGATCAAGCTGCACGAAGCCGTCGGCTTCCGCCGCGCGGGCGTCTTCCGCGAGGTCGGCCACAAGCATGGCCGCTGGATCGACGTGGGCTATTGGCAGCGCGAACTGGCCGAACCGGCGGCGCATCCCGCCGAACCGAAGCGCTTCACCGATGTCGGCGTGGTCCGCGATCCGGTGGCGGTGAAGCATCGGTAGGGCCGACCCACGCCTGCGCGGAAGCTGATAGGATGACGGACTTTTCGCCACGTATCCCGGAATATTGGCAGGCGCAGTTCGCAGGCGATGCGCTGGGTCCGGATAGCTGTACGGTTAATCCTTCCCTGTCGCACAAGCGGCCTGCCATGATCCTGACAAGGGACGGGGCCCCCTCGCGGATGACGGTCCGCCCCGAACTCGCAGCGTGTCTTGGACAACTCACGCCGCCGTCCCCGTCGATCGAAGACCGGAAAGCAGGGCTGATCCGGTCCGGCATCGCCTTCCACGATCCCGACCATCTGTTCTACCTGCCCGAGGACGGGCCCATCCTCACGGCCGCGCGGTCGGTACGCAAGCTGACGCCGGGCGACTGCAGCGCCTTCGACATCTTTCATCATGAAGCGCCCGAGGCTGACCGCGAGGATGCGTTCGTCGAATGGGATCATTGGGCCGTCTTCGGCTGCTTCGATGGCGATCGGCTGATCAGCGCGGCCAGTGCGATGCTGTGGGAGAACAGCCCGTTTGCCGATCTGGGTGTCCTGACCCTGCCCGATGCGCGAGGCAAAGGCGCCGCCCGCGCCGTCGTTCTGGCGATGCTCGACTTTGTACGAGGTCAGGGCCTCGAACCGCAATATCGCTGCCAGATCGACAATATCGCGTCCGTCACCCTGGCGAAGGCGTGCGGCCTGCGCCTCTATGGGCAATGGATCGTCGCCGCCGAACCGCCCTCTCCGTGCCATAGTTGAGCGGCCCGCCACACAATACCAATCTAAGGCTTGGCTTTGCGCACCCGCTTTGGCTAACGCCGTAAGGGAAGCCCCCCGGGGCATGCGCAAGGAAGGAACAGGCATCATGGCTGCCGACTGGTCGACGATCGAATCGCTCCCGCAGACCCCGCTTCTCGATCTTTTCGCGAATGATCCCAACCGGCTGGCCTCGCTCAGCCTGGATGTGGCGGGTATCCATTTCGACTGGTCCAAGACCCATCTGACCCGCGAGGCCGTCGCCGCCTTTGCCGACCTTGCCAAGGCAAGCGGGCTGGCCGCCAAGCGTGACGCGCTGTTCGGGGGCGAGGTCGTCAACGTCACCGAGGGCCGCGCGGTCGAGCACACCGCCGAGCGTGGCGAGGGCAATCCCGAGAGCGTCGCCGTGGCGCGCCAGTCGCACGCCCGGATGCGCGCGCTGATCGACGCGATCGAGGCGGAAGCGCTGGGGCCGATCCGCCACGTCCTTCACATCGGCATCGGCGGCTCGGCGCTGGGCCCCGACCTGCTGGTCGACGCGCTGGGCCGCGACAGCGACCGTTATGACGTGGCGATCGTGTCGAACGTCGACGGCGTCGCGCTGGAAGAGGTGTTCAAGCGCTTCGACCCCGCCGCCACGCTGCTGGTCGTTGCGTCCAAGACCTTCACCACCACCGAGACGATGCTGAACGCCACCTCGGCGCTCCAGTGGATGACCGAGAGCGGCGTCGAGGACCCTTATGGCAAGGTCATCGCGCTGACCGCCAATCCCGAAAAGGCGGTCGAATGGGGCGTGGACGAGACGCGCATCCTGCCCTTCGCCGAATCGGTCGGCGGCCGTTATTCGCTCTGGTCGACGATCGGCTTCCCGGCGGCGCTGGGCCTGGGCTGGGACGCGTTCGAGGAACTGCTGGAAGGCGCGGCCGAGATGGACCGCCATTTCCGCCTGACCGATCTGGCGCAGAACGCCCCCGCGCTCGCCGCCTTTGCCGACCTCTATTACACCCAGGTCCGCCATGCCGAGACGCGCGCGCCCTTCGCCTATGACGAGCGCCTGCGCCTGCTCCCCTCCTATCTCCAGCAGCTGGAGATGGAGTCGAACGGCAAGGGCGTGACCGTCGACGGCCAGCCCGTCGGACGGCCGACCGCCGCGATCACCTGGGGCGGCGTCGGCACCGACGCACAGCATGCCGTGTTCCAGCTGCTCCACCAGGGCACGCACCTCGTCCCCGTCGAGTTCATCGCGGTCATCGAGCCGGGCGATGTGCTGAGCGACGATCATCACCGCCAGCTGCTGCTCAACGCCTTTGCGCAGGGTGCGGCGCTGATGAAGGGCAAGACGGTCGACGATCCCGCGCGCAGCTATTCGGGCGACCGCCCGTCCTCGACCATCCTGCTCGACACGCTCGACCCGCGCACGCTGGGCGCGCTGATCGCCTTTTACGAGCACCGTGTGTTCGTGAACGGCGTGCTGCTGGGCATCAACAGCTTCGACCAGTTCGGCGTCGAGCTGGGCAAGGAAATGGCCAAGGCGGCGGACCAGGGCGGGCAGGATTTCGATCCCTCGACCGAGGACCTGATCAAGCGGGCCTTTGGCGAATAACAATCCTCCCCTGCAAGGGGAGGAATTCGAATTTCCGATCACTGTCAGGGGGACGCTGAACTTGGCTCGGCGTCCCCCGTTGTGCTTTTAGGCGGGCTGCACACCCGCGCTTTCTGACTTCCCGGAGAAACCGATCCCATGGCTGACTATGACTATGACCTGTTCGTCATCGGGGCGGGTTCGGGCGGCACGCGCGCCTCGCGGGTCGCGGCGGCGCATGGCGCGCGCGTGGCGGTGGCCGAGGAATATCGCGTCGGTGGCACCTGCGTCATTCGCGGCTGTGTCCCGAAGAAGCTGCTCGTCTATGGCGCGCATTTCGCCGAGGACCTGAAGGACGCCCGCCGCTTCGGCTGGCAGGTGCCGAGCGACTGTGAATTTTCGTGGGTGACGCTGCGCGACAATGTCCTGTCGGAGGTCGACCGGCTGAACGGCGCGTACAAGAAGACGCTGGAAAGCCACAATGTCGAGATCATCGACCAGCGTGCCGTCGTCACCGGCCCGAACAGCGTCCGCCTGGCCGACGGGACCGAGAAGACCGCCGAGCGTATCCTGATCGCGGTCGGCGCGCATCCGGCCGTCCCCTCCTGCCCCGGCCATGAGCATGGCATCACCTCCAACGAGGCGTTCCATCTCGACGCGATCCCCAAACGCGTGCTGATCGCGGGGGCGGGCTATATCGCCAATGAATTTGCGGGCGTCTTCCACCAGTTCGGCGCGCACGTCACGCTGATCAACCGCAGCAAGGATATCCTGCGCGGCTATGATCTGACGATCCGTGACCGGCTGCTCCAGATTTCGATGATGAAGGGCATCGAGTTCCGCTTCGACGCGACGTTCGAAGGGATCGAGAAGATGGACGATGGCTGCCTGAAGGTATCCATGTCCAACCACGAGCCGATGATCGTCGACTTGGTGATGTTCGCGACCGGCCGCCTGCCCAATACCCATGGCCTGGGGTTGGAGACGGCGGGCGTCGAGCTCGACGATCATGGCGCGATCAAGGTGGACGAGGACAATTGCTCGACCTGTCCCAGCATCTATGCGGTGGGCGACGTGACCAACCGAGTCCAGCTGACCCCCGTCGCGATCCGTGAGGGACAGGCCTTTGCCGATACGGTGTTCGGTGGCAAGCCGACCCGCGTCGACTATGACTGCATCCCGGCCGCCGTGTTCAGCCATCCGCCGATGGCGGGTGTCGGCATGACCGAGGCACAGGCGAAGCAGACGCTGGGATCGGTGCGGGTCTATACCTCCGACTTCCGCCCGATGAAGAATGTGCTGGCAGGCCGTGAAGAACGCGCGCTCTACAAGATGGTGTGCGACGGCGACACCGGCCGCGTGGTCGGGCTGCACATGATCGGTCCCGACGTGCCCGAAATTCTCCAGGCCGCCGCCATCGCGGTGAAAGCCGGGCTGACCAAGGCGCAGTTCGACGCCACCGTCGCGCTGCATCCGACCATGTCGGAGGAACTGGTGCTGATGCGCTGAAGGCTCGGCTGCCCCCCCCGGGTGTCCCACCGGGGGGCAGTCCAGAGGCAGACCATCCTTATTTGCATATCGCGCTAAACGTTATTGCGGTTTAAGATATGTTCACGTCGAGTCGCTAGGACGTTGGAACATAGGCGTTGCGGTGGAAATGGAACTGAAGATGAGTGAGCATGGCGTTACTTTCGAGCAGGTCATCGCCTTCGCAAAGGCCGCGATGGACGGCGCCGATGCGTTGAACCAGCCGCTGGCGGGCAACCACATCGCCGCCGGACTCGAAATGCTGCGCAACGCCCATCAGCAGGCGGGAGCCGCCTCTTCGGTCTGATCGTCAGGCGTCTTCCGCGCTTTTGCCATCGTCCAGCGCGGTGGCACGCCGATGCGCGGGACGATCCTGCAAGCGACCGATATAGGCCATGATCGCATCGGTCTTGGGGATCAGCCCGAACTGGGTGAACCACATCAACTGCGATCCCAGATAGACATCCCCCGCCGTGAAGCGCTCGCCGGTGATATAGGGATGCTCGGCCACCGCCGCGCCGACGACGCCCACGGCCCGGTCGAAATCGCCATAGCCCGCCATACGCTGCTGCTCGACGGTCGGCTCCACGCCCATCGCGCGATTGGTGATCGCGGCCTCCAGCGGCCCTGCTGCGAAGAACAGCCAGCGATAATAACGCGCCTGCTCCTGCGGCAAGGGCGACAGTTCGGCATCGGGATAAGCTTCCGCCAGATAGGCGCAGATCGCCGCCGTCTCCGTCACCACCTGGCCGCGATGGACGATGGCGGGCACCTTCATCATCGGATTGATCGCGCGATAGTCGGGTGCGATCATCGTCGTCTCGTAATCCAGCACGACCGTGTCATAGGTCGCCCCCGTCTCCTCGAGCATCCAGCGGGCGATGCGGCCCCGCGACTGGGGGTTGGTGTACAACGTCAGGTCGGCGGTCATCAGGCTCTCCAAGGCGATGTGAGGGGCAAAGTCAGGCGCGGTCGAGATGGCGGTGCAGAAAGGCGATGGTCCGCGACCAGGCCTGGGCCGCCGCCGCCGCATTATAGCGCTCCGCGGAGCTGTCGTTGTTGAAGGCATGGTCGACGCCCGGATAGGTAAAAGCCTCGACCGGCCGCCCCGCCGCCTTCAACGCCGCGACCCAGGGCTCGCCGGTCGCGTTCACGCGCGCATCCTTGCCCGCATAATGCAGCATCAGCGGCGACTGGACCTTCGCCGCTTCGCCGGGGCTAGGTGCAGGGCCGTAATAGGCCACGCCCGCCGACAGCGCCGGGCCTGCCGCCACCGCCAGCCGGTTGACGAACGCCCCGCCCCAGCAAAAGCCGACCGCGCCGACGCGGCCGGTGCCCCTCTTGTCGGTGGCGGCATGTCCCATCATCGCCCGCGCCTGGGCCAGCGCCAGATCATAGTCGAGCGTGCCGATCAGCGTTCGCGCGCGATCCTCATCCGCCGGTGTACCGCCCTGCGGGGCGAGCAGATCGGGCGCGATCACATGGAACCCGGCCAATGCGATGCGCCGCGCGACATCCTCGACATGCGGGGCGAGGCCGCGATTCTCATGGATGACCAGCACCGTGCCGAGCCGCTTCTTCACGCCCTTGGGGCTGGCGAGATAGGCGGCCGAGCGCGCACCCGCCTCCATCCCCTCGCGACGGTCGATGCGCAGCCGGGTGTCATGGGGGTCGGTCTGTGCGGCAGCGGCGGGACTGGCGGAGATACCCAGGATCAGCGCCTCGGCCGCGGCGACCGAACCCGCCAGGGCGGTCATCTGGCGCAGGAGGGTGCGGCGGTCGTGATGCTCATGGGTGAAGGCGTCATAGATACGCACCGCGCGGTCGCGCAGCGATTCAGTCGGGGGGATATCGGTCATGCGGGCATCCTCCACTCCGGTCACGGGTCCGGCATGGTCGCCGGTATCCTCGCGATTGTGAGGGGAAGCTTAGTGGCGTGGGGTGACGGCGGCCAGGGTTGATTGCGAGGGGTCGGCGGGGCGTGGACTTCGGTCAGGCTGAACGGAGTGGGGGGAAGCGCACCCGGCGTTTTGTAGAAAAAACCGAGACTCAGCTGCCCTGAGATGCCCCCTCCCCTTCAGGGGAGGGGCCGGGTGGGGCTTCCGCACGCGCGGCGCTCTTGGAGAGGCCCCACCCCAACCCCTCCCCTGAAGGGGAGGGGCTCGCGTCGACTTATTAGGATGTCATCCTGCTCTAGGCTCCGTTCAGCCTGAGCGAAGTCGAAGGCCACGGGACAACGCCCAAATAAAAAGGCCGCCCCCTTATCAGGGACGGCCCTTTCGTCAGCCTAGCAGGAAGATTACGCCCCCAGCGGGCTCGGCGAACCGAACGGCCCGCTGCCGCGCCGCGTCTTCGGGATCGAGGTCCCCGCCTTGGCGATCGGCGTCGCCTTGGCCTTGGGGTCGTCGCGACCGATATCGTCGCCCGCGATCAGCTTCTTGATCTCGTCACCCGACAGCGTCTCATATTCGAGCAGCGCACCGGCCAGCAGATGGAGCTGGTCGACATGCTCGGTCAACACATGCTTGGCGCGATGCAGGCCGCCCTCGACGATCGACTTGATCTCGTCGTCGATCAGCTGCGCGGTCTGGTTGGACATACGCACTGGCTGGCTGGACGAATAGCCCAGGAAGCTCTCGCCTTCCGGCTGGGCATATTCGACCGGACCGACCTTGTCGGACATGCCCCACTTCGTGACCATGTCGCGGGCAAGACCCGTGGCGTACTGGATGTCACCGCTTGCGCCGCTCGACACCTTGTCATAGCCGAAGATGATCTCCTCGGCAACGCGGCCGCCCATGGCCACGGCCAGGTTCGCGTACATCTTGTCGCGGTGATAGCTGTACGAGTCGCGTTCCGGCAGGCGCATCACCATGCCCAGCGCGCGACCGCGCGGGATGATCGTCGCCTTATGGATCGGGTCCGACGCCGGTTCGTGCAGCGCGATGACCGCATGGCCCGCCTCGTGATAGGCAGTCATCCGCTTTTCGTCCTCGGTCATAACCATGGAGCGGCGTTCCGCGCCCATCATGACCTTGTCCTTGGCTTCCTCGAACTCGGCATTGGCGACCAGGCGCTTGCCCTTGCGCGCCGCCATCAGCGCGGCCTCGTTGACGAGATTGGCCAGATCCGCGCCCGAGAAGCCCGGCGTACCGCGCGCGATGACGCGGGCGTCGACGTCGGGGGCCAACGGCACCTTCTTCATATGAACTTCGAGGATCTTCACGCGGCCGTCGATATCCGGGCGCGGCACGACGACCTGGCGATCGAAGCGACCCGGGCGCAGCAGCGCGGGGTCGAGCACGTCGGGACGGTTGGTCGCGGCGATGATGATGATGCCTTCATTGGCCTCGAAACCATCCATCTCGACCAGCAGCTGGTTCAGCGTCTGCTCGCGCTCGTCATTGCCGTTGCCCAGGCCCGCTCCGCGATGACGGCCGACCGCGTCGATTTCGTCGATGAAGACGATGCAAGGAGCGCTCTTCTTGGCCTGCTCGAACATGTCGCGCACCCGGCTGGCGCCGACGCCGACGAACATCTCGACGAAGTCCGAGCCCGAAATGGTGAAGAAGGGCACGCCCGCCTCACCCGCGATGGCGCGGGCGAGCAACGTCTTGCCGGTACCGGGCGAGCCGACCAGCAGCGCGCCCTTCGGAATCTTGCCGCCGAGCCGTGCGAACTTCGACGGGTCCTTCAGGAACTCAACGATTTCCTGCAGCTCTTCGCGCGCTTCGTCGATGCCGGCCACATCGTCGAACGTTACCTTGCCTTCCTTCTGGGTCAGCATGCGGGCGCGGCTCTTGCCGAAGCCCATCGCGCCGCTGGCACCGCCGCCCTTCTGCATCTGGCGCAGAACGAAGAAGGCGATACCGATGAACAGCAGGAACGGCAGCGAATTATAGAGCATCAGCATCCAGATGGACGGCCCTTCCTCGGTCTTCGCCGTGAAGGTCACGCCCTTTTCGCGCAGACGCGGGATCAGCTGCGAGTCGGGAACCGGGGTGGTGCGGAACTTCTCGCCCGAGGAGAGCGTACCGGTGATCGACTCGCGTGAGATGGTCGCGGTCTTCACCGCGCCCTCGTCGACCTTGTCCAGGAAGGTCGAATATTCGATCTGATTGCCGCTCTGCGCCGACGAACCCGCGCCCGACAGACTGACGAACAGGGCGAGCGCCATCAGAATGCCCACCCAGATCAACAGGCTCTTCATCCAGGGGTTGCCGCCCCCATTGGGATCGGGGCTCTGCTGCTTGTCGTTGTCGTTCATCGGTGCCGGATACCTTTCAGTGCCAAGATAGGCATGACGAGGTTAATGGCAATGGAACAAGACCGATCAATGTGATCGGGGCGGAGGCAATCCTCCCCAAGCTCTGCTTGGGGAGGGGGACCATGCGCAGCATGGTGGAGGGGCGGAGCGACCCAGGCCCCTCCACCACCGCTTCGCGGCGGTCCCCCTCCCCGCGCTTCGCGCAGGGAGGATCGTAAAACGTCAGCCCGTCTTCCTCGGGGGAGCCGGGCGGAAGCGCCAGACGCCGGAGCGGACGCTGGCGATCACTCCGGCCTGGGTCGCGCGGCTGCCCTGCGACAGCGCTTCGAGCAGCTTTTCGATATTGCTGCCTTCGCTCCACGCCGGACTTTCGATCCCGGCGGTGACGCGGACCGTGCCGATCGCGCGGCGGGCCAGACGGCGGCCCAGCTCGCGCGGCAGGTCGGCCGCCTGGATCCGGACATTGTCGCCATCGATCTGCGCGCGGTCCTGCCACAGCCAGTCGACCGTCGCGCGTAGGTCTGTATCCGCCTCGGCCAATTGCGCCGCCGCACGGGCCAGTTGCGCTACGCCCAGCCACTCATGGCCGTCGAGCAATTGCCGAAAGCGCGTGCGGTCATGGCGCGGATCGTGATTGGCGGGGTCGTCGACGAACGGGGCCTCGGCGCGGCGAACGATCCGGCGCAACTCGGCACGCCGCCAGTCGAGCAGTGGGCGCAGCACGACCATATCGGCGATCACCGTCCGCGCCCGCACGCCCGACAGGCCCGACAGCCCCACCCCGCGCGCGGCGCGCATCAGGAAGGTCTCGGCCTGGTCGTCGGCATGATGCGCGGTCAGCATGGCCGCTGCCCCGATCGCGCGGGCCTGTGCGGCGAGCAGGGCATAGCGCACTTCCCGCGCCTGGGACTGGATGCTCGCCCCGGCGATCGGCGTTTCCGGACGCAGGGCGTGGTGCGGCACGCCCAATTGGGCGCAATGATCGGCGACCATCCGCACCTCGTCCGCCGCTTCGGGTCGCAGGCCATGATCGACCGTCGCGACCGCGATCCGCCCCGGAAAGGCTGCCGCCGCCAGCGTCAGCATCGCCATGCTGTCGGGCCCGCCGGACACCGCCAGCAATAGCGGCGCCGCATCGGCATGGGGATCGTGAAGAAGCGTCAGATCGGCGACAAAGCGCGCAATCTGATCGTCGGCCGTGGCATCGGTGGCCATGATGCTCTCAAAACTGGTCAGGGATGCGCGCGCTCTGGCCCTTCCGCCGCACCAGTGCAAGAGGTTTCGTGGCTCTGCGCATTCCTCGGCGAGAGTGGAATCACATGAGATGGACCCACCCCTCCCCTTCAGGGGAGGGGCCGGGGGTGGGGCGTATCAGCAAGCGCGGCGCTCGTGGAAAAGCCCCACCCCAACCCCACCCCAGAAGGGGAGGGGCTCGCGTTGATTCAAGACAATGTCATCCTCCCCCTCAAAGGGGAGGAATAGGATTTACTGGCACTTAGCCGCGCTGCGGCCGCTGGCGATCTGGCCCTTCATCGCGGCGGACAGCTTGGCGCCGTACACGTCGCTCAACTCGTCATAGACCTTGCAGGCATCGGCCGCCTTGTTGAGCTTGGTCAGCGCCTGGCCGAGGTAGAGCAGGCTGTCGGGCGCCCGCTCGCCGTCCGGGTATTTCTTGTAATTCTCATAAAAGGCCATCGACGCCAGGCTGGGCTTGCCGGAGTCGAGATAGGTGCGACCCAGCAGGTTCTGGGCGAAGCTGGCACGGCGGCTCTTGGGATAGTCGGCGACCATCTTCTTCAGCGCGGCTTCTGCCTCCGGATAGCGCTTGGCTTGCCACAGGCGATAGCCATAAAGATAGGCGTCCTCCGCCGGATCGCCGGTCGAGGGCTTGTCAACCGCCGGGGTCGAGGTCGCGGTATCGCCGGTGACGACCGAGGCCGCCGCTGGGGTCTTGGTCGGGCGCGTCGATCCGCTGACGGGCGCGGGCGTGTCGAGCGGGGCGCTTTGCCCCGCCGGGGCGATCGGCGCGGGGCCGGATTCCAATGCCTTCAAGCGCGTTTCGGTAGCGCGCTTATAGGCGTCGAACTGATCCTGAAGCTGGCGGGTGCGATACCCGTTCTGCTCGATCTGGCCGGTCAGTCCGGCCATCTGCTCCTCCAGCGAGGTCACGCGGGAGGTCAGGTCCGACAGCGCGCTGGAGGCGGGAACGCCCGGTGCCTGCGCCTGGGTCTGCGGCGCGGTGATCTCGGGCTGGACATAGCCGCCCGCGCCGTTCGGGAAGACCTTGCGCTGGACCGCGCGCATCTCGCTTTCCAGCTTGCCGACCCGGCCCTCGACATTG
>Ga0308159_1004170_pt1 | contig 13497 bp, 11 predicted proteins | sample PhyCR1_FD_201040 | JGI IMG/M metagenome (GOLD analysis project Ga0308159, IMG submission 201040) | Phyllosphere microbial communities from UC Gill Tract Community Farm, Albany, California, United States - DLSLC.R1 | ecosystem: Host-associated > Plants > Phyllosphere > Unclassified | place: USA... | reverse complement strand
TGCGCCGATCTTCGAAGCGCTGCATGCGTTTCGTGAAGAGGTCGATCCCGCCTGAACGGCCGACCCGCACGCACCCCAAACAACCGATAAGGAGACATCCCATGAAACGTACCCTCGCCCTGCTGCTCGCAACACTGGCCCTTCCTGCGGCGCTTCCCGGCGCCTTTGCGCAAGCCACGGACTTCCCGACCAGGCCCGTCAACATCGTGACGCCGTTCGCAGCCGGCAGTGGTCCCGACGCGGTGCTGCGCATGGTCGGCGACAAGCTGGGCCGGCTGTGGAACCAGCGGGTCACCATCGACAACAAGCCCGGTGGCGGTGGGTTCATCGCGATCGACCAGGCCCGTCGCGCCGCGCCCGATGGCTACACGCTGCTGCAGCTCGACAGCGAGCACATCGCCGCGCTCCCGCACCTCTACAAGTCCCGGAGCTTCGTGACCTTGCAGACCTTCGATCCCGTCGCGCCTCTTTTCCGCACACCCTTCTTCGTGGCCGTGGGCAGCGATTCGAAGTGGAGGAACATGGCCGACCTGATCGCCGACGCCAAGGCGCGGCCCGGTCAGATCGTCTATGGATCGTGGGGCGTGGGGAGTCCCGGGCACCTGGGCGGCCAGCAACTCGACGCACTGGCCGGCATCCAGATGAACCACGCGCCGTTTCGCGAGGTGTCGCAGCTCTTCACCAACGTCGCCACGGGCGAAGTGCCATGGAGCTTCGCGAGCATTCCGTCGAGCCAGGGCATCTACAAGACCGGCAAACTCCGGTACATCGCTGTGGCCGCGCCCCGGCGCGTGCCGCAATTGCCCGATGTGCCGACCATGGCGGAGGCCGGTGGTCCGGCAGCACTGGAGGTCAACTCGTTCGTGTCGCTGCTCGCCCCCAAGGGCGTATCCGACGACATCAAGAAGAAGATCAATGCCGACGTGGCCAAGGTCATTGCGGACCCGGAGATCAAGGCGCGCTTCGACACCTTCGCCTTCGAAGCACTGACCTGGTCGCCCGACGAAATCGGGCGGCAGTCGGAGCTCAAGTCGAAGGTCTACGGCGATCTCGTCAAGCGCGGCAACATCAGCCTGGAATGAACGAGGCCATGGAGCTCTACACCTTTTTCAACAGCTCGGCGTCGTACCGCGTTCGCATTGCGATGGCACTCAAGGGCCTTGACTACCGATCGATCGGCGTCAACATCAGAACCGGTGCGCAGCGCGACGACGCCTACCTGGCACTGAACCCCGCGGGTCTGGTGCCAGCGCTGGTCGACGGCGCGTCGCGCCTGACGCAGTCGCTGGCCATCATCGACCATCTCGATCGGCTGCATCCTTCACCGCTGCTGGTGCCAGCCTTCGGTGAAGATCGCGCACGGGTGCTCGAAATCGCGCAGCTCATCGCTTGCGACATCCATCCGCTCAACAACCTGCGCGTGCTGAAGTTCCTCGTCCGCGATCTGGGCCTGAACGAAGCCCAGAAGACCGCGTGGTACGCGCACTGGATCGGCGAGGGCTTCGATGCACTCGAAGCCTTGCTGCCCGACCACGACGGCTGGTGCGTCGGCGATCAACCCTCGCTGGCCGATTGCTGTCTTGTGCCGCAGGTCGCCAATGCGCTGCGCATGAAGGTGGTGCTCGCGCCGTGGCCCCGCATTCAGCGCATCCACGCCTTTGCCTTGCGTCATCCCGCATTCGCCGAGGCCGCACCCGAACGCCAGGCCGACTACGTCGCTGGCTGATGTTCGCAGTCGTCAGATCGATCGTCTGATGACCTTCTGCACTTGGCACCCTTTTGCACGATCGTTAGCCTGCGCCCAGGCAATTTCTCAGCCAGATCGTCAGCAAACTCAAAGGGTAAAAAGTGAAGAAACATGCGTGGAAAAAGTACGCGATCGTGGCAGCCGCTACGGCCAGCCTGGCAGCGTGCGGTGGTGGCAGTGACGGGATAGGGAACGGCGGCATCACGCTGCCACCCACCCCTGCGCCTTCTCCGGCGCCGTCTCCCTCGCCGGCCCCTGCGCCCGCGCCATCTCCGGCGCCGGGCCCTGCACCGACACCGGCACCCTCGCCGGCACCTTCACCGTCTCCGGCCCCCTCACCAGCGCCGTCACCCGCACCCTCTCCATCGCCTGCGCCGTCACCAGCACCCGCACCCGCACCCGCACCCGCACCAGCGCCCGCGGTTGGCGCCTGGGCCGCGCCGCAGTTGGTCGAGGCCGACGCGCCTGGCGTCTCGAGCCACCGCATCGTGATGGCGCCCAACGGCGCTGCCGTGGCCGCATGGCTCGAAGACCGTTCCACCAGCACGACCACCTTGTACAGCGTGCACGCGCGTGCGTACACGCCGGCGACCGGCTGGGGACCTGCGGTGGCGTTCGGCCTGACCGGGGACGGCGCGGACGATCCGGATATCGCCATCAATGCCAATGGCGACGCGATCCTGGTGTGGGTCCAGCCGGGCACGCCGGGTGCGGGCACATCGCGCGGCTTCAACATCGGCTCGGCAAGGCTCAGGGCCGGCGTGTGGGACAGCACACCGACCTTCCTGCTCGGCACGAACGACATTCCCACCGCGAACTTTTCGTCGGCCATCACAGCGCACAAGGTCACGCTGGACAACGCGGGCAACGCGTTCTATGCCTTCACGGCCGACACCATCCTGAACGCACCCGACGGCGCGTGGGTCAAGCAGTACCGCAACGGTGCGTGGGGGGCCGCCGTGCGATTCCTGCCAGGCGCCAGCTCGGGTGCGCGCGACCTCACGCTGGCGGCGGCTGCCAACGGCGCTGCGGCAACCGCCGTGTGGCGGCAGTTCGACAACGACGCTGGCAAGTACCGCGTGCTGGCCAGCGAGTACAGCGCCGCTTCGGGCTGGAGCGCGGGCCATGTCATCGACGGCAACCTGGCGCTGGGCACCTACCAATACCCGCGTGTGGCCATCGCCGCCAATGGCGACACCACGGCGGTCTGGGAAGCCAACACCACCGGCGGCACGCGCACCGACATCTATGCCGCGCGCTTTGCTGGCGGCAGCTGGGGTCAACCCGTCGTGGTCGGCGCCTCCGCACTGGGACGGGCCGACTCGATGATTGCAGACCTCTGCAGCGATGCCAGCGGCAACGCCGTGCTCGTCACGCTCCCGTTCGACCTGGGGCAGGTCGCGGCAACGCGATTCACGGTCGGCACGGGCTGGTCTTCGCCGGTTCGGGTGCCGGCCGATTCGCAGGCCTTCATCGTCCCCCAGGCCTCGGTGGCGTGCAACACCAAGGGCGATGCGATGGTGTCGTGGCGTGCGGCGCTGGGCGTGGACAACAGCTACCAACTCTGGGCGCGTCCCTACACGCCCGCCGGCGGATGGGGCGCCTCGGCGCAGATCATCTCGCTGCCTTCGAACCCCGGACTCACGCTGACCGGTCCACGCGTCGGGCTGGACGATGCAGGCCAGGCACTCACCATCTGGCGCCAGGACAACCAGGTCGGTGCCGGCCTGAACACGCCGCAGAGTCTGTGGAGCGCCACGTTCAAGTAGCGCTGAGCGCTGCGGGTCGCCCGGGTTGCCGGGGTCGCGCAGCCTGATTGAATGCCCCCCCGCCGGTACCTCCGGCCAGCGGGCATTTTTCATTTCACCATGACGTTCGCACCCAACTTGGCCGACGTTTGCTGAGGCTCGCGACAGCGAGGTTCCCTGCGGAACAAGCAGATTGACCCTATGCCGGTGAACGCTAGCGCGCCTGCTACCGCAACCAGCCCGTAGCCTGACTGCCAGAAGCGGCCAGCCAGGCCGTAGGCGATCTAGACTTGCGGCATGCCATCCACCTCGGACCCGCTCACACCTCGCATCGACCAAGCCGAGTTCCGGAACGTGCCTGGCCGCTCGGGTGTGGAGCTTTATCGGGCGCACATCGTGCAGAACGCGTTCGAGCCGCATACGCACCAGGCGTATGGGCTGGGCGTCATCGAGTCTGGCGTCGAGCGTTTCCGGTATGGCGGCACGGACCATCTGGCCACCCCACAGTCGATCGTGATGATGCAGCCGGACATGCTGCACACCGGACGGGCAGAAACCGCAAGTGGCTGGCGCTACCGCATGCTGTACATCGATGCGACGATGGTCAGCGAACTCAGTGGCGAAACACATTGGTCGTTCGACGAGGTGGTGGAGCCACGGCGTCATGAGCTGGCGCAACGGCTGGTGTTGCTGCACCATCGACTGTGGTTGTGCGGCGACCCACTGGAGGCCGATGGCCTGCTGCTGGCGTTCATGACCAGTCTGCGTCCTCTTGCGCACACCGGTTCGAGGGTCCTGCGCGATGGTGCATCCGCCAGACTCGATCCCGTTGTCGACTACATGCGCGCGTTCCTGCAAGAACGCATTCTGCTGGCCGACCTGGCGGCCGTGGCGGGTTTGAGCCCCTTTCACTTTCTGCGCAAGTTCAAGGCGCGATACCACGTCACGCCGCATCAGATGCTGATGGCGTTGCGCCTGTTCGCGGCCAAGCAGATGTTGGCCAGGCATGTGCGTCCTGCCGAAGTGGCTGCTGCAACGGGCCTGACCGATCAGGCGCATCTGACACGTGCGTTCGCAGGCCGCTACGGGGTCACCCCGGCTCGCTATCAACGGCAAGTGAACCCATCCCGCACTGACGCCTGAGCGCAAGCTGGTACAAGACAGCGGCCCGTCTTGCCGCGACGATCCCAGGCTTACCGCAAGGCATGTGAAGGACAGCGCAATGGGAGCAGGAGTGGCATTCGCCTTGATGGCGGGTTTGATGTGGGGTCTGGTCTTCGTGGGGCCGCTCCTCCTGCCCGAGTACCCGCCAGTGCTGCACACCGTGGGGCGCTACACGGCTTTTGGCCTGATCGCTTTGCCGCTCGCCTGGTGGGACCGCGCCGAACTGCGGCGCCTCACGCGCGCCGACTGGACCGAGGCACTCAAGCTGTCGGCGGTTGGCAATTTTCTCTACTACCTGCTCCTCGCCAGCGCGATCCAGCGTGCAGGCGCACCGCTGCCGACCATGATCATCGGCACGCTGCCGGTGGTCATCGCCATCACGGCCAACTTGCGCAACCATGCGAGCGATGGGCAGCTGCCCTGGCGGCGATTGACGCCGGCTCTTCTGGTCATCCTCGCCGGCATCGCCTGCGTCAATCAGGTCGAAGTGGAAGCGCTCTCGCGCGGATCCGCAGCCGAGCGAACTCGCTACCTTTGGGGCGCCGTACTGGCAGCCGGTGCCGTGGCGTGCTGGACCTGGTATCCGCTGCGCAATGGCGACTGGATGCGCGCCCATCCGGAGCGCAATGCACGCGCCTGGGCCACCGCGCAAGGGCTGGTGACCTTGCCGCTCGCGCTGCTCGGTTACGCGGCCTATCTCGCATGGGCCATGGCATCGGCGCCGGCCGGAGCCGTGGTGGCGCCATTGGGGCCACGCCCCTGGGCTTTCGCAGGCCTCATGGTGGCCATCGGCCTGTTTGCTTCGTGGCTGGGAACGCTGTGCTGGAACGCGGCCAGCCAGCGATTGCCCACCGCCCTGGTCGGACAGCTCATCGTGTTCGAAACACTGGCTGCACTGCTCTACGCATTCGTATTGCGCGGCATGTGGCCTGGCGGCATGACGTTGCTCGGCATCGGGCTGCTGGTGACAGGGGTGCTGGTGGCCGTGCGTGTTCGGCCTATGGCTGTCGCATAGGTCTGCGCAATGCGCACACAGCAACACGAGCGCGGGTTGCAGGTAGAGCATCCGCCATGACCGTCCGCCGTCACCGATCGGCGCACCGTCGTGGACTTCACCCGGATTGACGGTGATGATGTAGCCCGCACCCGCTTGGACGACACCCCGGCCACTGGCCGATTTCTGCGCGCCGCGCTCGATCAGGCCGACGCCGAATTGATCGTGGGTGTGGCGGCCGAAGACGAGCGTCGTGTCCGCTGTCACGGCCTCGATGCCGTCTCTTCGACACCGCAGCAAGGCGAATCGCTTGTTCTCCATGCGTGGCCGGTCGCGCTCAGGACAACGGGCGGCGAGGTCCCCGCCGAAAGATGGGTGTGGACATGACGATCGCGGTTCGGGTCTCGCCCCACCGGTTGACGTCGCCGAGGAAGGATTCCAGCGCCGCCATGTCTGCCACGGCGACGGTCATCATGTACGAATCGGCACCGGTGACGTGGTGGCACTCCAGAACTTCGACACGTGCGCGCAGCGCTTTGAGCAGCGCCTGCTTGTGCGGCTGCCCGGTCGTGATACCGATGATGGCCTGCACCGGCAAACCGACCTTCGCGGGATCGAGGTCGGCATGGACCCCTCGGATGACACCCACCTCCTGCAGGCGCTTGAGGCGTTCGGCCGTCGCGGCGATCGAAAGACCAGCGGCCTCAGCCAATGTCTTGAGCGGTGCACGGCCATCGGCCTGCAGCGCTTCAAGCAGCTTCCAAGCCTTGATGTCGAGTTGGATGCTTTCGGTCATGGATACGATTCTCCATAAAAGCTTTGGTCATTGCCTCCCATCGGCGTAAAAATCCACTTCATGTCGCGACGCTGCCTGCCTACGATGGGTGGCATGGAACTGCTTGAAGTCTTCGTCTCTTCGTTGTTGATCGGCTCGTCGATCGCCGCACCGGTCGGCCCGATCGGCGTGCTGACCATTCAGCGCAGCCTGGACCAGGGCCCTCGCGCAGGGCTCGCAACTGGACTGGGTGCCGCCGCAGCCGATGCCGTCTATGGCGCGATCGGCGCTTTTGGCGTGAGCTGGCTGATCCAGGCGTTGGTGGCCGTGCGCTTGCCCCTCACGCTGTTCGGTGCGGGTTTTCTTCTTTGGATGGCCTGGAAGCTGGCACGTGCACCGGTGGTCGAGCGCACCGCCGATACCGCAGCGCCGCTCAACAACTGGCAGTATTTCGCGACCACGTTCGCACTGACGCTGTCCAACCCGGCGACGATCCTGTCCTTTGTCGCGATCTTCGGCGCGATGGCAGGACGCTCGGCCGTGACGTCACCCGTAACGATGGTGCTGGGTGTTCTGGTCGGCTCGGCCCTGTGGTGGATCTTCCTCAGCAGCGTCGTCGGGAGGCTTCGTCAGCGTTTCGATTCGCGTTGGCACCGCCGGATCAACCTCGGCAGTGCCGCTGTGCTGGTGATATTCGCCACGTGGCAACTGGCATCGGTCCAGATATGACATCAGCGGACTGGCATTTGCCGACCTGCTTGCCCGGGGACGCTGGGACTTGGCTTGACATCGGACAGCTGTCATTCGCCGCGCTTCATGTGTCGGCGCGCGAGCGCGCCATGACGCAGATCAGGTGCCGAAGCGCGTCTGCGTCGACGGGTTTGGCGATGAGTGGAAGGCCCAGCTCCTGCACCCGGCCCAGCCGCTCCGGTGAAGTCTCTCCGCTGATCAGCAGCAAGGGCAGACCGGCATCGAAGCGCGCTCGAAGTCGCAGCCCGACGTCGGCCCCGTTGGCCTCTTCGGACAGCCGATAGTCGCAGACGAGCAGCTCGAAGGGCTCTGCGTTGGCCCGCGCGCTTTCCATCGCATCGATGGCTTCCTGTTCGTTGCCCACGGCGGTCAGATGCACGCCCCATGTGGCGAGCAGTTCGGTCATGGCGTCGCGGATGTCGGCTTCGTCGTCGAGCAGCAGCACGTGCCGGGGCATGGGTAGCGACGCCGTGTCGTTGTCGGCATGAGATGCATCGGCGTCCCGCCGCCAAGTCGCAGGGGCGGGTTCATGTGGCAGGGAGATCCTGAACAGGGTGCCGCGCCCCGGCCTGGAGCGCATGTGGATCGGGTGGTCCAGCAGCACTGACAGCCGCTTGACGATGGACAGGCCGATGCCCAGGCCCAGCGATCGGTCACGCCCTGGATTGCCGACTTGATAGAACTCGTCGTAGATGCGCTCGTGCTGGGCCGGTGCGATGCCCGCGCCGGTGTCGCGCACCTCCAGCCACACGCGGTCGCCCCGCTGGCGGGCGGCGACCACCACGCCGCCGTGCGACGTGTACTTGAGCGCGTTGTCGATCAGGTTGGACAGCATGCGCGAGAGAAGTTGCGGATCGGTCCTCGCGTGCAGGCCGCTGGCGCGAATGCGCAACTGCAGCGACTTCTTCTCCGCCAGCGGGCCGAACACATGGTCGAGCGCCAGCAGCATCGGATCGAGCGCCACCGACCCCAGCGCGGGCTTGACGACGCCAGCGTCGATGCGCGAGACGTCAAGCATGGTCTCCAGCGAGTGACTGAGTGCATTCACGGCCTGCATCAGACGCTGTGCGTTGACCCCTTCCTTCGTGCCGCGCAGCTGATTCTCCAACGCCGCGCCGAACAGCGAGATGGCATGCAGAGGCTGGCGCAGGTCGTGGCTCGCCGTCGTGATGAAGCGGGTCTTCTCCTGGCTCACACGCTCGGTCTCGCGAATCTGCTCCTGCAACCTGGCGGCGAGCGACTCGTTCTCGAAGCGAAGCGTCAAGGCCTCGGTGAGCTCGTTGTTCTCCTGCAAGCCAGCGCGAAGAAGCATGGCCATGTGCACGGTGGCGAAGGCGGCGAGGAAGTAGTAGTACCTGCCGCCCTCGTGAAGCAGCGCGGCGATCAGGCTCAGCATCACGGCCAGGATGTGACCCACCAGCGCAGCCTTGAACGGCCTCAGCGATTGTGCGGCACGCGCACAGTTCGCCATCATCACCACCATCAGCACCGCCGTCAGCGGCAGGTGGCCCGGCTCCACGAATAGCCACGGCGCGATCCCGTCGGCCACGCCAGCGAGCAGGACGCAGCCCGTCACCGTGCGCAGCCAGCGGCGGTTTTCGGCGAGCGGGGTGTCCCGCGTCCAGCGCGGGATGAGAAGGATCGCCAGCGACACCAGAAAGTGCGCCACGGTGTAGGCGATGACGGTGCGGCTGGGGAGCTCCGCATACATGATCGCGCCGATCACCAGGATGAACACCATCCGTGACCGGAAGATCGTGTCGTAGATCAGATAGAAGGTGGCGATCTGTGCGCGCAGCACACGTTGATCGAGTGGTGCGTTCGTTGGTGGGGTACCCATTCGTGCTTGTGGTGCTTGTGCTGATGTGACGTTTGCCGGCCGCTGGAGGGTTCTGGATGTGGCGTTCACTGCAAGCGTCTGGAGTGGCTCGCAGGCAAGAAGGCGCAGAGGATAGTGGAGCCCAACGGGCAAGATCAAGATGCGCGCCGGCGCGGTAGGGCGTTGCAACCAGGGTCACAACGCTCGAACGGCACAGGCACCGGACGCTTGCCCACCTGGGCCGGTCAGCGGATGTGTCAGGCGCCACAAGGGTTCGTGAGCAAGAGGCGGGTGCGACCGGCGGTTCGCAAGTGCTGTATCCGGTCGCGAACGGCAGTCACGTCATGCAGCGATTCTTACGTTCATTATCGAGCTGACTCCTGATGACTTTAGTCACCATGGCCTGTTGCCACGAACATCTACCATCCCCGACATGAACATCGATTCGAGCTTGAGACGCATGGCCATTCTGGTGGTCGACGACCACGAATTGGTGCGCCTGGGCGTGCGTGCGCTGCTTCAGGCGCAGGAGTCGCCCTCGGGCGCCACCGTGGAAGTGCTGGAGGCAGGCACGCTGGCCGAGGCACTGTCGCTTTACGCGGTCCACCAGAACGTCATCGACCTCGTGCTGCTGGACATTGCGTTGCCCGACACGCAGGGTGTCAGTGGCGTCGGGCAGTTCCACAGGCGGTATCCGGATGCACGCATCGTCGTGATCTCGGGCGCAGGCGCTTCTGCGATCGCGCAGGACGGCCTGGCACAAAGTGCGCTGGCCATGGGTGCCAGCGCGTTCTTGCCCAAGACCGCGAATCTGAAAGAGGTGGTGAGCTTCATCCGCGCCTGCGGCGTGCTGGGCAGCGACGCGCTTGACCGGCTGCCGGTGCAGCCCGGTGGGGGGCCTCAGCCGCCGCTTCAGCCTGCACGAAGTTTTTCCGAGCGTGCGTTGCAGACGCTCTCCCCGCGCCACGTTCCGGTGCTCCAGCTGGTCCTGGAAGGAAAGAACAACAGGGAGATTGCACAGGCAGTGCATCTGAGCGAAGGCACGGTGAAGAACTACGTCTCCACCATCCTCTTGCGCTTCGGCGTGCGTTCGCGCGCCCAGTTGATCAGCAGCCTGCGCTGAGGCGCGCGGCGGCCGTGATCAGGGTTTGAACCCCAGCTTCTTCATGGGCGCCGTGAGCGACCTGGCAGCCTTCGCGTAGCCCGCCCAAGGATCATTGCCCCGGTCGAGTCGTGTGTGCACGCTGTGCACCCTCCAGTGATCACCGCCGCGCAGGCCGGGCAGCTCCGACCATTCCACGGGCACCGAGATGCCGAGCCCTGGGCGCGCGCGCGCGGACCAGGCGCACACGGTGGTGGCGCCCAACCCATTGCGCAGGTAGTCGATGAAGATCTTGCCGATCCGGTTCTTCGGTCCGCTCTTGGCAACGAACATATGCGGCAAGGTGCGCGACAGATGCGCGACCACCGCTTGCGAGAATCCCTTCACGGTGTCCCAATCGTGCGTCTTCTTGATGGGCACGACCACATGCAGCCCCTTGCCTCCGCTGGTCTTGAGGAATGCGTTCAGACCGAGCTGTTCCAGAAAAAGATGGACCACGTGCGCGCCCTCCTGGATCGCCTTCCACGCCACGCCCTCGCCAGGGTCCAGGTCGAAGACGATCCGGTCCGCGTGCTCGAAGGAGGACGTCGAGGTGTTCAGCGTATGGATCTCGACCATGTTCCATTGCGCAGCCGATACCAGCCCAGATTTTTCCGCAATCTCCAGCATTGCCGGATGGCTCGCGTACAGCGCTGGATCGAGCTGGTTGATCCCCGGCAGCTTTTCGACTTCGGCATGCTTCTGGAAGAAAAGCTGCCCACCGATGCCGGATGGCGCACGTACCAGCGAGATGGGCCGGTCCTTGAGATGCGCCATCATCAAATCGCCGATCAGGGCGTAGTAGCGAACAAGTTCGATCTTTGTGGTCCCCGTGCTTTCGTCAATCACGCGGTCGGCATTCGTCACGCGCAGCCGCGTGGACATGGCGTGCGACGCTTCCTTGGCGGGGGTCGCCTTTTGCCGCGTCGGCGTCTTGCTCTTCGCCTTTGCCTTGGCGGTCGAAGGCACGCTGACCGCTTTTTCGCGAACGATCGATTCTGCGGGCTTGTCAGTGCGCAGCCCGTGGAACACGGCGTGGCGGATGTGGTTGTCCTTGGTCCACTCGGCGAACGTGACCTCCGCCACCATCGTGGGCTTGACCCAGTGCGGTTTGCCGCCGATCACCGCCACCTTGCCCTCGAAGGGGCTGCGCGTGGCGGCGACCTCCTCGAGCTTGTCACGAATGTCGCGCAAGGCGGCCTCGTTGAAGCCGGTGCCGACGTTGCCGGCATGGATGAGTCGACCCGCATCGTCGTGCACGCCCAGCAGCAGCGATCCCAGGCCGGACCGCCCGCCCTTGGGGTCGGTCCACCCGCCGATCACGAATTCCTGCCGATGGCTGCACTTGAGCTTGATCCACGCGGGCGACCGCGATGACGAGTAGCTCGAATCCTTGCGCTTGCCGATGACGCCTTCCAGCCCGAGCTGACAGGCCGACTTGACCAGGTTGGCCGGCGACGCATCGAAGGCCTCGCTGAACCGCACCACGTCGCTGCCGTTGCCCAGCACTTGTGCGAGCAACTGTCTTCGTGCGTCCAGCGGCACACTGCGCAGGTCGTGGCCGTTCAGGTACGGAAGATCGAAGACGAAGTAGACGATGTCCTTGGTCGTGGACGAATCGAACGCGTTCTGCAGTGCGCCGAAGTTGGGAACACCCTGCGCGTCCATGACGACGATCTCGCCGTCGTACCAGCCGGGCGGCAACTTGAGCTTTCGGATGGCTGCATGGAGCGGCTTGAGTTTGGCCGTCCAGTCGTTGCCATTGCGCGTGAAGAGGCGCACGTCGCCGCCATCCACGCGAGCCAGCAGGCGGTAGCCGTCGAACTTGGACTCCCACGTCCACGCTTCATGGTTGGCTGGCGCTGCGTCGACCAGCGTCGCGAGTTGCGGTTTGAGCGTCTCGGGGAGCGTCGCCTTGGCGGCATCGGGATGCGGGAGACCGCCAGGCGTGCGAGACTTGCGCCCGGCATCGCGCGGAGGGGAGGCCGCGGTGGTTGCCGCCGCCTTGACGGGCGCTGGCACTGGCTGCGTCAAACCCTTGACGCTGTCCGGAAATGCATCGACGACGCTGAATTCCGAGGCTGCCTTGACGAACGAATCCTTCTCCTTGATCAGCAGCCACGCTTCCTGCCGGTCCTTGGGACGCTTGATGCGAATCAGCGCCCATTTGCCGCGCATCTTGAAGCCGATCAGCTCGAACTTGAGGTTGCCATCCTTGTAGCCTTGGTGGGGATCGCCGATCGGCACCCAGATGCCCCGGTCCCAGATGATGACCTTTCCGGCCCCGTACTGCTTGGGTGGAATGATTCCCTCGAAGGACGAATAGGAGATGGGGTGATCCTCGACATGGACCGCCATGCGCTTGTCCGCGGGGTCGTAGCTCGGCCCCTTCGGCACGGCCCAACTCTTCATCGTGCCGTCGATTTCGAGCCTGAAGTCGTAGTGCAGGCGACTGGCCCAATGCTTCTGGATGACGAAGGAAAGCTGCTCACCGCCTTGTCCGTCGTCATCGCCCGGCTCGGAGGTGATGGAAAAGTTTCGTTTGGCCTTGTAGCGCGCGAGCTTGTCGTCTGCCATGGAGTCTCCTTGCATGCAGCCTGGCGCGAGTCGACTTTGTCGCACCGGCTACGCCGGATGGTGGACGTCCGCCCGCTTCGCGGCGGGTCGGAACGCAAGCATGCGACGTGTAGGCTCAGCGCGGAAACGCGTCCGGGCGGGCCCGGCGGGCACCCCCGTGCAGGTCGTGCCGCATCTGCTCGAGGGCCGACTTTCGGGCGTCCCCTGGGAGTTGCAAGAAACTTTCGATTCGCTGACGCAAGGGCGGCGGAAGGGCCTCCCATTCGAGTCCGCCATCGGCGTAGCCGGGGGCGCTCGATTCCCGGGCGATCGCGTGCTTGCTGAAGGTCTCCACGATGTCTCTGATCGTCGCCGCAGCCTTGTCCTGTTCGGCCATGCGTTTTCGCGCTTGCGCCATCAGCCTGGCATCACCCCACAGCGGCCGCGTGCGTGCGATCAATCCGGGTTGCTGGCCCTCGAGCAGCCGGGCCGCGTGGATGTCTGGCTTCGCGCGTCGGGCCTGGGCGCGGGCCACGTCGGTTTCCGCGGTGCGCCACGCGTCCAAGGCAAACTGGCTTTGTTCACGCAGGTCTTTCAAGACGACTTCGGCCTGCGGATGGGTGGCAGTTGCACTGCCAAAGAACTTTCCAGGTCCCTCCGCTCGCCGAATCCCAAACTTCAGCGCTGTAACCTGCGCGCGTTTTTCGTCGGCGCGAGCGCGGTGCTCGGCTTCTGCCACGTCTGCCTGGCGAACCACCTCGTTGCAGGCTGCGTCGTGTAGTCGAAGAAAACCGACGAGTTCG
>Ga0308159_1004169_pt1 | contig 13499 bp, 10 predicted proteins | sample PhyCR1_FD_201040 | JGI IMG/M metagenome (GOLD analysis project Ga0308159, IMG submission 201040) | Phyllosphere microbial communities from UC Gill Tract Community Farm, Albany, California, United States - DLSLC.R1 | ecosystem: Host-associated > Plants > Phyllosphere > Unclassified | place: USA... | reverse complement strand
GCCCGACGGGGACGAATTCGGTGGTATTGAACACAAACGCGGCCAGCGCAAGGGCGATGACCGGTTGCCAATTGGCTTGTGGGGTTGCGGCTGAAAGGCTCATTGACGGGCGCGGTACTCTGACAGTGATCAAACGGCCACGCAGAACACGCGAAGCCGTTGAGCATTCTATAGGTTTCTCGCTGCGCCGTTTGCGCCGATCAGGCCCAGTTATCGCCCGACGGTTCAGGGCGAGGTCAGGGTAATCACATAGGCTCCCGATTGGATCGGCTTGCCCAGGTTATCGATGAGCACATACTGCTGGTCGTAATAACGCCCGTTGCGGACCTGCGACACCAGACGTGCGCTGGCTGCATCGACACCCGCCGCCGTGGCGACGTTGCGCACATGGATGGATGTGTCGCGCGCGGCGGTCGTACATCCGGTCAAGTCCATCGCCGAACTACTGCGCGCATTTGTCGCACAGGGTGCCTCGACAATGCTGCCACTGAACTGGATCACACCCTGGGATGCCGCCATGCACGCCCCCGTCCAAAGCGCAACGAATCCTGTCACCAGTGATAAACGTTTTACGTTCATGTCGACGCTCCTTCTGGGTTAGTTAGAAGGAAATCGTCATCTGCACTGGGAACTTGAGATATTTCTGCGTTTTTTTAAGAAACTTCTGATAGGCGCGACTGATTAAACATGCTCAGCAATGCTCTGGCCGGCCCGCCTTCAGGCCCCCGCAATGGGCAGCAAACGATGCGCCCCCGGGCCTCGGCACGCCACATCGCCAGGCGACACGCAGGCACGTCATAGATCAATACGTGCACACTTGAGGGAAGGTGCTGCAAAAAGTTGCGCGCATCGAAAGACGCCTCAATCAACAACCGAGCGTTGATCAACAGCAGATCGAAACCACGCTCGCCATACCTGACCAGGTCCAGCGTCTGTTCCAGGCTCGGTACTGGCGCAATGGCGTAATAACCTTGATGATTGAAATCCCGCTCCAGACGCAGCCGGCGAACATGCTGGGCGTCGGCGATCATGATGCGCAGCGCTTTATTGATCACAGGTGGTCACCATTGGATTGCCCCCAAGGTGCGCCGCGCTGCAGCCAGTGCAGTAAATCAGCCCCTTTCATCGGTCGCGCATACCAATAACCCTGGCCTTGGCTGCACCCCAACTCCAGCAGCGCCCGGTATTGCTCATGCGTTTCGATACCTTCAACCACCACGGACATGCCCAACGTCTTTCCCAGGGCCAGGGTGCTGCCGATGACCGCCCGGCAGCGCGGCTCGTGCAGCAAGCCACGGACAAATTCGCCGTCAAGCTTGATCTCGTTGAAAGGCAGTTGGCACAGGCGCTGCAACGAGGAGAATCCGGCACCGAAGTCATCAATGGACAGACGACACCCCATCATGCGCAGACGCACCAGGTTTTCCAGGGACACGGCAGGCACCTCCAGCAAGCCGCTTTCAGTGAGTTCGAAAGTAATGCCAAAACCCAAAGCCTGATAAGCCGACAGGATATCTTTGATCAGAACGGTTAAACCCGCATCGGCTAATTGGCCCGCTTGCAGGTTGAACGCCAGGTCCAGACTCACCCCCATCCCTTTGACCTGCCGCTGCAGTGTCAACGCCTGCTGCATCAGGGCCAGCAGTAACGCGTCCATCAGGCCGGCACGCTCGATCGCCGGCAGAAATACCCCAGGCGATAGAACCCCTTTGAAGGGATGGTTCCACCGCGCAAGCACTTCCACGCCTTGAAGAGCGCCGGTTTGCAAGTCGAATTTGGGCTGGTAATACGCCTCCAGTTGCTGGTCAGTGATGGCGCTGCGCATCTGTCGTTCGGTGGCGATATCCTGGCCCGTCGCGGGTTCGCCTGGCCCGGGCCCGTCTCTCAACGCGAGCTCAAGCAACGGTTGCAGCGTCTCCTTGAGCAACGGTTTACCAACATCTCCAAGCATGTTCACGCCCAGCAACTCCCCCATCTGTCGCACAGCAAGGCGCACGTCGCCAGGCAAGCCACTGCTGATGATAATCGCGCCCACCTGCCCGGCGGCACTGATGCGCTGGATGAACGCCAACCCGTCCATGCCCTCCATCTGCAGATCGCATACCACGACGTCCATGTAACCCACACGTTGAAGGACGGCCAGGGCCTCGCTTCCGTTGCAAGCTTCCAGCACCTCCCGACACCCCAACTGCCTGAGCAGGCTGACGGCCATGGCGCGTTGAAAAAGATGGTCTTCAAGCACCAGTACCCGAAGCGGCAAAACGGTCATGGCAGGCTCTCAGTAATAATCAATGGTGAAGGTGGCCGTGGCGTTTGCCGGGCCGGCGCTGACGCTGTCTTCGGTCTGGATATAACGCGCCTTGAGCGGGATGGCATAGCTGGCGCCCTCCTCGGCTCGCGGGCTAATGCCGCTGGCGCGCAGGGTGGCCAATGGCAAAGGGGTGCCATGACTGTCGGCAATTTGTACGCCCACGCCGGTCGCAGACGGTGCATCGCCCACTGCACTGGCATTGAGTTTGAAAATGCCTTGTGCCGGATTGATGGCCGCCACGGTCGGGTCTACGCGCACGCGCAAGGTATTGTTCTTGCGCGACTCCAGGTTGTTCGAAGTACCATCACTCAGCCAGCGCGGCCCCGTGTCTTGGTAATAACCGTTGAAAGCCGGGCAGTTGTTCAACGCGATGGAAAAATCCTTCCAGGGCGTAAAGGTGTTCTTGCCGCTGAACGCGTTCGTCAGATGCGTTCCCATGGGCACAGTGACGTCCGGCGTCGAACAGGTGCGCGACACGATGTTGATGTTGCCGGAATAGTTGACCTGCTGAAACTCAACGGTGTTGGTGGTGATGAAGCTCTGCACCATTGTGGGTAATGAAGCGCCTTGGATCGTGCCCGCACTCACCTCACCGATTTTGATGAATGAAAGGTCAAACAACAATGATGTGTTGGTGAGGTTCCAGTTACATGGGCCGGGGCCGCCGCTGCAGTTTGTTAAAAAACGCGAGTACGGCAAGGCAGTACCGGCGTACCAGAGTACGACGCCAATGCCCTTGACCCCTGTTTCATAGACTTTTCCGCCATAGGGCGTGCCCGTCCAATTGGCCAGGGGCAACGGCGTGGACGACAGCGAACGCCTGGCCTCAATGTTGTAGTTGCCCCCTGTGCATCCCACTATCAGCCCACTGACAGGGGTGAAGGTTTGCCGGTAGATCTCCGCCCCCAGCGGCACATCGCGCCCAACGGTCAGATTGCCGCCCAGCAGCGGTTGGGTGCGCACCATTTTCATCGAGCCCGCATTGATATTACAGTCAGCAAATGCTGCCCCCGCCGCCAGCCACAGCCCTGCTATTACCGCACCCGCTTTCAACCGCTGTATGGCTTTCATCACAATGTCTCCTGTGCGCTGTTCACAGAAGCAACGCGTTTATCGAATGGAACCTTCGAGCACACCACATCCACCTGTCGCAGCTGTTTGCCGTCGCTTTTGCCAGGCGGCAAAGCTAATGCACATTGCTGCCCAACCTGGGTCCCCCAACTGATCAACAGCCGACGTGCGTCGTCCTTGACCCGCGCATAGAGCTGGCCGCCCTGCCCGACCACACCGACCGATACGCCACGATCATCATCGACCGTGGCCCCGAACGGCAGTGCACCGCCATCGGCCAGGGTCACGTTGAGCAACACGGCCTGGCCGTTGCTGGTGCCGTACTTGAGCGCCACCACTGCCCCGGCGCGTGGTGCGACCTGCTGGCTGGTTTCAGTCAGTTCAATATCCAACGAGGTGCCCAGTGGATCGATCGCCACCTCGTTCAACTCATAAGGGCGCAAATAAGGCACGACGGCATTACCGCGACCGTCGAGTTTGAGGCCGGGAAACCCGACCACCTGGGCTCCCTCGGCGCCCGGCGCACTGACAACCGCCAGGGTTTCGCCGCGATAAGGCGTAAGGGTCACGCCCGCCGGATGGGCAACCACACTACCGCTGGCATTCACGGACAGGCTGTCATAGCCTTCTCCGCGACTGAGCGTGGCGCCGACGACGGCCTTGGGCCCGATGTACTGGCCGTTGACCGAGCTGCTGTTGGACCCACTGGCGCCCTCGTGGCCACCGGTCAGGCTGTATTGATACTGACGGTCTTCGCCGGCGGTACCGCTGAGGGTGGCTTGCTCGCTGTATTGCCCTTGGGTATCGCGCATGACACGCGCCGACAACTGTGGCTGGTTGGACGACTTACCGAAAGCCAGCGGCATACTCACCGTGAACAACAAGCTGTTGTCCATTTCGCCCAGACCCACGCGGCTGCGATTGGCGCTGACGCCGTAACTGACCTGGCGCACTTGTTTGTTGTAGCTGAACTGGTACTGCACATCCCGCCCGGGTTGGTTCCAGTAGTTTTGGGTAAAGCCGCTGAACGCCACCTGCCCCCAATCGCCAAGGCTCTGGTTAGCCGTCAGCGACAAGCGACTGCGCGGTCGTCCATACAAGGCGGTATCGAGCCCATTGCGTTCGGCATCGAGCAATTGCATGGCATTGCTGAAATCCAGGTAGTCCTGGGTGGAAAAGCGAGTAGCGGCCACGGCAAAGTTGCTGCCGGTGCTGAGGATGTTTTTGCTGTAGGTGACCCGGGCGCTCTGACCGTTGGCCTGGCCACTCTTGAGCTGGGTCTGGGCCTGAGTCAGGTCAACGGCCACCGCACCCAACGGGGTGCTGAAAGCCAGGCCACCGAGCAAAGAACGGTAATCGTCGCTGCCCTGGACACCGCCGTAACCGGTAAAAATATTGGTCAGGCCCAACTGGTAGGTGCCTTGCACAAGCCTGGCCTGACGGTCGATGTAGTTATTGCGGGTTTCGCCCGCCGTCACGCTGAAACGTGAAGTCCCCGGCCGCAAGAGCTGCGCAGCCGCCGCGTAGGGCACAATAAAACGCTGCTCGCTGCCGTCTGCTTCATACACAGTGATCTCAAGATCACCGCCATAACCGGTGGAATACAGGTCGTCGATCACGAAAGCGCCCGGTGCCACCGTGGTTTCGTATAACAAATTACCGGCCTGGCGCACCGCAACCCTGGCTCCGGTCCGCGCGATGCCGCGGATCACCGGCGCGTAACCACGCTGGGATTGCGGCAGCATGCGGTCGTCGGTACCCAGTTGCACACCCCGGTAGGCCAAGGTGTCAAAGATTTCACCGCTGGTGTTCGCTTCGCCCACGGTCAGTTGACTTTTCAGGCTGGTCACATCGCGCTGCGCATAGGTATTGAGCGTCTGGTAAGCCTGGCCCGTGTCTTTCTGCCAGTTAAGCGAACCGTTATGGCGCAAGCGCCAGTCGCCCAGGTTCAAGCCGGCGTTGAGGCCCAGGTAGGCGGAGTCGTAATTGCCGAAATCGGTTTTGTTGTGGTTGGCATTGAACGTGTAGCTCAGCGTTGCGGCAGTCACGCCTCGGTCCCAAAGCTCGGGACTGACATAGCCCCTGGCGTCACGACGCAAGGCGATCTGCGGGAGGCTGATGTCCAACTGTTGGTTGGCCGGAGAAAATGTCGCCGTAGCCCCTTCGATCAGTTGGTCAAGCGCCAGGCAGCTAGTGTCGCTTTCCAATGCCGACGTGGCTTGAGGCGAGAGTTTGTGCATGTCCACACCGATCAACTCAAGCAAGCCACGGGTGATACACACCACAGGATGGCTACCGTCCGACTCGGCGTTGATGCGAATGTCCTGACGACTGACCAGCGTGCCATTAACCGCCACGTCCGCACGATACTGGCCCGGCAACACCGGGTTGCCCTTCTCGTATTGGGTCAAATCAAGGCTGCGCGAGTCCTCTGGCAGGAAGGCGTCGTTAAACTGCACGTCTTCAGCCCATGCCGAGGGCGCTGCCAATACCGTGGGCAGCAAAGCCAGGGCCTTGAGCATCAGCGCCGTTACAGAATTCAAGGCAAAGCGAGGGCTAGCCTGGCAGCCGTGGCCCAGGCGATGGAAAGTCGTCATAAGTTACTCGTGCGCAGGCGCGTTCGCGTGAAGGTCAGGGCTTGAGCGGTTGCTTGATCGGCATCAAAGCGCCGTAATCATTGATGGCGTTGAATTCCACCTGAGCAGAAGCAGCTGGCGGCGACTGGAGTGTTGGCAGAGCAAACACTTTGGTTTGACCCGGACCGACCATGCCGTTTTCACTGTCGTAACGCTGGTTGCCGCTCGCCAGTGCCAGCTCAACCTGGGAAACGTGGTAGGCCGTCGGGTTGAACGCTTGCAATGCGTAGCCCTGGCCTTGCTTGATCACCGTCCACTGCACCAGGGCCGGTGCGTCAATCGGCGCACCGGGCAAGCCGTCGGGACGGTAAAAAATCTTGATGCGCGAACGAAACGCCATCTGCAACACATTGAGGTCCGACGCGCCTTCGGCCTTGGGCGGGATTTCCAGCACGTTGAGCCAGTACACTGACTCTTTGGTACCCGGCAGCGGTGCCCCGGTAAACATCAGGCGCAGGCTCTGGCCTTTGCTCGGATCGATCCGCGACACCGGCGGCGAAAGCACGAACGGCGCTTTGGAGCTGGTCGGGCTGGATTTCAGGTCACCGGTATCGACCCAGGCTTGTACGAGTGCGGGCTTCATGCCGTTGTTATTGAGCTTGACGGTGATTTCTTTCTGGCTCGCCGGGTACACCAAGCGGGTGCCGGTGATCACCACCCCGGCCATTGCCTGGGAACAAGCCAATGCAGTCAGCCCCAGGCAGACACCGCGACGAAGGTTTTTCAAACGAAACATAATTCACCTCATCAGCCGAATATCGGCGCGCCTGAACGCGGCGCGCAGATAGGCGAACGGCTTACTGATAGTCGACGTTGTAGGTCACGGAACTGATCACGGTGCCTGGTGTGGTAGCGCCGGTGGCCAGGTACTGAACGGCATACGGCATGTTGGCTGCGCCCGTACCGTCAATGGTGTTGCGGGTAGTCTGGGTAAGCTGGTTAGTGTTGCCAGCCTGAATCACCGCGCCGCCCTGTGCATCCACCAATTGCAACTGCACGTTGGTGGCAGTGCCGGTCATGTTGTTCAGGTTGCCGGTCACTGGGTCTACGGTGGCGCCGGAGTTGAAGAACGCGGCGGCGGTGGCGGCGGTGCCCACGCAGTTGCTCAGCTGGATATTGAAGCCCGTGCGGCCTTCAGCCTGGCCCGCCGCGGTCAGCAGACCGGTAGAGATAGTCGGCAGTGTCACGGTGGCCACGGCCGGGGTAACCACGCCGTCCACAGCGATGGTGCAGGTCTGGTTGACCAGTTCACCGTTGAAGTTGATGGTGCCGTCGGCGGCGCTGGCAAACTGGGCAGCGGTTGCGCTGAACAGGGCGATGAGGGTGAGTGCTTGAACTTTCATGGTGCTGCTCCAAAGGATAGGTGATGAACACTGTCGCCAAGCCTCGTTGGACTGCCAGACGCCGCAGCGGCTGTGCAACAAACTCAACGGTTGTCTTGTTCGACAGGACGCATCTTCCGCCTATCAGCACGCCTAACCTGTAGTACCCATCCCTCCAAAATGTAGGAAATTTCCCACGAAAATTTCGTGCTCGGCGCCTGCCGCCCCATAAAAAAACCGCATCGTAGATGCGGTTTTTTCGTCCGTGCCGGTGCTATCGGCCAAGGTAGTTATCCAGGCGTTGTTCCAACTGCTCCATGGCCTGCTGCAAGGCATCCACCGCCTCCGTCAGCACGGCAGAATTCAAGCCCTTGCACGCCACCTCCAGTTCCTCGCAGCAGTCGACCAACCATTGCGCCTGGATAATCCTCGCGCCCCCCTTCACCCGATGGGCCAAGTCGCTCAGGCCGGTCACGTCATGCTGAGTGAACAGCTGAAGCAATCGCGCCATATCCTGAGCGTTACTGGTTGCCAGATCCTGAAGCAGGCTGCGCACGGCGCCAGCGTCGCCACGGCTCAGTTGTTCGAGGCTGGTCAAGTCAACGCCCTCGATAACCGTAGAAAAATCCTGCACTGGCAGCCCCCCCGCGACAGGCACCAGCGACATCAATCGTGCGTTAAGGTCATCCAGGCTGATCGGTTTGAACAGGCAATCATCCATGCCGGCGGCCAGGCAGCGATCCTTTTCTTCAGGTTGAGCGTTGGCGGTCAACCCGAGAATCATCGCCGGGGCAATCCCCCTGCTACGCTCCTCATCACGAATCGCCCGGGCCAGTTCATAGCCATTCATGATCGGCATGCTGCAATCGGTAATCACCACATCAAAATGCTGGTGACGCCAGGCCCTGAGGCCATGGGCACCGTCTTGCGCATCACTGACGCGATGCCCCAGGTAGTTCAACTGTTGGGACAGCAGCAACCGATTAGCCGGGTAATCATCAACCACCAATACGTTCAACACCTGGGTGGGCTGGGATAACAACGCGACGGAGGATGCAGGCTCTTGCACGGGCTCCAGGGTCGGCAGACCGACACGCATCTCCACCTGGGTACCTTCGCTCAGCTCACTGCTCAAGGTCAGGCTACCGCCCATCATCTCGCAGAGTGTACGGCTGATCACCAGGCCCAGGCCCGAGCCACTGCGGGCTGACTGCCCCTGGTTCGAAGCCTGGCTGAACGGATTGAACAAGCGCTGCTGGTCTTCGATGGAAATACCGCTGCCAGTGTCCTCCACCCGCAGGCACAACGAGACACGCTCAGCATTGGGCCCGGGTTCGGCACTGACCTGTAAACGCACATACCCCTGTGCAGTAAACTTGATCGCGTTGCCCAACAGGTTCGAGACGATCTGTTTAAACCGCAGCGGGTCTATCAGTACCTGACAGTTAAGTGTGGCGTCCAGGTCGAGGATCAGGCGCAGTTGCTTTTGCCGCGCCAACCCTTCAAAGATACGTGCTACCGACTCCACCAACTCCAGCAGGTTGGCGCGCTCCGGTGCCAGCGACAGACGCCCTGATTCGATACGGGCAATGTCGAGGATATCGCCAATCAGGTCCAGCAACCCACGCGCGGCGCCGGAGGCGACATCGATGGAGACTCGGTCCATATAGCCTTGATCGGCTTTTTTCTGTGCCAGTTCCAACATGCCGATGATAGCGTTCATCGGCGTGCGGATCTCATGGCTCATGGTCGCAAGGAACGTCGTCTTGGCGCGACTTGCATCGTCCGCGTGCTCCTTGGCTTCGCGCAGGGCTTGCAACAACTGCTGGCGCTCGCTGATATCGATCCAGCCACCGATCATGCCGCTGACCGCGCCATCGCTGCCGCGGTAGGGCAGCATCCAATGGTAGATAGTCAGCACTTGATCGGTGCTCATGGTCAGGCTTCGGTCCTGTACCCGCGGCGTGCCCTCTTCCATCACCTGCAAATACTCTGCCTGATAAGCCGCCGCTTCATTGGGGTCGCTGAGGACACCTTCTTCTACGGTCTTGCCGATGACGGCGTCGCGTTCCACATCAAACGCACTCAGATAGCCGCTGTTACACGCTATCAAGCGTCCCTGGCGATCACGCACATAAATAGCATGGGGGGTGCCATCAATCAGCACGCGCATGAATTCCATCTGGTCGTTGAGCGCTATCTCCGCCTGCCTGCGCTTGCGCATCAGCCAGCGTAGATAAACGATCCAACCCACCGCTGCCAGCAACAACAGAGTGGCCACGGCGAACGCCTGCAGTATCACGGTGCGGTTACGCAACCAATAACTGTCATCCACGGCAATTTCGCTGCGCCAGCGGTTGGTAATTTCATCCATTTCCTCAGGCGGGATACTGAGCATGGCCTTTTCCAGTATCGAGTACAGCTCCAGCGCATCGCGAGGGGTGGCGAACGCGGTACGTGCCAGTTGCGTACCCACGGTACTGGTGATGCGCAGTTGGTCGCGATATTGGCGGGAAATCATGTAGCGGGAAATGATCAGCGAATTGATCGCAGCCTCGGCTTTTCCTTCGGCCACCAGTGCCATGGCATCCTGGGCATTGCGCGCCTCCACCAGCACCACCTTGGGGTATTGCTCGATAAGCATGTCGCGAACAGGGTTGCCGTGGATCACCGCCAGCCGCTTGCCCGCCATGTCATCCAGGGTACCGGGGCTTGAGGGGTGATCGGCACTGACCAGCACGTACGGTGTATTCAGATACGGTCGGGTAAAACGCAGCAGGCCCTCACGCTCGGTACTCGGCGTCAGGGTGATCAGCAGGTCCGCGTCACGGTCGCGGATGCTGTTGAGCATGTTCTCCACCGAGTACGCCCGTTGTACTTCAAACTTCAAACCGGTGCGCAGCGAGACTTTGGCCAGTACATCTGCACTGATTCCGCGAAACTCGCCCTCTTCATTGAAGAACGACAGCGGTAAATAGCTGTCATCCACCACGACGCGCAACACTGGGTGCGCGCCCATCCAACGCTGCTCGCTGGCACTGAAATGCAGTGCCGTACGCCCTGGCATACTGGCGCCACCGGCGCTCCAGCGGCGCAGAATATTCATGCGCTCACTGATCGGGATCGCCGCCAGCGCACGATTGAGGATGTGCAGCAAGCGCGTGCCTCCCTCGGGCACGGCAAACGCAAAGTTGCTGGCCTCTATCTGGGAAAAGTCCGCCAACTGCACATTGTTGAGATAGTTCTTGTTGATCAGGAAATCAGCACTGATGGCATCGCCCAAGTACACATCGGCGTTTCCGAAGGCCACTGCACCAATGGCGCTCAAGGTGGAAGGAAACAACTGCAAGGTGGCCTTGGGGTAAAACGCTTTGACCGCCGCGGGCGACAGGTAGTGATACAACATGGCGATCTTCTTGCCTGCAAGGTCTGGGGCCAGCGTGCTGCTGTCCCCCAGCCGCGTGACCAATGCCGGCATATCCTCGGCATAGGCGGTCGACAACAACAGCCCGGCATCGGCGGCCTCATAGCCGTTGGCCCCCCCCAGGAAATCCACTTCGCCACGCTTGAGCGCGTCGATCACCTCAACGCGCGAGGAAAACCGGCGCACCTGCACCCGAACGCGCAACAGTTCGCTTAACAACTGCGCGTAGTCGGCTGTCATGCCTTCATAATCGCGATCATTGTTGGCCATGCCCAGAGGCGCATAGTCGGGCGCGGAGTCACCCAGTACCAGCACATCCTTGCTACGCAGCCAACTCCACTCAGCTTCGGTAAGCACGGCGCTATAACCATCGACATGGGAGCGCCCCAATACCTGGAAAGTAGTTGCCTGCGAGTCCGCCAGCGCACTACCGTTGAGGGTCATGCCAAAAGCCAATGCCGCGATCCATGTACGCAAGTCAGTGCTCATCAAACCAAGTTATTACGTTTGGCAAAATCAGCGAGGTACACCACCGATTTCACGTTGAGCTTTTCGATCAAGCGTGTTTTGTAAGTGCTGACAGTCTTGTTACTGAGCAGCATCGAATCGCCGATTTCCTTGTTGCTCAACCCCTGGGACAGGCGCTGCAGAATGGTCAACTCGCGGTCAGACAGGCTTTGGATCAGTTCCAGATCGGTGGCTTCGACGTCACTGCGCCGCACTGAGCTGCCTGCCAGGTTCGGAAAGAACGTGTACCCGCCCATCACTGCCTTGATCGCTTTGATCAATTCATCCAGGTCGTTGGTCTTGGAGATGTAGCCCGCGGCGCCGGCTTTCATGCACCGCATCGAGTAGAACAGCGGCGACTGTGAGGTCAACACCAGGATTTTGCACTTGAGCCCCAGCGCACAGAGCCGGGTGATGACTTCCAACCCATCCAGCTTGGGCATGGCAATATCCAGCACAATCAGATCCGGCTCAAACTCACGCGCCATCTGTACCGCATCCGCCCCATTGTCCGCCTCTGCTACGACGTCGAAATGTTCTTGCTGCAGCAACATTTTGACCGATGAGCGAATGAACGGATGATCGTCCACAACTAACGCTTTAAACATATCCACCTCTGGAAGACACACCGGCGAGGCCGATGACTCATATGTCAGTCGCGTAAGACTGTGGGGGACACAGTTCGGGAATACGCTGCTCAAAATACACGAGCGTGACACAAGTGTAGGAAGTATCTGCGGAATATCAGGGCAATTCGTGGCTATTTTTCTGCCCGGCGAAATGTGCTTCAAGCCACGGTATCAGCCGATACCCTGCCATCGGTCGTGCCAGGTAAAACCCTTGCCCGATCTCGCACCCTAACGCCAGCACCCCTTCATGGCTGCGCTGGGTGCCGATACCTTCGATCACCAGGCTCATATCCAATGAACGAGCGAGCGCCAAGGTGCTGGCAACCATGGCCTGATTCTGCGGGTCGTCGACATGGCGTACGAACGCTCCGTCAAGCTTGAGCTGGTTGAAAGGCAGCTGACACAGCAATTTGAGTGATGAAAACCCCGTACCAAAATCATCGATAGACAAACCGCAGCCCAGCAAACGCAGGCGCAGCAAGTTCTCCTGCGTGCGCGGTGAGAGATCCAGCAAGCCGTTTTCCGCCAGTTCGAACAACAAGGTGGTGCCAGGTAACCCATGGCGCAGCAAGGCTTGCTGAATATGTAACAGCAATTCGTCGTCGAGCAATTGCGATGCATGCAGGTTGAACGCCAATTCGAGCTGGATGTGCTGACGCCGTAACATGCTGAGAAGATTAAGGCCTTGCTCCAAGAGCTGCTTGAATATCGGGTCAATCAGATCGTACGCCAATACCGCAGCCAGAAATTGCGCCGGTAACAGCACGCCCCTTGTAGGATGCTCCCAGCGCACCAAGGCTTCCACGCCGGCCAGGCGCCCGGTGCCTAACATGAATTTGGGCTGGTACCAGGCACGAAACTCCCCTAATGCCAGGCCCTGATGAATCTCGTGCTCATGGGGCAAGGCTGCGGGTGTTTGGGCCCGTGCCGACGGCAGGCGCCGCCGCCAATAGCTGTGCAGTAAATGCCGCATGGCACGCAATTGAAGGGGTTGGCTCAACACGCCGAGCATTTGCAGCCCAGAGAGCGAGCGCATCTGAGCCAGCGCCCGTCGTAATTCAGGACGCAGCTCGCTGCACAGGGCGACCGCCTGCACGAGCCCAGCCTGGCTGGCACCACGCAGGAACTCCAGACAGTCCAGACTCCTGTCGGCCAGGTCACAGAGCACAATGTCCACGCCCCCGCAGGCGTGCAACTGCGCCATGGCTTGTTTGGTGCTACTGGCCTGGCGTACTTCCTGCAATCCCAGCCGATCAAGCATCTTGATCAATACGCTGCGTTGAAACCGTTGGTTTTCCAGAACCAGCACGCGGGGATGAGCCATTTTTAATCAACCACCTGGCAGAAGCGAAGGCGGTCATAGTGGCGTTGAACTGTCTGAATCAGTAATGGAAGCGTCCTTGCGGCTTGTAGGAAATTTCCTAGCTCAATACTCAGCGCTGACTCACGGATCCACCTGTCCCATCAATTCAGGAATGCTCTCCGGCCGCTGGGCATAGCGTTGGGCCAACGCCGCGCAGACCATCAACTGGATCTGGTGAAACAGCATCAACGGCAAAATCAACACGCCCATGCTCGCCCCGGCAAACAGCACCTGCG
>Ga0308159_1004168_pt1 | contig 13500 bp, 10 predicted proteins | sample PhyCR1_FD_201040 | JGI IMG/M metagenome (GOLD analysis project Ga0308159, IMG submission 201040) | Phyllosphere microbial communities from UC Gill Tract Community Farm, Albany, California, United States - DLSLC.R1 | ecosystem: Host-associated > Plants > Phyllosphere > Unclassified | place: USA... | reverse complement strand
GTGTTAACGACGAAGTGGTGGTGGACTTCATCAACGGCGATCCGGATCGTCCGCTGATCATCGGCCGGGTTTACAACGAGGCAAGCATGCCGCCGTGGGCGCTGCCGGCAGCGGCGACGCAGATGGGCTTTCTGAGCCGGTCGAAGGATGGCACGGCGGATACCGCGAACGCGTTAAGGTTTGAGGATAAGGCGGGTGAGGAACAGGTCTGGCTGCATGCCGAGAAGAACATGGACACTGAGGTTGAGAACAATGAAACCCACAGCGTCGGCAGCAACCGGACTAAAACCATCGGCGGCAATGAAACCACCGAGGTGAAGAAAAATCGTACAGAAACGGTTGATCAAAATGAAACCATTACCGTTCATCAGAACCGTACTGAAACGGTGGATGGTAATGAAACCATTACCGTACACAGTAATCGTACTGAAACGGTCGATCAGAATGAGAAAGTGCGGATTGGTCAGAACCAGTCGGTAACGATCAATGGCAACCAGACACTGAAAGTGGATAAGGCGAAAGCTGAAACCATTGCACTGGCTTCAATGCTCAATGTCGGCCTGGCTCAGAACACCAATATTGGCGCGGCATACATGCTAAACGTTGGTGGCGGCTGGATGACTAATGTCGGCGGAATGCAGGCACACCATGTCGGCATGAAATATTCGCTCAATACCGGGCGGGATATGGCACTGACAGCCGGGACCACTGCGGAGTTCAGTGCTGAAGACAAAATCACCCTGGTATGTGGCGAATCGATGATTGTGCTTGAGCAGAATGGCACCATCACCATCAGCGCGAACAAGATCAAGCTGGTCGGTGAGAAGGTGATTGATATCGACGGAACACAGATAGACATCAACTGATTATGGAAAACTTTGCCAACTATAGCGCCTTTCCGGCGCTGCTGTTTGAGTCGCTTGACCAGCATAATCATGGCTTTAACGTGCTGGTGGCTCGCGTTAGCTACGATCTCGATATCATTACCGGTAAGCTAACCTTGTGTGAAGATCAGGGCGAACTGGTCGAGCAGGATCACTACTACGATGAACCAGGCACGAGCAGCGTGCGTTTTGAAAGCGACCTTGCGCCTTACAAACCCAGGCTGGATGTGGTGATCAATGGCACTGCGTGGGCACCTGAAGATAAGCCTGTTCGGCATTTCACTGCCGGCGCTCGTATCGGTGATTTCACCCGTCTGCTGAATGTTTATGGCCCGCGCGAGTGGCGAAAAATGGTCGCCACCTGGCATCTCACTGACGCAAAGCCTGTTACTCATGTTGATTTACGCTATGAATTTGCTCAGGGAGGATTTTACCGACTGGAAAAAGGTGAAGAACTGGCATCATCTGTTAATAGTGTTGGCAGAGGTTGGTTACCGGCCAAAGCTCAGAATGAGCTCAGGCTGCAGCACCTTCCGGCACCCCAGTTTGAACTGCTGCCCCATCCAGTTAAGAATATTGAAGATGAAAATCTGCCTGCCGGTTTTGGTTTCTATGGGAGAGGCTGGCATCCTCGCATTACGTTTGCCGGTACCTATGATGAAACATGGAAACAGCATCGGCATCCGTTTCTGCCCGCTGATTTTCGGTTTGACTACTGGTGCGGAGCGCATCCCTGGATGCAATTCCCCTTACCCAAACCTATGACTCATATTCCCGTCACACTCAAAAACCTGATATCGCATCAGGAAAAGAGTGGGCAGCAGATCGATTTTTCTGTGCCGGTTGAAACTCTGTTTGCCTTTGTTACAACGCAGCAGGGCGCCGGAGTGACGTATGATTTGCAACTTGACACGCTGGTTATCGATCTGCCCACGCGCAAAGTCCATTGCAGCTATCGCGCGGTATTTTCTGAACAACTGGAACCTGCAATGACGGAGTTACGCTTTATCGCTATGGATGCGCGAAAAGTAATGATGCAACGTGCGCAGCAACAGCTTAACGACAGTCAGACTGACAGTTTTGTCCCGTTGCCACCTTCGCTATTGGCTCTTATCAACAAGGAGCAACGCCATGGCTGATAACTATGCCGCACGTAAAGACGGTGTATACAAAGTTGTCGGGCTAGTGCCGGATCTTTGTTTCACCCCCGGCATTCAGCCACCGGTACCTTATCCAGTTACTGCTACACTGGCACCTTCTAAAAGCACCATCGACAGCGTGAGATTTAATAGTCATGCGGCGTTTGTTTATAAAATAAGTTACGTACCGACCACTATTGGTGATGCAGCAGGACGCAACAAAGGTGTAGTGAGTGGTACGGTTGAGGGTGACTGCTGGTCAATAGAGCACAGTCCTGATACCTATATTGGCGGGTTTCCGCTAAATCGAGTGCAGGATATGTTTGCCATGAATGGCAAGGCGATTGGCGGGCGTGGTGGCAATCTGACTAAGAAAGAAACGTGGGAAAGGCGTAAGGCGCTGATTGAAAAAGGAAAGAATAGTAAGGATCCTAAAGCGGTGCAGGCAGCGTTACGGCTTGAACAGAATAATACCGGCATGGAGAAAGCGAGGTTAGCGGACTATGTTTATGAGCCCCGCGATCCTGCCAGACCTATGCCTGACATACCCGAAGGCTGGAAAGATATCAGTGACGACCCTGAGGCGCTGGCAAAATATAACCTTACGCCAAAATCATTAAGAATCGCTAAAGAACCGGGTTTTCGTGCAAGGGTATATGAACCCGATGAAGCTGTTTTTGGGAAAGATATGTCTGCATCCGTCGTATTCAGAGGGACCCGAATGACGGAAACTGTTGACTGGAAAAACAATCTTCAGCAGGGCATAGGTGTAGACTCAAATTATTACAAGCAGGCTGTTTCAATAGGCACATCGGTTCGACGCTCCTCAGCGCCAATTGATATGACCGGACATTCTCTGGGAGGCGGAATGGCTTCATCAGCTTCGCGGGCAAGCGGAAAAACGGGCTGGACATTCAATTCTGCAGGCTTGAAATCATCAACCGTTAAAAAGTATAGCGGCGAAGCACCTGTCTCTGAAGCGGCAGAAAATATCTCTGCTTATCGTGTCAAAGGTGAAGTTCTTACTATGATACAGGAGCCTGGATTCTGGGCAGGAGCTGCAGTGATCGGTGGGCTTGGGCTTACTGGACTGAAAACTCTGGGACCATGGGGTGCGGTTGCATTTAGTGCGGTCGGAGTGGGGTTAGTAATGTCGCCTTCTGCAGTTGGCAATAAGCATCCTATGGATGGCGGAGAGGGAAGCGCAATTGATATGCATGGGATGGACCAGGTAAAACACTGTATTGAACTGGAGAAAGATAATGACGAGAAGTTATTATCTTCAATTTAAGGAGTAAAAATGGTTAAGTCTCTTTTAAAAAAAGTAGCCCGCTATGGTGGTCTGATATTCTTAATTTCGGTTTCAGGATGTAATGCAATGAGTAAATACCCTCCAGAACAATTTTTCCATGGTACACAATTGAGCCTTGCCCAGGCTATCGTCAGTGAGAATATCGCGGAGGTCAGGAAGCTAACCCCTGATACCTCTCTTAATAAACCAGGCGAGCAGGACATGACATTGCTCTATTTTGCTTTGCAACAAGCGAAGGATAGAAAAAACCAGCAATTAGAAATCATCAGTCAGCTCGTCAAAGCTGGTGCCAATCCTCTTCAGGATGTGCCTGATATGGGCAGTGTGGCAGAGGTAGTCGCTACATCGCCCTACCCGGAGTTTATGGCGGCGTTAATTGACGGTGGTATGGACGTCAATGTTAAAGTTCAGGGGCAACCCTTGCTACATGATGCCGCTTCAGACGATACCTTAAAAACTCTGGCGCTGATGGTAAATCGTGGTGCAAATATTAACGCGACAGATTCGCTCGGGAAATCGACAGTGATGGCTGCTCTGGATGGAATGCAGTTAGACACTGTAGAGTGGTTACTGAACCACGGAGCCAATCCTAATGCGGTTGAAACAAACACCGGTTGGTCATTTATGCGTCAACTTGACGATGTGATCAAACGCAATAACGGTGAGAAAGGTTCTACACAGGATAAGCTAATGGAAATTCATAAGCTTGCTAAACAAAAAGGTGGACGTGCTTAATTTCGATTCTTGCTGATCTTGCTGATAATGTCATGGCTATTTTGGTCAGTTAAGAGACAGGGATGTCACACTGGTTTTATGAAAAAAACAAGCTTTATTATTATTTTATATCAATAGGCCATGTTTCTTAAAAAAGAATAAATCAGTTGTAATTGAGAGCAAGGTCATTAATTTTCTTGATTGGAGATGAATATTATAAAATTATTTCATAGGCCAGAAGGGTGAGCTTAAATAAGCGATGCTACAGACAATATAAGAGAATCTGATTTGGTTCTGTTATATGAAAAATTGGATTGGCTTAAAAAGAAGCGTATAGAAATACTTTTCTGCTTTATTGGATTTAGGTTGTGAAAGCAGATGCATAAATTAAGAAATGATTTTTATATTTAGTGCGGGTTCTGAACGCAATTAAAAGTTTTGCAATATTTTGTTGGTGACATGATGCTCTAAATAATTGGTCGCCCTTCAGTAAGGGTGTGCTTATCAGGGGTTTGCCTGAATTTTAGTAGGGTAGTTGTATATTGTTGATAAAGCATGCTGCCATTCCACGTATTAAAAATGAAAATGGCTAGGGGTTTAAAACTATGCTAAATAAATTAATCAATCAAGCGCCACTCTAATTAGGGTTTTTCAAGGTATGGGTCAGATGATGGGCTTTCTGGAGTTAGAAAAGAGCAGTCATATGCCAGCAATTTCCGGAGGTAATTTTTGATCAGGAAAATAACCTTATTGCTGTTAATGCTTTCTTTGTTAACTTTACAGGCTTGTGGTGATATGAAAAAGATCCATCCGGAAGAATATTTCTCAGGAGGCCAGTTACAACTCGCGCAGGCAATTGAAGATGGTGATGTTGATGAGGTGGAGAAATTATCAGCTCAGACTGATCTTAATAAACCTGGTGAGAAGGGATTAACGGTTTTGTATTATGCCCTCAGTGAAGCTTCAAAAAAGGACGTTAACAGACTCAATGTAATGAGTGTTTTAGTAAAGCATGGCGCTGATCCTCTACAATACGTTGCCGATATGGGATCTGTGGCAACTAATACAGCGGGATATTCAGACCCTGTTTTTATCAAAGCATTGATTAAGGGAGGGATGGATAAAAATGCGAGCTTTAAAAGCACGCCAATAATATTTTATGCAACTAATGAAAAAGCCTTCCCGACTCTAAAATATCTTGTAGAGATTGGTACAGACGTCAATGCAAAAGATGGTCTTGGACAAACGGCAATATTTGAAGGGATATATGGCGAGCAATATGATCAGGTTGAATACCTTCTCAATCATGGCGCTGATGCAAATATTACTGATGTTAACAATGTAACTTTTAATCAGCTAATGGATAAAGTAATGAGTAATACAAATAAAGATAATGTAAAAGCTATTGATAAGCTGAAAGAGATAAAAGCGCTGGTACAAGCAAACTCATAGGGTTTTGGGACAGGCTGAGTGGTATGGGTTAGTTGCACTAAAATCGTCAGACGATTCTAGTGCAACTAACCCATACCACTATAGTCAGACTAAAAAACAGCGTCACTGTCACTATTCGGAATAAATTCTTTGATTCTGCATCGGCTAGCCTTTGTGACAAACCCTGGTTACTGCGCTTTTATTCTCACCTCACTCCCGCAATGATCAAGTTCAGACTGGGCTGACTTTTCATATTAAGGCGCCGCCTGATGTGATCACTTATTTCCGGGTAAATTCGTTTTATCAATAACTTTATTTTTCATCCTGTAAATGTTCGCACGGAGCTCCAATGGCAACCGGAAATACGATTGGTAAATTACAATATGCGCCTGCGCCACAAGGCCATGTGGCGGCGGGCAGTGCCAACCCGCCGAAAAAGAAAAGCTGGTGGAGCAGTTATGGCGACTGGGTCCATACCGGTCTGGACGTGTTAGGCGCAGTTCCTGTTGTCGGTGCCGTAGCTGACGGCGCGAACGCGGCGATTTACACCGCAGAAGGCGATTATGGTAACGCTGCACTTTCAGCCGCTTCGGCGGCAGCTAACTTTGTACCCGGTGGCGGGGCGGCGTTCAAAGCCGGTAAGCTGGCAGCAAAAGCGGGTAAAGCGGTAGAAGCCGCGAAAGTGGGCAAAGGCATTGCAAAAGAAGGGGCTGAACTGGCTGAAAAAGCAGCCGTCAAAGCTGAAGCGACTGCTGCTAAAGCCGCTAAAAAAGAAGCTGATGAAGTTATCAGCGCGAAGAAAGCGGGCAGCGAAAAGGGAGGCAGTGACAAAGGGCATACGCAGAAAAAGACTGAGCCGTGCAAAATTCCGGCAAGGCCTCTGCCGCAGGTCGATATGGCGATTGGTAGTCCGGTTAACCCTGTACTGGGGATCAAACTGCTGTTCGGCCCTGAAGATAATGATTTCTCTTTTCCAGCCTCGGTCCCCCTTAACTGGCAACGCTACTATTTTTCCGATGAAATCGGCAATGGCTGGCTGGGACAGGGCTGGTCACTGCCCATTTCACAGGAAGTACGCAGGAAAGCGGGTCTGCTGGTCTTAATGGATGAACAGGGTCGCGAAATCGAGTTTCCCTATCCGGAAGCGGGCCGCCAGCCTCAGCTTCATCGCTATGAGCAACTCTCCCTCTCGCAGCCGCAGCCTGAGGAATTTTGTATTTCAGCGGCGGATGAAAGCCAGCACTGGCACTTCAGTCATAGAGTTGAATCTGACCGCTGGCTGCTATCCGCCATCAGCGACCGTCATGGCAACCGGCTGATGCTCCGTTATGATATCCGGCATCTGCCGGTGCAGATTGAAGATAGCGCTGGCCGTCGATTCAATATCAACTTCTCACGTTTTGAATCGGACGCGGGCATCGCTTTTTTCCGCATCACCAGCGTCAGCGTCTGTTATCCCTCCGATCCTCTGAATGCTGAAACCCTGTGTCGCTACGATTATTCAACTCAGGGTGACCTGATTGCCGTGCGTAACGAGCTCAATGAGGTGCTGCGTGAATTTCGTTACCGTAACCATATTATGGTGGCGCATCGTCGTGCGGGCGAAATGGAGTGTTTTTATCATTACGATAAATATTCCCCTGAAGGAAAAGTTCTGGCACATCGTGACAGCCTCGGCGGGGAATGGCGTTTTGAGTATGGCGGTCAGACCACAACGGTTGTTGACGCTCTGGGACGCGTGACACGTTACGACTTCGACGATAACCAGGAACTTATCGGCTATCGGGATGCGATGGAAGGAACCATTCGTATCAAACGTAATGTCCGCGGTCAGATGACACAACTTACTGATCAGTGTGGCCGGATAACGCGTTACCGCTATGATGAACGCGGCAACTGTACGGCAGTCATTGAGCCGGACGGTCAGACTACACGTTTTGATTATCACGAACGCTGGAACACACCGGTCCGTGTGACCAACATGCTGGGCGGCTCGCGGGAATTTATCTACGACACAGCAGGAAACTTAATCCGCTTTACGGATGAGATCGGACGCATCACGGAATACAACCATGACGACCGTGGCAATCTGGTCAGGGTGCGTGATGCTGCGGCGGGCGTACAAAAGTTTTGCTGGAACCAGTCCAACTTCCTTATCAGTCATACCGACTGCTCTGGGCGCACAGCGACATTTGACTATGACAAATATGGCTGGCTAAAGCAGCAGACGGATGCCGCAGGCAACCAGACGCTGTTCTATAACCGATGGAATGGCCTGCCTCAGCGTATTGTGCAAGCCGATGGTGGAACGGAAAGCTTTGAGTTTGACCGCTGGAAACGTCTGATTGCCTGGCAGGATCCTCAGGGGCAGGTTACGCGCTGGAGGCTTGCCGCTGATGGCTTGCCGTTATCACGCACTGATGCACTCGGCCATAGCATTGGCTACGAATACGATCTGGCCCGTCGCCTGACCGCACTGATTAATGAGAACGGTGCGCGATATAAATTCCGCTACGACGCCCGGGATAACCGGGTGGAGGAGCGTGGCTTTGATGGTTGTAAAACGCGTTATGAATATGATGACAGTGGCTGGCTGCTTGCTCGTATTGAAGAAGGCGATGGCAGCGTGTCAGTAATTCACTCGCACTATCAACGGGATCCGGCCGGACGATTGCTGGAAAAACTGGTGTCGCGCTGCGGAGATGCTACATGGCAACGTACCCGCTATCGTTACGATGAGCTGGGGCGCCTCAAGGCCGGTGTCAATCACGGCGGACGCTCTGAACTCGAATGGGATGATGCCGGACAACTGCTCGCAGAGCGGACGCTGGTTCGGGGTTATCGTTATGAACTGCGCCACAGCTATGATGAGCTGGGTAACCGGACGCACACCACTTTACCCGATGGTCGTGAACTGAAGCAGTTCTACTACGGCAGCGGGCATCGGGTGCAGGTGAACTTTGGTAACCGTGTCATCAGCGAAAGCGAACGTGACGTCCTGCACCGTGAAGTGCGCCGCACTCAGGGTGCAATCACCAGTGAATATCTTCACGACGAAATGGGACGGCTGATAAGCCAGCGGGCGGGTCGTGGAGCGCAGTCAGCGGTGGCACGCGAGTACGTCTGGCGGCGCGATGGCCAGCTGACGCAGATGACGGATAAATACACGGGCGATTATCGTTACGAATATGACGCGCTGGGACGGATGACGCGGGCACGTGATGAGCATTTCGCCTTTGACCCGGCGCATAATCTGCTGAGTGAGGCTCAGACGCAGCCCCTGCAGGATAACCGACTCAGTGTTTATGAAGATAAACGCTGGTCCTATGACTCCTTTGGTAATGTGACGCGCAAACAGAGTGGCCGCCACACAGATCAGCTCTTTATCTGGAACGCTGAACATCAGCTGACCGAATCAGTAAGCGCCCGCAACGGGACCGAGCAGCGAACCACCTACGGCTATGATGCGTTTGGCCGCCGAAGCTGGAAACGCGATGCATTTGGTATCACGCGCTTCATCTGGGAAGGCAATCGCCTGCTGAGTGAGGTGAGAGGCTCGCGTCAGCACATCTGGGTTTATGAGGATGACAGCTTTGCTCCACTGGCGCAGCTAAGTCTGCAGCAGGGTGAAACGGAACATGAAGCTCAGATCTTCTGGTATCACAACGACGTGTCTGGCCTGCCACGGGAGTTGACTGGTGCTGATGGGAGTGTGGTCTGGCGTGCCGTCTATCGTGCCTGGGGCAATACGCTGCGCACAGAGCAGGCAGCAGTGGAGAATGCAGAACCGTTCTATCAGCCGCTGCGCTATCAGGGTCAGTACTTCGATGCGGAAACAGGTTTGCACTATAACCGCTTTCGCTATTATGATCCGGATGCGGGCAGGTTTGTGAGCCAGGATCCGATAGGGCTTGCTGGTGGGGTTAACCTTTATCAGTATGCGCCGAATCCGTTGAGTTGGGTGGATCCGCTGGGGCTCTCCAAATGCCATCTGGATAACCCTAAGAAAAAAGTAAATAGCGCTGAAATAGGAGATATTGTCAGAACCCCAACATCACATCCGGAAGACTTTATTAAAGTTAAAGGAGGAGATTATAAGAACAACCACACTAACGAAATTTGGAGTAAAAGTAATACTTCGCATAGTGACAAGCAAGGTGAATGGAAAGTTGGTATAGGTAAGTCAGCACCAAAACCAAGGCATAAAATAACTATAGGTATGAGTGATGGTAAAATTATCAAAGTTGACAAGTAGTTTTTCACTAAGTGATATCAATTTTTCTGGTTTTAGTCAGTCAGAAAATTGGGTTGGTTATTTTGAAAAAAAAGGTGCTTTTTCATATGACTTAATTGATAAGGCAATCAATTTATTTGAGGGGTTTTTCGGGGCTAGTGGTGATGAGGGTATTATTCTGGTTGCACTTTCATTCAATGATGAAAGAGAGGATGACGTTGATACTATAAAAAAATATGGGAAGTTATACGAGTATGTAAAAGATAAAGGGTTAGTATTTCCTATGAATGATGATTTTGAAAGCTATCTATATGGGGACTCCTGTTTACCTGCAAGTTCTTTAAAGTTGAGTTTTGATGCTAATGACTTCAAAGATCTTTCTCGATTGTTAATGTGTCACGCGGGAGTAATTGGCCAGGTCTGTTTTTATATTAATTTATCAAAAAATGTGGCTATTTATCCTCATGATGATGTTGGGTTCGGATGTATTGCTCTCAATTCTGATACGAACACAAGCAAGTCTTTCCTTAGTTATTGTTCGAAAGATATGGATTTTGAAGTTTTCCTTAACGAAGATGATGTGGTGCAGAAGATTTAAAATAAGGATGTCGTGAATCATCAGTGAACAGATTACAGGAATTGTTTAACTTACTATCAAATCCGTGGAGATAAGAATGAATTTAGATCAAGAGTTCTCATTGAATATGGATAAGTTTCATCCCAAGCCAAGAATAATTAATGAATGGGAGCAAATTGCTGATGTGCTCTCTGAGTCATTTAATTGGAAAGGCTAAAAAATAGACTGGAAGTGTTTGGGATTACATATTGAAAAGCCGATTGATTTCAAATCTACAAAAATTGAAAAAGAAGTTGAAGGGTTCATTAAGGAAAGTGGGTTATATGAATTTATAAATGAGGGTGAGATAGTTTATTATGTTAATGATTCGTCGCTTGATTTTTCAGTTTCGCTTGATTCGAAAATATTCTTGTCTTTTGTAATTTATGTAATAAACAACACCCCTCAGCATCATTATTTTTTGGATGAGGAAGTGAGTTGGTGTTTTGCTATTACTGCAGAGGGTTATCTTGACTTTGGTATTAAGGGTTAATTTTTTTGTTGATATTTAAAAAAGTAAAATCTTGAGGTTGTTATTAACTTCGTTGCGACTAATCACCTCTTTAGAGAGTTAATTCTCATGTGTTTTCTATTAAAGTTACTATAGAGTGCGTTTTTGGTTGGTCTCTATATATAAATAAGGTGGGTCCAATAAGTTCTAATTTAGATCTGCCTTTGCTCTCAAACGAGAATGATGCATTTTGGTTATAATAAATAAAGACGAATATAACGCTCTTGACTACATTAATGATGCTATTGATATAACTAATCAAAGAGCCATGGAAAAGCCGGAGTTTACAGTTTTTCAGGTTGCTCTGAAGCAGCTTATTTATGTAAAAAAAATACTAACTGGTGAAGAGAAAGATAAAAGTGTCCTGCATAGCATGAGTCTGGGAAGTTTGGCCTCCAAAGAGTTTGATACAACTGATCCAGAGCTTGCTAAACATCTTTCAAACGCAAATTATATTGCATCTCAAATAGGTGCGGAACTTAAGGTTATTCTTCCTCATCAAACCGATCCTGAATATGAAAAGCGTAAAAAAAGATATTTAAAATTTCATAAGTAAATGGGTGTTGGCCTATTTTACTCAGTCTTTATTGGTTGATATCCAGATCACATATTAAATGAAAAAGTTACTCTATTAACTATGTCCATAGATTTTGCTTTTTTTAGGCAGGAGTCTGTGTAGAAAGATAATTTCATCCTGACACCTGTTACTTCTAATCATAAGATACTTTTAGTAAAAATCATTTCCCTTCAACTTTAACTGGCTCGCTTCACTGGCTGTACGGATGAACCATGTTCCCGCGCATTACTTCACCGCAGCAGGCCTGCTGTTCGATACGCTTACGGGCACCGAAATGCTGGTTGTCCGTTTGTGCTCACCGTCGAACTGCTGTTCACCGACGCGCGTATCGACCATCATGCTTTGGTGGGCAAGCAGGTGACTTTTACGCTACCGACCCATGGCCTGATGAACGCGCTTAGTCCGCGCTAACTTAACGGCAAAATCACCCGCTGGCGGGGCGCAGCCAGGAGCTGAGCGGCACACGATATGCGGTCTATTAACTGACGGCCGAGCCTGACCTGTGACCGTTGAAAAGTGACCGCTATCATTAGCGCTTCTAAAACGATTCTGGCTGGCAAATGATTTTTAAAAGAGATGACAATAGCGTGGAAATCATAGCATTTTTATTGTTTTTATTAGTGACGGAGTTTTTTATCTGGAGCAGTAAGATTTCCTATGGGAGAAAAACGCTGGCTGGTATAAGTAAAGCTTTTGTCGGTGTTTTTATCGCCATTATCGCTATCGGGTTCGTGCTAAAAGGACTGGCAGCGATAATGCCAGGTTTTACCAGGGACGCCGCAGGGGATTTAATGGAGGCATTAGGTGCGTCATTATTTTTTATATGGGGTATGAGGTTTATACTTGTTGGGTTGTGCAATGTGTTTGGAAATATTATGGATTTTCACAAGAAATATAATGCTGATAATTACAGGAGGTTTTCACCAGCTATCAATAAACTGGCGCCAGGGCTGTTCGTTTTTTTAAAGGTCATTCTTTCTCTTGGATCTATAGTGATTTATTACGGTATCTGGCTGGCTAATTAAATTAAGAAGGGAAACAGGATGTAAATTTTGATACGGACTTTGGTTTTCCCTTTAAGCCGGGTTTCTCCAGAGAAACGATCGAACAGCGCTTCTGGAAATGCCTCTATACTCCGGCCAGAAAAAAATGCTGCATTACTAAGTTGTGTTATTAAAAACCCCAAGCTAGCGGAACTGATACCGGTTGCCTTTCCAGATATCTGTTTAACCCATATCGGACACTACTTAACCACGTATGATTCATCCTGTCCGGGAGTTTGGGCCGCGTATGAAGGTTGCCAGTGTGAGATAAATGCGTCTGACTGGTTGTTAAAAAAGCCTGCCATGACGGGCTTAAAGTCCCGCACCGCCACAGGAGCTAATACGGGACGGTGCGCTGTCTGTATAGCGGGTTGCAAAAGGTGGGTGAAAGCAGCAGCGCGACACGCATTACCTGTCGACCGCGGGGGGTGGCTGGAAGCCGCTGGTGCACATCGATACGCTGAATGACAGCGCCATGATGTACTGGTACCCATTCTCTAATATAAGCACGGAATCTGATTATGTTCTCACGCATTACCGCACAGCTGCCGGCGGACGGCCTGCTGTTCCATACGCTTAAGGGCACCGAGACGCTGTCCCGTCCGTTTGTGCTCACCGCCGAACTGCTGGCCACTGACGCGCGCATCGACCGCCACGCCCTGCTGGGCAAGCCGGTGACGTTTACGCTGCCGACCGACGGCCTGATGAACGCGCTGAGCCCGCGCTACCTCAACGGCAAAATCACCCGGGTGGCGGTGCGCAGCCAGGAGCTGAGCGGCACCCGCTACGCGGTCTACGCGCTGACGGTGGAGCCGGACCTGTGGCCGATGAAGCGCGACCGCAACCTGCGCATCTTCCAGAGCCAGACGGTGCCGCAGATTGTGCAGACGCTGCTGAAGGAGTACGGGGTCAACGTGGAGACGCGCCTGGCGGGCAGCTACCGGGTGTGGGAGTACTGCGTGCAGTATCAGGAGAGCAGCCTGGACTTTATCAGCCGCCTGATGGAGCTGGAGGGGATTTACTACTTCTTCCGCCACGA
>Ga0308159_1004167_pt1 | contig 13501 bp, 13 predicted proteins | sample PhyCR1_FD_201040 | JGI IMG/M metagenome (GOLD analysis project Ga0308159, IMG submission 201040) | Phyllosphere microbial communities from UC Gill Tract Community Farm, Albany, California, United States - DLSLC.R1 | ecosystem: Host-associated > Plants > Phyllosphere > Unclassified | place: USA... | reverse complement strand
CAGCACGTTTTGGTGCTGGCAAATTCGAAAAATTATGAATAAGACCATAACAAATATTCTGATTCAGGAACAGGTTGTACTGGAAAAGATATATCATATCCGGGATCAAAAAGTAATGCTAGATCTTGACCTTGCTGTACTCTACGAAGTTGAGACTCGTGCACTCAAACAGGCAGTCAAACGCAACATTCAGCGTTTTCCAGACGATTTCATGTTCCAGTTGACAAAAGAGGAATGGCAGCAGGTTATCACAATTTGTGATAACCTCCCAAAGTCTGTAAAATTCAGCCCGGCAACCCCTTTCGTATTCACCGAACAGGGCGTAGCTATGTTATCCAGTATCCTTAATAGTGAGCGTGCCATTAACGTCAACATTCAGGTAATCCGAATATTCGCACGGCTTAGGAATATGGTAGCTGATAATACCCAAATCCGTCTGGAGATAGAAAAGATAAAAAACAAGCTGGAAAACCAAGACAAGAACATGGAAATTGTTTTCCAATATCTTGATGAGCTGTTAGAACTAAAGGAAACACCTGTTCCTAAACGAAAGAGGATCGGGTTCAAACCAGATGAACTATAGTACCTAGGGGCGGAATTGCATTTCCTTATATGCCATAGTGAAAATCCCAAGGCAGTGAAGTGGGCTTTCACAGGCCGAAAATGCGGGAGGGCCAGATCTCGCAATAGTAGATTGAAAACAATCTAATGATAGCAGAAAGCAATAGCAGCTAATACTCTTGCTTTCTGGTATCTACTCATCTATTTGGTTTCTGCTTTGTTACTATAAAAGAAAAGTTCAGGAAGCTGGTCATCTGATTACAGAAGAAAAGCATATTAGTCATTTCTTCTCCTTCCGGAGATTCAGCTTCCAAATGCACCCAGCCCTTGTAAAGTTCCCATAAATTTGCCCTTGCCTCGTGCAACGGAAAATTCACGAAAAAATATTCCATCTCCGAATCCGCATTTTCAATTTCTTCATCAGAAAGTCCTGAAGGTTGATAATCGAGTAGTTTCTTAATTTCTTCCATATCGCCGTTGCTATCTGATTTCAAGCTCATACTGTTTTTTGATTTCTTCTAGGTATCGTTCAAAATGCTCCTTGTAATAACCCTTTGGGATTTGAATCCTGAAGTTTTTCCGGCTAAAGAAAAGAACTACCCTTGAATCCGTTTCACATTCCAGTAGGTACCAGACAGTGGGACTTGAAGACGAACAGATGAAAAACATAGCAATTCTGTCTTCGCAAAAATGAAAGATCTTTCCTTTCACCTTGAACCTCAACTTAAGCTCGTAATAATCACCCTTATCACTAATTAAAAAATTTAAACGGGGTACTTCAACTGAGAATCTGGCAACCTGCATATCCTTTTTCATAGGTCTCTTCTGAATATTTCTCATCCCATAGGTAAACAGATAATGTGTAAACGGCTCCTTCGATAGCATTGGGATTGCTTTATTGAATAGTTCGAAAATCTTCCTCTTATTGCTGAAATTGAGATCGTCTATTTCGTCAGAACGTTCATCACTGTCTCCATATTCCCTAAACTGAATCCTTGCCATTTTCTTCATTTCGTAGCAGATGCTGTTCAGCTCAGTTTGATTTGCCGACAGTTCAGATTGTTCAAAACTATTGTCTTCTTCGAAAAGAAACCCAGTGAAAGATTTTACAGTCTTATTATCCGCATTTAGGGAAAATCTATACGGTATTAGAAATGGATAATGGTTGGAATGGAACCTGACAGGATCGGTATTTGCAAGGCAATAACCAATAAGGTACTCATGGTTTAAAGTAGCTAAACCATCATTCACATGTTTTCTCTCCAATACCTTGCGTTCGGCTATGTGCAGGAAATAGTCATCTGGCCTGAAAAAACCTTTAAATTCTTTTTTTAGCCTGATGTCCACTCCATATCTATCACATATCACTTCAAGATATTTTGATCTTCCGGTCGCTTCATTAAAACATTCCGGCCAATAATATTCCTCAAAGTCATGAAATTCATTCCATAACATCGCCCTCAACGTTCGGTAGGCATATCTTCCCAGATAATTTTCATCCGTATCAATATTGCAGCTTACCAATAAATGATCATACTCAACCTTTAGGTAAACTTTTACAGGTGGCTCATTTTCGAGCTTTACCCTAATTGTCAATATCCCTTTTTTAAATGAAAGTACCTTTCTTTCAAACACGTAGTATGGTCGGTTTCCAGCTCGAAGTTCTGTGTGTGACTCCAAAACATTTAACCTCAATATGCGGGTGTTCTTCTCAAACGGAATTTTATAGAACTGGGATTTAGGTTTTCCGGCAAGCATCATTTCATCACCCATTTTCAGTTTCTCCTTTCGATGCTTCCACCTCGTCACATTCGGCAGTTAAAAGATTGATCTTTTTATCACAAAGATCTTTGGCGAGAATTAAAAAATTATGAACCAGGCTATATAGTTTATCGGCATCGCCCATCTCGACATTGAAATTATCTTTATACCTGGCGTGGCTGTAACTATTCATGAGCTTCTCAAAAAGCCTTCTGTTTTCTGGCGTTCCAAGCAAAAGCGCTCTTGGCTGCTCAGAAAAACATGCACAGATATCCAGTAGCCTGCCCAAATGATGAATATCCGACCTATAAGCCATAAAAACCCTGATCATGGCAATGCAGGATTGCTCAACAACTTGGTGAAGCATAAAAACGCACACATTGAATTTTTCATTACTGTAGCATTCCCCTGCTCCGTCCAAAAATCCCTGCGCCATTGGAATCCTATGGTATAAATGCTTACGGGCTTTTTCAATAGATATCTTTTTATCAACAATATATTCAGGAAACAGGTTCAGCGTACCATCATGACTGTATAGCTGAATGCCGGTATTAAACACTGTAATAAAAAATCTATTGTTACCTGCAATAGCTGTATCGATGCTCTCTAGGCTATGAACAAGGATCGTGATCTTGCCATGGTCAAAATGCGTATTTACATAATCCTGAACGCCATGCTCAATTCTTGTGGTGCCCCCAATTATCATTAATAAGTAATAGTGAAAATTGCTGCTCGTCTGTTGCGGTGAGAAGGAAGTACAAGAATTTTTTATGGAGCTTACTTCTCCGAACTTAAGAATATGCAAGGGCGTGAACCGCTCTGCAAGTTCCTTAACAAAATTGGAGAACGGCTCTTGACGGCCCTCCACTGGCTTTAATGATTTCTTTTTCATATCTTCATGGTTATTACGAGAACCAATTTCGATTAGAAAAAGTACGTACCGAACCAATACCTGTTGTTAAATACAAGCGCAGGGTTGTTTTTAACTGTCGGAATTTTTTAAATATATTTGGCCATGGAAACCTCAGAAAAAACGAACAGAATGCATCTTGGTAGAAAAATAAGCCGTATCCGTGAACTACGTGGAATGAAACAGGAAGCGCTTGCGACTGAGCTTGGCATAAGCCAACAGGCTATAAGCAAACTTGAACAAAGTGAGGAAGTTGAAGATTCAACTTTAGAAAAGATAGCCAATGTGCTAGGAGTAACATCGCAGGCTATTAAAGAATATTCCGATGAAGCGGTTTTCAATATAATTTCGAATACTTTTCATAATACCAGCAGTGATAACTCAACATTAATAGCCAGTTCTCTAAATTATCAGCCAACATTTAATACTATTGAAAAGATTGTAGAGCTTTATGAGCGGCTTCTGGCCAGCGAGAAAGAGAAAGTTGAATTACTTAAGAACAAATAAAAGTTTACTATCAAATAGCACTCATCACTTTTAGAATAAACGATATTTAATTAACTATTAAATATTTAAGAAGATAGAGTTAAAAGATTCTTTTTAGTCCTACTTAATTTGATCTCATTTATATCTTCGTTTTTTGAGGGAGGGTGTCAAATTTATTGGCATATGCACTTAACGTATTATTATTTGAAACGACGATCAAACGCTTGGCAGCTCTTGTCAAAGCGACATAAAGATGTTTTGGAGAATCGAATTTATGTGCGTCTAAAATTAATACAGTATCAAATTCGAGTCCTTTTGTAAGCAGCGTTGTACCAATACATTTAATGTTTGCTTTCCTGCCAAACCTTCGGATTGAGTTTCGCACCTCAACCATAGCAGCACTAACGGTTGTTTTCTCTGCATGCGCTAAATCCAATGCTTTACAAAGACAGTGAAAGACCTCCTTCCTGTAGCACTTCAATCCAGGTATTTTGATGAGTTCCACTAAAGCTTCTTTAAATTTCACTAATGAGACCTGAGCATCTAAATGCTTAATGATTTGTTCAAGCTTTGCGATGACATCCTTATCTACTTGTTTATTTTTGGAAATCAACCCTTTTTCATTAAACCATTTATTAAATTCGGTTTTGTTGAAGATCGTCAAACAGGCAACCCTAATGGTAAATGCTGATTTCCCGGCAACATGCTGGTCAAATTTTTCTGCGAGCTTATAAAAGTCTTTATCATCAATTGCCTCTAATAAGACAAGTCGATTATTAAACTGCTTGACAAGACTTAAGCGAGGTGCAACACTATGGGATGTTGGGTGAATAATCAGGAGATTGCTACCATTAAGCAATTTGCTTATCAGTTTATAATATGGCTTGGCTGGCGAATAAATATCAGCCTCATTGAACATATAATGTTCTATTGATGGATATTGATTTAAATGTAGCGAATTGCCTTTAACCAATTCTTCCCGGATTTTCTTCAGATCCTGACCTAATTTTTCGTTATTCCCTCTTAACCATCTTTGGGGTTCAACTAATTCATACCGTTTATCCAGAAACGAGCCCATTTGAGATACACAATTTAAATCTACAATTGGATCTAGTTTGTCGAATTGAAAAATTCCCTGCAAGGGGTCTCCTAAAAAGCGGGTCGGAAATAAATCAGAAAGTGATAAGATAAGCTTGTGCTGTTGTAATGTGCAGTCTTGGTATTCATCGACAAACAAACTATCGTAGCTTCTTGCTAATACTCTTTTGACTGGTTTTAACTTAAATAAATTAAGCGCATTGGTGATTATAGTTTTAAAATAGTCTTTTTCGTTTGGATCTGGTATTGCCTCAGCTTTACAAAAAGACTGAACATAACGTTGTGCAAAACCAGATATGGTTTCCACATGGTATGACTTAGAAGGGATTAACTCTTTTTTAAGTTTCTCCTTAATTGATGCAAGTCCCGCATGAGTGTGGGTTAAAATAAGATGTTTGCCACTTCCTTTAAGAACATTCATTGAAGCGGCAATCGAATGGGTTTTTCCGTAACCAGCCGGCGCAATCAGCATGGTCTTTTGATGGTTTATGAATGATTCAATCTCAAACATTGTCAATCCATTTATGAAGCAGCTCAATTTGACCATGCAGATGTTTACCAGCGTATTGCGGCAATCTATCGAAACAGATGCTTCCTATTTTTTCACCATGATCTGTACGTTTAAACCAACTGCGTTTTTCTTCTGTTGATGCTTTGCCAAGAGCAATTCGTAACTCTGATGTTTCTGTTGCAAATCGATCTGCAGGAAATGGCTGAGAATGAAACTTGGAAACCTGTGTGATTATTTCATCAATACTCCGATCTGATTTTCTATATTCCAAAAGTTCCAGAACACCTGGCCAATCCAAATCAAGAAAAATCTGATCCTCCAAAGCGTTGTTATTTTCAGTGTCAATAATATGAATACCACTTTCTTTTAACCCCGCCTTCTTTTTGTTGATTGCTTCGATGTCAGAATCACAAAACATACAGACATCATACCCCGCTTTATTGAATCCTTCGGCATACTCAATTTGCGAAGAACCACTCCCATTAGCCAAACGAATCCGTTTTAGTGCTATATTTCCTTTTCCAGACTTTTTTCTATAGGAATTTAAGGCTCGAACGAACCCAATCTCTGTAGGCCCCTCACATACAATTACCCGATCAGCAAAAAATGCTTCAGGATTGGTTCTAAGGCATCCTTGCATATCGGCACTAAATTGAAAAAGGTTATCTCCACCATTTCGCATCCGAAAGAGATTGTGTGCTTCAAGTTCAACCAAAACATCCCGGGAGTGTGTGGTGATAAATACCTGACCATTACCGGAATTCTTTAAAACATTTGCTAAATGCTGAGCCCTGTCAGGTTCTAATCCTTGTTCAATTTCATCTATCAGCAGTATTCCTCCGTGCTTCATTAACTCAGTTTGGATGGCAATAGAAATTAATCTTTTGGATCCTTTTCCCTTTAACCTAAATGGTATTTTTTCATCGTGCAAACAGACTTTCCCGTCTTTAATATTAAGGTCCCTTGCGTCAATACTTGTTTTCGTACTTGAAATATCAGTTCCTAACGTTGCAGCAGCAGCTTGAATCTTTTGGATGGTCTCATCCAAGTGAGAAAATCCCGCAGTACCATCAATGTGAATTTTAACATTGCGCATTTCATCTATAATGATATTGGTATTCTCAGCCTCAATGTTCCCTTGTTTAAAAAGAGTGTAGAGTGGATTGCCTTTGTTCCAAGAGAAGTGCCTGTCCAGGTAATCTGATACCAAAAACACATTGAACTTAGCTCGATCTAAACTTTTGATTTCCACAGGGTCATGGCGTTCACAAATTACTTCCCAAATAGGTTCCAGTTCTTTGGTAACTGTTAACCTAATTGTAATTAAATCAATATGACCATCTTCAATTTGATCTGATATAATATCGGTCTTAACATCTAAACCGCGAAGGTAGTTCCCAAATTTATGGTCTTTTAATAGGTCGTCTGGTGGCTCGATTAGTGAGGCCTCAATGATAATGGGCTGGTCGATTTCTGAATTGTGAAAATCACAATCTGTGAATGCCAAATTCCAGTTTGGGGACAACACAAGGGAAATTGCTTCCAGGATAGTGGTCTTTCCCGAATCTCCTCTGCCCAAAATGCAAATAAAGTTCTCATCTCCAAAACTCTGTTCGAAGTCTTTTATACCGCGAAAATTGCGGATTTTTAACGTGTGAATTTTGGCCATTTAAGAAGCGTTATTAAATTAGCAATGGAACCAATTTAAACAAATTATTTATGCTAACCCATTTCCTGAGCTTATTTATTTGCCTTTAGTTAAGAAAACCTTAGCTAAAAGGCTTTTCAGGTCGAGGTAAATGAAATTAGTCCATAAGGTCAAATGCTTTTGGCGTGCTGTCCCAAAGAAAATAAAGCTTTTTTCTGCCGGAAAAACCAATCGTACCATCTTCGTAATGATTCTTTTGCGCCCGGAAAACATTGTCTTTAATCTTGGCTTTTATTAATTCGTGATTTATCACTGGAATTTCCTTTCCACTACTGTTGTAGGGTCCGTCGGTATATTCCCTTATTTTATCGGGAATTTTTAGAAGCAGTACAACCAAATCTGAATCTTTTAAAATCATGCAAAACTCGGTTGTGATCATTCCTGAATGATTCGTACAATAGACGATTTTCCCTTGTAGCCCACTTTCAAGACCATCGATGAGTTTTTTTAAATATGAATCGCTTACAAGCTGGCTCTTATCTCTCAAAACAGCATTTTTCGCAAATTCACACCACTGTTGAACATGGCTTGAATCTGCCAGTGTAAGCTTTGTGTTTTCCCTGGCGGCAAACTCTTTGGCAACCGGAAGATACCTGGAGGTCGTAACAAATAGTCCTCTATTGGCATTCTCCTGATTTACTATTGCTGAAAGTGAACTGACCGCTTCTAGCTTTATAGGCAGCGTTGGTTTATATCTCTTTACTTGCACCAAGGTCACAATCTCATCAATTTCATCTTTTTTAAATAATTTAACATCTATACCTCCATCACCGACTCCCTTTCCCAGTTCTGTTCGAAAACCTTGATTACGAAAAATTTCACTGATTAAAACTTCAAATTTCCTGTGCTCAAGATTATACAGCTTTGTTGGATCGTTCCTAAAGTATTCAAAAATCTCATCATACAATGTGGTGTAGTTCGGCTTAATAAGATTTGTAATCCACTTCCATTCAAAATATTTCAAGTAATCCTCATTTAAGCCCTCATTCACGCAGTAAAAGTGAAGTGTACTGCTATTATGAAGCTCATAATAGAAATCTTTAGAATCAAGAAACTCTTGGAATTCTTCTAAGAAATCACCGGCAATGTATCCATTGACCATGCGCCAAATACCACCATCGGACAATAAAACTGTCACGCAAGCAGCATGTTCACTTGGCTCGTCATCGTATCGCTCCAAATATGAAGTAAAATGGCTATCTGTCCACAACTGTCGTTTTTCAGCCCATTGTTGTACTTCGGCTTCAAAATCCTTAATCTTCTGTTCTAATATTGCGTCGGTAATAATCATAAATGGTAAGGGCTAAGATTTATATTTTGAATCTGAAAGACTCGAAAAGCATTCAATGATTAGTACGCATAGAAAAAATGTTAAATAATTCATAATAAGATTAGACCGGCCTTACTACGACCGGCTTTCTTGGCAATTTAGAACTTTTTTGAAACTGGTAGACCTTAATGTTCTCCCACATGACTAATTTGCCTTCGACTGATTTTATTGCCCGGATTTCTCCGTCTTGGGAGACTACAAAGCCAACGCTATCAGGGTGTTTATAACAATAAGCAAACATGGACTGATGCCTGGTTCCGAAGTGCTCGGGTTTTATTTTATTAACTCTGCTAGGTGTAGACAATTTACTGACGTATACAAATTCAGGCAATTTCTTTTCAGTTATTACCGTTCCAAAACCGTTGGCAGTTAATAATGGGGATAGCAATACCAGGCCATCGACACAGCTTAAAGACGATACAAATCGTATTGCGCCAATAAGTTCATTATAACTATCGTCTAAATGAAGCTCGCTATTACTGACTTCATTATGTAGCTCGATTGGAATCTGCTTGCGTTTTCTCCGCAGTTCGCTTACCTGATCATCTAATTCCTCACTATCGGCAATTGAACTTACAATGTGCTTTATACTGCTATTGATTCGGTTATATCTGATCTTATATTTTACTTTCACATCTTGCGTAAATTCTTTTGTGATCAGAATTGCCCCTCCATGGTTATAATTTCTAATGCGTAACAGGATGCGGCATATTGCCTCAATTACATTGAGGTATACTACTTCATTGAGCTCTTCTAAGTCCTCATCTGCAAGTTCAAAGCGGATGATTTTCCGCATCAGCCTTTCACTATAAAGACAATTTGCTTTTAAGAACTCGGATATCGGTCCAAATTCGAAAACGTTTGGATAGTTTTTAACCAGAGAGTTTTGGTTTAACGTTGCTAGAGGCTGGTAGTCAAGCATCACACTTAGCATTCCAATGCCCGTTATCATTACTTTTACTATCCCTGGATGATCCGGACGTTCTTCTCGCTCATAGTTTAAAAAGCTCTGGTAATGAATTGTTTGATCTATCATGCCATAGATATACAAATCTTCCGAATTGTTATAATAGACTGAAAGGCTTGAACTCCATGGATCAACTGCTTTGGAAAGTTTAACAAGGTTTTTTATGGATAAAATTTCTGCTGTTTCAAAAGCATAAAATTTCCAGTCATCATACTGATCGTCTTCTTCCTCGGGCTTAATTTTTTCATGATCCAGCAAAGTAACGATGAGTTTGATAAACTGGCCTTCCTCAGTTTTAAGACTGGTAAAATATAATGTTTCAAATAGCTCTGTAAGAACCTTTAAACTTGGTTTTTTATCTTTTATTTTGGATCTCTGAAGTTCATCATAAACATACTGGGCGAGATCGCTAGGTGTAGCGTTAGTTTCCATGTGAAGGGAATTGTTTGGGTTTAGCTAAAATGAGTTTTTTTTACCGATTTATCCTTTAACTAAATCGATAGCAGTTGCGCATTGATCCCTGTTTCCAGGGTGATCAGTTCAGCAAGTTGTTTTTCCAGACTGCTGGTCATCGATTTGAGCAGCGAACGAGATGGTTTTGTTTCCAATATTTTTGTTAATAGCTCATCGCTTAGATTTTTTTCGTAACTATCCGTCATGAGTATGATGTAGCGATCGATAGTCATCCCTGGGAATAATTCACTAGAACCCATTCCATATTCTTTAGAAAGTTTTGTTAGGTCGTTCCGAACTTTAACCGAGGTCGTCTGTGTTGCTCTAAGTTGAATGGTGAAGTGCTCGATTTCTTCTTTAGGCTTATCCAGAAATGTTTTTTGGTAGGTAAACCAGGCGATTAACAGACCTAAGATACCGATGGTGATTTCAATCATGGAGGCGTTAGTTTTCGTTCTTTATCAAAGATTTAATTTATATTCAACTTTTCAAAGATAATTTTATCTCGATGAATAACGCAATCTACAGATCAAAGCTCATTGACTCAAGAAATGAAGACCTTTTTCAAACAGTCTATTCAAAATTTAATAGCTCGTTTGAAACTTCGGATAACAGAGAACATTCGGTTTACACGATTTGAAATCAGATGACTTTTAATATTCCTGTGCGAGAATATTGCATTAATAGTTTTATTCATAAGCTTTGCACTAATCTAATTTTGAAGAATTCAAGATTAAACTACCCATACTACAAGTCCTTCTCAACGTTACCAAAGCATAATAGTTGGCTGAAAAACATTTTAGTGGCTCACCTCCTAAAACCCCAAAGGACATTCATTAGAGCCTTAATTAACAATGTTAATTAGGAAAATAACTTTTTATGCGTCACATTTTGTTTTAGGCAGTTTTCACAATTTGTTTCGAACACTACAATTATTCCACACTGATACTCAATTTTGGTCTTAGATTTTAACCTTTTCCCTACGTAGCAATTGGTAAGATTGATTCGGAAGAGTAAGCGTGTTCAGATCAATAATCAGGCACACAACTGTCATAATCTATAATGTTAATCGATTATTTAACTGCGAAGTAACGATAATGATTGTTGCCAAAATCATAATCATTACTTTTTTTTGCCGAACCTACCTACTACGTCCCTGTGACTGCCGCAACTTTTTACGTCTCCGTTTCTCTGCTTCCTCGACAGAATCTGTTTGTGAGGGCTCATACGTCGGTTCCATCAAGATTTCCAATAGCCCAATGCCAGCATCTGTTGCAATAGTTAACATATCGGCAACGTTGGCAAAAACTCCATCTGAAATTCCTTTCGTCAAACTATCTATACTGATATCTCTTGAAATGTCAGTCGAGAGTTCCGAGATCATCTGCATCTGGGTTTTCTGTTCAGGAGTTCCGTTCTCCATAACATTTGCACAAATAAACTTATCCTTCAACTCTCTCTCAAATTTGAATAGATTATCAAATACCTCCTCACCAGACTGTTTAAATGCAGTTCGGTTAAATTGCCCTAGTTTTGCAGAATGTTTTTCATTCTTGCCTTTTGAGGTATTTTGAGGACTAAGTTTAACTTTATTACTTAAATCTTTCCGACTCACGATCACCTGAACGTGCATTTGTCGTCCCTCTTTTCGATCGCCCTTTTGCTTTGTTCCATTTTTTACTTCTTTATCTGTGTGCTTATAGTAACGGTAGTTTTCAACCTTGGCAAACCATAAAAGATCGGTATTGGTATTGATTCCTGGCCTTTTGAAATTCTTGGCGTATTCATCCATAATTTTTACCGCCAATTCCTTGATTTTCTCCTTTGCGCCACTCTCGCCATAATGTTTAAAAAGATGTTCCAGCTCCTTTTGGCTCGGACTGATATTAATCAGGAAAAACTTACTGTCATCACGACAAAGCTTTGCAATGTTATTATCGATCTTAACCCGAACTTCCTGCCTTCTGATATCGTTTCTTACACCATTGAACCAGTTTTCATAACGCTGATCTAAGTTTTTTTCAGTTTGTAAACTATTCTCTTTTTCCAGATAATTGACCAAAGCTCCACTACTGCCTTTGTTATTTCCCGTCTCAGATGCTGTGATGTTAATGTACATAGGCTAAATATTTTCAAGAGATTTTCTGACATGGCTTTGCAATTCCTCCTTTTTGGCAGCTGATACCGGCCATCCCAAAGATTCTCTCTGATTGATATAATAATTGAGTATATCTCTAAAACTGGACTTCAGTTTACTTTTTTCATTATGATACTGGTGAGTTCTGGAAATTTCTTTTTCCAGTTGTGCCATACAGTTAGAAATTCCGTCACTTTTCTTTTCCTCTTTCTGTAGATGCTGCCAGATTATTTTGAAATATTCTGTATGCTCTTTTGCTATGATAGTGAGTCCGTTACTATCGGTAAACATGGGTAACAGAAAATCCTTTTCCTGCTTTTTGAAAAATGATATTATCCTGCTTACTCCGTTTACCAGCTCTTTCTTAAGTAGCTCGTCGTTGAAATCGATCGGATCTTTTTTTGTACCATAAAAATAATTAACCATCTGTATAACCACCAATTTTTTCGGTCTCCCCAGTTGCAACGAGATTTTTTCCAGTTTTTCATCAGTTGCTTTTGGATATCGCACAGACTTAACATTGATATCTTCCATTGCCTATCTCCTTAAAAGTTCTTCTCCAATTCTATATTAAGCTTCACTTCACTTCCCAGCTTTGGATGCCATGAGGGTTTATATTTAATAAAACCGCCTTCCTTCAACTCCCTGATATTTTTGTGGTATGTAGAAACAGACTTTATCCTTGAAAACCGCATAAGCGTTTTTCTGCTTACATTAAATGGACGTCTTAAATCCTGATAATTACAACATTGAACCAATGCAATTAATATGCTTAAATGCGTTGGGAAAAAATGTGGCTGTTGTGACGCATGGGCAAAATATCTTCGCAATCCTTTGTGATACAAATTTTCATCTTTCTTCATTTCATTTACCCTCCCATCATCTTTTCAATTTTTTCTCGGCTGTAAAACATTGTTCCCCCAACCTTACGGAATGGCAAAGTGCCATTGATACGCAGGTTCTGTAATGTGCCCGGTGAAATATTAAGCATTTTCCTCACCTCAGCGCTCCTTAACCATGATTTATTTGACGCACCACTATTAGTTTTTAATATATTTTTCATTTCATTTAGCATTTCCGTCTTGAAATGCTGCAAGTCATCCATCGTTATGATGTCCATCTTCATAATTTGCTCCTTTCATTTTGATATATGCATTAATGCACATATAGATATATTTTTTAAACTTAAATATTTGGTATACCTTGAAGTATACCGTTTATTCTTTCCGTCTGCTTGAAAAGCCGACAAGTATCCCCGGAGGATACTTGAAACCCCTGTAGCGATAGCTCAGGGCAAGCAAGTAGGGCCACTGCCCAACTTCCGCTTGCTCAGCCCCCGAAAAGGGGACTGACTGCCTGAACCGCCTTTCTACCGCCAATGACCGCACCCCTGAAAACACCACAATGTTTTAGGCTGTCCCGAATTACCATGCCGTGCCAGTGTTTTTTGTTACAAGCAAACAATTGCTATGTGGATATATATCTATGTCGTTATATAGATACATATCTGTTTAGCAACAGGGATATATAGTTATGTTGGTGGTACTATATCGTTCGTTGGGGAATTGATTTCTTCCGA
>Ga0308159_1004166_pt1 | contig 13503 bp, 11 predicted proteins | sample PhyCR1_FD_201040 | JGI IMG/M metagenome (GOLD analysis project Ga0308159, IMG submission 201040) | Phyllosphere microbial communities from UC Gill Tract Community Farm, Albany, California, United States - DLSLC.R1 | ecosystem: Host-associated > Plants > Phyllosphere > Unclassified | place: USA... | reverse complement strand
GTCGTTGACGTTGATGGCCGGGAAGGCCAGCTTGCCTTCCTTGTGCATCTGGTACAGGCGGTGCACGCCGGTGGTGGTCTCTTCGGTGACGCCCTTGATTTCCTTGAGGCGCTTGGAATACCAGTTGGCATCCTTGGCCAGGTAGCGCTTGATGGCGTTGAAGAGGCAGACCGCTTCTTCGGAGTCCGGTTTGGCCAGGACCGAGATGTCGGTCTCGGCGCGCGCACCCAGGTGCAGCAGCAGGGTGGCGTCGCCGCCGTCGTCCAGGATCATGTTGGAATAGCCACCGTCGGTCCATTCGAAGATGCGGTGGGTGTATTCCCAGTATTCGTCCAGGTTCTCGCCCTTGACGGCGAACACCGGAGTGCCGTTGGCGGCAATCGCGGCAGCGGCGTGGTCCTGGGTCGAGTAGATGTTGCAGGACGCCCAACGCACCTGCGCGCCCAGTGCTTCCAGGGTCTGGATCAGGACGGCGGTCTGGATGGTCATGTGCAGCGAACCGGTGATGCGGGCACCCTTGAGCGGCTGGGCGGCGGCGAATTCATCGCGGATCGCCATCAGGCCCGGCATTTCGGTCTCGGCGATCTTGATTTCCTTGCGGCCCCAGTCGGCCAGGTTGATGTCGGCGACGATGTAGTCTTGTTGAGTAGTCATGGCAATGGCGCTGTTCACGCCCTCCTTTCATGAAAAAGCCAGAAAAAAAGTAACGTGAGCGCGGTTGCCAGGCGCGATGCGCCTGTTCATCGCTGCAAGCCTGGCAGGGGTTGTCCCTGTCGCAACGCTCCTTGCGGCGGTGAGGCATTGTGAGGATTGACGTACCGGACGCAATGCCGACATCGGTACGGGCAGCGGATGAAGCTGTTCATCCGCGGGAACAGCATTGTAGCGCGGGCCGGGCGTTAGTCAATGCCCGGTCCGCGCCGTCAGGCTGCGTATTACAGGCCGGCCGACGCGCGCAGGGCGGCGACCTTATCGGTGCGCTCCCAGGTGAATTCCGGCTCTTCGCGGCCGAAGTGACCATAGGCGGCGGTCTTGGCGTAGATCGGGCGCAGCAGGTCCAGCATCTGCACGATGCCCTTGGGGCGCAGGTCGAAGTGTTCCGTCACCAGTTGCGCCAGCTTTTCGTCGCTGATCTTGCCGGTGCCGAAGGTGGTCACCATCACCGAAGTCGGCTTGGCGATGCCGATGGCGTAGGACACCTGGATCTGGCAACGCTCGGCCAGGCCGGCAGCGACGATGTTCTTGGCCACGTAACGGCCGGCATAGGCGGCCGAACGGTCGACCTTGGACGGGTCCTTGCCGGAGAAGGCGCCACCGCCGTGGGGGGCTGCACCGCCGTAGGTATCGACGATGATCTTGCGGCCGGTCAGGCCGCAGTCACCCTGCGGGCCGCCGATGACGAAGCGGCCGGTGGGGTTGATCAGGTAGCGGGTGTTCTTGAGCCATTCGGCCGGCAGCACCGGCTTGATGATTTCCTCGATGGCGGCTTCGTGGATAGCCTTCTGCTCCATCTCGGGCGAATGCTGGGTCGACAGCACCACGGTGTCGATGGCGACCGGCTTGCCGTCCACGTACTTCAGGGTGACCTGGGACTTGGCGTCCGGACGCAGCCAGGGCAGGCGGCCGTCCTTGCGCAGTTGCGACTGGCGTTCCACGATGCGGTGCGCATAGTAGATGGCAGCCGGCATCAGCTCCGGGGTTTCGTTGCAGGCGTAGCCGAACATCAGGCCCTGGTCGCCGGCCCCCTGCTCCAGGTCCACTCCCTTGCCCTCATCGACGCCCTGGGCGATGTCGGGGGATTGCTTGTCGTAGGCGACCAGCACGGCGCAGCTCTTGTAGTCGATGCCGAAGTCGGCATTGTCGTAGCCGATGCGCTTGATGGTTTCGCGGGCCACATCGATGTAGTCGACATTGGCACGGGTGGTGATTTCACCGGCCAGCACCACCAGACCGGTGTTGCACAGGGTTTCGGCGGCCACGCGGGATTGCGGATCCTGGGTGAAGATGGCATCCAGGATGGCGTCCGAGATCTGGTCGGCGACCTTGTCGGGATGACCCTCGGAAACGGATTCGGAAGTGAAGAGATATTCGTTGGACATGCAAGCCTCTGACTGAAAACGATTTAGCAATGTCGCGGCCCATCGTCAGTCGTGCCTGCGACGCTTTAGCGAAATTTGTACCCCGTCTCGCAAGTTGTCATTAACTCGACGGCTTGTGCTATTTTACGCCTCTTGCAATTTTCTGCAATTTGGCGGCGGAAGCGCCCCGCTCAACCGTTATCGGCACGTATGCTCGTTTCTTTATTCCGCCTGCTGTCCTTCCTGCCCTTGCCAGTATTGCATGCCATCGGCGTGGTGACGGGCTGGCTGGTGTTCCTGCTCTCGCCGTCCTACCGGCGCCGTCTGCAGAACAACATTGCCCTGGCCGGACATCGCGCCAGCCTGTTCAAGGCGGTCGGCGAGGCGGGCAAGGGCATGTTCGAGCTGCCGTTCATCTGGTGCGCCTCGCCCCGCCGGGTTCTGCGCACGGCACGCCTGCGCAACTGGGATATGGTGGAGCAGGCGCTGGCGGCCAAGTCCGGTGTCATTTTCCTCACGCCGCACCTGGGTTGCTTCGAAATCTCGGCCCAGGTGGTGGCGCACCAGACCAGCCTGAGTGTCCTCTACCGCCCCCCACGCAAGGCTGCCCTCAAGCCCCTGATCGAGGGCGCCCGTGCCCGCGCCAACCTGCACCTGGCCCCGGCCAACCTGGCGGGCGTGCGCATACTGCTGAAGGCGCTGAAGAATGGCCAGGCCATCGGCCTGCTGCCGGACCAGGTGCCGCAAAACGGCGAAGGCGTCTGGGCCGACTTCTTCGGCAAGCCGGCCTACACCATGACCCTGCCCGCCAAGCTGCAACAGATGAGCGGCGCACCCTTGCTGCTTGTCTATGCGGAAAGGCTGTCCTGGGGACGCGGCTTTGCCGTGCACTTCGTTCCATTTGAAGGTGAACTTCCCGAATCGCCGGTACAACAGGCCCGCGCCATCAACGCCGCCATGGAAAAACTGATCGCCCACTGCCCGGCCCAATATATCTGGAGCTACAACCGCTACAAGACACCGCCCGGCGTGACCAGGCCCGGGGAGGCATCGTCATGAGACTGCTCCTGGCCATCATGTGGCTGCTGCACTGGTTGCCCCTGCCCATCCTCGGCCGCCTGGGCGAAGGTATCGGCGCGCTGCTCTATATCTATATGCGTCCCCGGCGTCATATCGCGCTGACCAACCTGCGCCTGTGCTTCCCGGAGAAGACCGAAGAAGAACGCGTACGCATTGCCCGCGAGCATTTCCGCCTGTTCGCCCGCAGTGCACTGGAACGCGGCATCCTCTGGTGGGCGCCGGTATCGCGTCTGCGCCGGTTGATCCAGGTCGACCCGGGCATGCCGCTGGAGACCTTCGCCAAGGGGCCGACCATCCTGCTGGCACCGCATTTCGTCTGCCTGGAAATTCCCGGCGCGACCCTGGGCGTGTTCTCCGAATATTCGGCCTGTACCATCTATACCAAGCAACGCAATGCCGTCATCGACCGCGCACTGCTGAAGGGCCGTCTGCGCTTCCGGCCGGCAACCTTGCTGGCGCGCGAACAGGGCGTCAAACCCATCATCCGCGCCATGCGCAAGGGCCTGCCCTTCCTGATGTTGCCGGACATGGACTTCGGCATCCGCGACGCCGAATTCGTGCCTTTCTTCGGGGTACCCGCCGCCACCCTCACGGCCACGGCCCGCATCGCCGCAGCTACCGGTGCCGCGGTGGTGCCGGTGGTCTGCACCTTCCTGCCCAACTACAAGGGCTGGAAAGCCACCTACTATCCCGCCTGGACCGACTATCCGGGCGAGGACATCGTGGCCGCCACGCGCCGCATGAATGCCTTCATCGAAGAACGCGTACGTGAGCATCCGGCTGAATACTTCTGGGCCCACAAGCGCTTCAAGACCCGTCCGCCGGGCGAGCCGGACGTCTATGGACGCGACGCGGACTGAGCAGCGAGCGCGACGGCCAGCAGCCGTCCTATAATCTGCACATGAAAATCAAATTTACCAAGATGCATGGCGCCGGCAACGACTTCGTCGTCCTCGACGCCGTCAACCAGGCCATTTCGCTTACCCCCGCCCAGTGGCAGTTCATCGCCGACCGTCGCTTCGGCATCGGTGCCGACCAGATGCTGGTGGTGGAAAAAGCACAGGGTGCCGGCATCGATTTCCGTTATCGCATCTATAACGCCGATGGCGGCGAGGTCGAGCAATGCGGCAATGGCGCGCGCGCCTTCGTGCGCTTCGTCACCGAAAAGGGGCTCACCGACAAGCGCGCCATCCGTGTGGAAACCATGTCCGGCGTGATCGAACCGCGCCTGGAAGACGACGGCCAGATCACCGTGGATATGGGCGCCCCCATCCTGACCCCGGCCGACGTTCCCTTCGACAGCCATGGCCTGCAGCATCGCAGCGAGGCCGAAGACAATCTGTGGCCGCTGGACGTGGCCGGCAAGACCACCTGGATCTCGGTGGTGTCGATGGGCAATCCGCACGCGGTGCAACTGGTCGATGACAGTGAAGCAGCGCCGGTACTGACCGACGGTCCGCTGATCGAACATCACCCGCGCTTCCCCAAGCGCGTCAATGCCGGTTTCATGCAGGTGGTCGATCGCCATCACATCAACCTGCGTGTCTATGAACGCGGTGCCGGCGAAACCCTGGCGTGCGGCACCGGCGCCTGTGCCGCAGTGGTGGCCGGCATCCGGCGCGGCCTGCTGGATTCCCCGGTGGCAGTGCAGACCCATGGCGGCGTGCTCAACATTGCCTGGGCCGGCCCGGGCGAACCGGTGATGATGACCGGACCGGCGGTGACCGTGTTCGAAGGCGAGATCGATTTGCCGGATCAGCTCTGAGACAATTTAATACACATATGAAAACGGCTTGCTGAACACATCAGCAAGCCGTTTTCATTTGCCTGCGACCTTGGAAGGCCGTGGCGCGGCGGTTCAAGCAGCCAGATCCTGTTCTTCCACCTCGTCGTCCTCCTGCACCTGCGGCAACACGCTCTTGAGGCGGTACAGCCGCTGACGATAATTGCCTTCCGGACCGGCGGGGCCACAATCCATGTCTTCGAACAGGCGTCCGATGCGATTGAGCGTACCGCGCTGCTCTCCCGTCTCCACCAGGATCAGGCGCCGCTTGCTGCGCGCATACTGGCTGCGGATGTCCACCATCAGGCAATGACCGCAATCGGCCTGTTTCAGATCGATCAGCAGCGCTTCCGGCCGGGTCAGCCCGAACAGGGCCGCCAGTTCGATGCGTGCCGCCAGGAAGGGATGCGCATTGATCTGCTCGCGACTGAGCTGCGCGCGCGCCCGCATCGCCCATTCGGCAGCCAGGGGGCGATCGGCGACCTTGTCCAGCAAGGTCCGCGCCTGCTGCGCTCCCTGAGTGGCGGCCTTCTGCAACCAATACAGGGCACGCACGTCGTTGCCCGGATCATCGCGACGGTTACGCCAGGCGCCCACCCCGCATTCGACCTGCGCTTCCACATGGCCCATCTCGGCAGCACGCTCAAGGTAATGCTGCACGTCAGCCAGATTGCGTTGCGAAAACTCGGGCTTCAGATAGATACGCGACAGGACATACCAGGCCGCTGCCATGCCCTGCTCCCCGGCCAGGGTGAGCCAGCGGATGGCCTTCTTGTAGTTGGCCGAACCCTGGCCGGCGAAGCGCCGCACGCCCGCCTGGTCCAGACGTCCATATAAAAGACCCAGGGCCAGCTGCGCGTCACGGTCGCAGGCCAGCGCGGCCAGTTCCAGCAATTGCTGGGCGTGCAACAGGTCGGGACGCTTGTCAGCCATATGGACCTGGGCCAGGCGATACAGCAGCTGGATGTTCTGCGCGCCCAGCGCCGCCGCCAGGGCCTCGGAGGGGGCATTGAGTTGCGCCACCGTGCCCTCGTGCTGGCGCAACAGGGCGTCAGCCAGGGGCTGAGCCCGCTGGCGGAAGGTGGCGAAGTCGGATTGCCGCCAGGCCGCGTCGGCCAGCGCGTGCTGGGCTTGTTCGACGCCGGCGTCAGCGGCTTTCTTCGTCCACTGATGCAGCTCCTCGGCCTTGACCGCCGGCGCGGGCGACTGCGCTTCGCCAGGGATGGCGTTCGAAGAGGGTACAGTGGCGGGAGCCAGCATGCGCTCGCCCTGCCGGGCTAATAACCACTGCGCGTCCGGATCCCCCTCGCGGGCGACCACTTCCAGGGCGCGGATGGCCTTGTGCTTCAACTCGACGCTGATGGTGGCGGTGATGGCAGGGTTATCCAGCACCAGCCGCGCAAACACCAACCCGGCGCGCGTCAGGCCGGCGTCGAATGCACGTTCGTACCATTGCGCAGCTTCCTGCGGCTTGGCCAGCGGTACCACGACCTCATAGGGAATATGCTGGGCGATCAGCATCCAGGCATCGGCCAGCCCCTGGCGCGCCGCCCGCTCCAGCCAATGAAAGGCAGTGCCTGCACTTTGCGGCAAACCATTACCGCCAAACAGATAACGCTTGCCAAGCGTCAATTGCGCCTGCGCCTCTCCAGCACGCGCGGCGCGGATGATTGCAAGATCCTCGCGATTGGCCATCAGACCTCCACGTCCGGTCAGAAAGCCAAAATTATGCCCCACAATCGACATTTCTTTAAAAATGACTCGAAAAACTATCAGAATGCATCTTTTTGACAACAAGCGTATTGACGAGACGATGCGGATCAAGTTTGCGTCATACCTGCCGTTAATGAGTGACAAGCTGAGTGCCAAAATTTGCCTGTCATGCATTGACGGGGTGGAAAGCGTTTGAAAAAAACAACACTCATACTGCACTTTGGCGCTTTCAACCAAAATTCCTCCCCCCACGTGACCAATCTGCGGCCACGCCAAATGAGAACCCTTAATGTCTCACCATCCGACCAGAAGTACGGATCCTCAAGACTATTTTTATAGAAGGATGTCAAATGAAAAAATCTCTGCTGGCACTGGCCGTCCTCGGCGCGTTCGCAGGTGCTGCTCAAGCACAAAGCTCCGTCACCATCTACGGTATCGTTGATACCGGTATCGCTTACTCCAGCAAGGTCGCTACCGCAACCGGTGGCACCGGCAGCAAGTTCGGCATCAACTCTGGCGTGATCCAAGGTTCCCGTATCGGTTTCAAGGGCGTTGAAGATCTGGGCGGCGGTCTGTCCGCAGTCTTCAACCTGGAAGCCGGCTTCACCAACGACGACGGCGGCCTGCAAGGCTCCGACGCCGTGACCTCCTCCAACCTGTTCCGCCGCAAGTCGGTGGTCGGTCTGGCTGGTGGCTTCGGTACCGTTCTGCTGGGTCGTCAAACCGACTTCTCGGACACCATCTCCGCTTACACCGCTGTTAACGACTTCGGCGGCGTGGTCTCCAACTCGGGTTCGGGCCTGAACCGCCTGCAAGGTGTTCGTACCAACAACTCGATCAGCTACACCACCACCAACCTGAGCGGCTTCACCGGTAACCTGATCTACGGTTTCGGCGAACAAGCTGGCAAGACCTCCGCTGGTCAAGCCTACGGCATCGGTGGTAAGTACGACAACGGTCCTCTGGGTCTGGGTATCAACTACTACCAATCCAAGGCCGGTTCGACCCCGTCTGACACCAGCCTGATCCCGGCTGCTGGCACCACCGGCAACGCCAACACCGCTGCTGCCGTCGCTGGCAACACCGCTCTGAAGTCCCTGAACGTTGTGGCTTCCTACCAGTTCGGCGCCGCCCGCGTGTACGCTAACTACTCGCGCGTCAAGCAAGATCTGAAGGGCACCCCGACCGTTGCTACCGCAACCCTGGGCAACGCACAGAAGGTTGATACCTATGAAGTCGGTACCGCCTACTCCCTGTCGCCTTCCCTGAAGCTGCTGGCAGCTGTTGACCACTCCCGCGCGACCTTCAACGGCGTCGACGGCAAGGGCAAGCTGACCCAGATCAGCCTGGGTGCTGACTACTGGCTGTCCAAGCGTACCGACCTGTACGCCTTCGTGTCCAACATGCGCGCTAGCGACATCCAAAACCCGGGTGTCACCGGTGGCGCAACCGGTTCCGATGCCAGCCAAACCGCTGTCATCACCGGTATCCGTCACAAGTTCTAATTCATGGATCTGAAACTGGCATGAATGTGTCAGTTTCAACCTGAATTGAGCCTGAGCTGGAACGAAAAAGGCCTGCATGAGCAATCATGCAGGCCTTTTTCTTTTACCTTTCCTTTACCTTCCCTTTACCTTCCCTTGCCTTTTCTTATCGCGCCGCCATGCTTTGCACGCCATGGCAGGCAAGGCCGCCTGGCCACGCCGGCGATGATTGTCAGCATGTCCGATAGCGAGGATAATCTCGCGATATTTCCGGCACGCCACCTTTTGCCTGCCGCTGGTACCTCACTCACAGACCCTCGACGATGACCTCCGAACTGGATTCCAACCTGATTGCCGACTACCTGCTGGAACATCCTCATTTCTTCGAGGAGCATGCAGAGCTGCTTTCGACCATCAAGTTGACCAGCCCGGTAATGGGCCGCGCGGTCTCGCTGCAGGAGCGGCAGATGGAAATCCTGCGCGAAAAGATCCGCGTGCAGGAATTGCGCATGGCCGACCTCATGCGTATCGCCCAGGAAAACGACGAGATCACCAACAAGTTCCAGGCCTGGAGCCGCGCCCTGCTGTTGACGCGCGACGCCGCCGACCTGCCACGCACGCTGGTCACCCAATTGCAGGAAATCTTCCACGTGCCGCAAGTGACCGTGCGCCTGTGGAATCTGGGCCAGGCCCATGCCGACAACTGGGCCACCCGGCAAGTCTCGGACGACGCCCGCATCTTTGCCAACGGTCTGTCGGCGCCCTTCTGCGGTCCCAACAAGGAATTCGAAGCGGCCACCTGGCTGGACGATGCCGACTCGGTGAAATCGGTCGCCATCCTGCCACTGCGCGTGGGTGCAGCGCCTGAAGCCTTCGGCCTGCTGGTACTGGGCTCGCCGGACCCGAGCCGTTTCACCTCCGACATGGGGACCGATTTCCTGACCCGCATCGGCGAAACCGGTAGCGCCGCACTGGCCTGCCTGCTGCGCTGATGCACCGCCTGGCAGAGCGGCCCTGTTCCGTTCTGCGCACGCCGCCAATGTGAAGGATGACGCCATGGATGGCACCGCCTCCGCCCTGATCGGCCACTATCTCTCCTTTTTGCGCGCCCAGCGCAAGCTGTCCCCCCATACACTGGACAACTACGGCCGTGACCTGCAGGAATTACGCTCGCTGCTGGCGCCGGCCGACGCGGACGCATCTACTGCCGAGCTCGATCTGCGCGGCGTCACCCAGGTACAGATCAGGAAATGCGCCGCCCGGCTGCATGCACGCGGCCTGAATGCCCGCTCGATTTCGCGCAAGCTGTCGGCCTGGCGCGGCTTCTTCGGATGGTTGTCGATGGAAATCGAACTGCCGGCCAACCCGGTCGATGGCGTCAAGCCCCCCAAGAAGAGCAAACCCCTGCCCAAAGCGCTGGCCGCCGATGATGCCGTGCGCCTGGTCGCACAGGCCGATCCGGGGCGCGACCCCGACTCCACCCTGGCGGCCTGCAATCGCGCCATGTTCGAGTTGCTCTATTCGAGCGGATTGCGCGTCTCCGAGCTGGTGGGCATCGACGTGGCCGATATCGGCGAAGGTAGCTATGAGTCCGCCGGCTGGATCGACCTGGGCGAAGCCGAGGTCACCGTCACCGGCAAGGGTGGCAAGAAGCGCAAGGTGCCGGTGGGAAAAGCCGCCCTGCAGGCCATCAGCGACTGGCTGCCGCTGCGGGCCGGCCTGGTGCGCGCCGATGGCGGCACCGACTGCCATGCACTTTTCCTCAACGAGCGGGGCGCCCGCATGTCGCCCCGGGTCACGCAATTGCGTCTGAAAGCGCATGGCAAGGGACTGGCAATGGCGTCCGACGTGCATCCTCACATGTTGAGGCACTCCTTTGCCTCGCATGTGTTGCAGAGCTCGGGCGACCTGCGTGCGGTACAGGAAATGCTGGGCCATGCCTCCATCACCGCGACCCAGGTCTATACCGCGCTGGACTTCCAGCGCCTGGCCCAGGTCTATGACCAGGCCCACCCGCGCGCGCGCAAGGGTAGCAAGGACAACAACAACTAGCCGCGACCGCCGCTACGGCTGTCGGCGCGGGAGGGTGAGCGCCGCATGGGCTAAAATAGATGACCGGCGCTTGCTGCGCCGCCAAGTTTCTCTGCCAGTGACCTGGCTCCTCGAACGTTCCAGCCGATGCCGACCATGAAAGCCAAAGCCGCCGACCACTCCTCCGCCAGCACCAGCGCGCAAGCCGCGACCGTGACGGCGCTGGCCGAGGCGCAACTGCGCGAAGCCGGCGTGCGGGTGACACAGGCCCGCGTGAATGTGCTGGGGGCATTGCTGGAAACCCGCACTGCGGCGTCACACCAGGATATCCAGGATCGTTTCGCCGACATGGACCGGGTCACGCTCTACCGCGCCCTGGATTGCCTGACCGAGGCCGGCCTGGCGCACAAGATTTCCAGCGATGATCGGATCTTCCGCTACAGCGCCGGTGCCGATCATCCCGAGCACGGCCTGCACGACCACTCCCATGGCAAGCAACACCAGCACGGCCATTTCAAGTGCACCCGCTGCCACCGCGTGTTCTGCCTGGATGCCAGCGATGGCACCGATTTCCTGGCGACCGTCCTGCCCGATGCCGATCGGCATCGTTCCACCGCCGCACAATTGCAGTCAGCCCTGCGTAAGACATTGGGCAAGGGTTTCCAGAGCCACGAAGTGGAGCTGACCATCAAGGGCTGGTGCGCCGATTGCGCCGACTAAAGCCAGCCCGGCAACTTAGCAACCCAGCGACCCCATCCTCGCCTAGCGCAAGGCTCCCAGCGCCGCCAGCCGGCGCGGCAACTGCCGCACTGAACGAACCTTCACATCAACGAAACCCGGTAAGCGGCTCAAGGCGCGCTGTCCCCCCATATGTCCCAGGAGCGCCTGGCTGCCGCGCAGGTACTGGGTCACCCAGGCAGTACGCACGCCAAGTTCGCGGGCACTTTTCAGGTTGTCCACGGTGTCCTCGACCAGGATGCAGCGACGCGGCGCGATCTTGTGACGCGCCAGCAGCTTGCGCAGCATCAGCCGCGAAGGCTTGGGCCGCAACTGGCGATGCACGTGCATGCTCTCGATGGAAATGTGATGCGAGAAATGGCGGTGCAGCCCCAGATGCCGCACCAGTTCGCGTGAATAACGGCGGGGCGCATTGGTCAGAAGGATCTTGCGTCCCGGCAGTTGCTGCAGCCAGCGGCCGATGCCACGCTCGGCACGGACCATGCCGGGCAGGTCATCGAAGAGGTGTGCCTCGTGCAGGAACTCATCGATATCCATGCCGTGATGGCGCACCAGGCCCAGCAGGGTGGCACCGTACAGTTTCCAGTAATGCCGGCGCAGATAGTTCACCGCCGCCTCGTCGCTGGGCTGCCCGTCGTTCTCCAGCACCCGCTGGATGATGCGGTTCATGTTGGTGTTGATGGCCGGGAAGATCGCGTGCGAGGCGTTGTGCAGGGTGTTGTCGAGGTCGAACAGCCAGAGCGGTGTAGTATTGGACGCCATAAATCGGACCGGCGCGCCTGCCAGCAGGCATGGACGCACCTTCAGCAAAGAAAGGCCAGCAGTGAACGGATTGATGCAACGGGTGATTATAGTGAGTTTGACGTGGCTGTCCTGCTTTAACTTCTCCCTCCCCGCCCATGCGGCCACCGCCGCCGAGGGACAAAGCAGTATCCCGCCGCGCGGCGCGCTGTATCAGGTCTCCGATGGTCGCCATTCCCTGCTGCTGTTCGGCACCATCCACGTGGGTGCACCCGATTTCTATCCACTGGAGCCGCGCCTGACCCGCGCCCTGTCTGCCCCCCCCGTGCTGGCGCTGGAACTGGACCCAGACAATGGCGCCGCGATGCAGAACGCCGTGCAGCGCTATGCCCTCTACCCTGACGGTCAGCGCATTCAGGACCACCTCGATCCCGCCCTGGCGCAGCGCACGCTTGCCACGCTGGAACGTCTGGGCCTGCCGCTGCAGGCCGTGCAGCACATGCGTCCATGGATGCTGGCCATGGCCCTGACGGTGCAGGAATACGGGCGCCACGGTTACCGCACCGACCTGGCCGTGGACAGCCATCTGGCCAACGCCGTGCGCGCCCACGGTGGCAAAGTAGTCGAACTGGAGAGCGCGGACCGCCAGATGAGCCTCTTCAGCCAGCTTACCGAAGCACAACAGGCCGAATTCCTGGCCGATACCCTGCGCGAACTGGATGACGCCGCCCTGAGCCGCAAGCTCGACCTGCTGGTGACCGCCTGGCGTCACGCCGACAGCGCCGGCTTCGCCACCGCGCTCAAGGACATGCGACAGGATGACAGCTTCGCCACCCGCTTCACGCTCAAGACCCTGCTCCAGCAACGCAATCCCGGCCTGGCCAAGGGCGTGGCCGACCTGCTGCGCCAGCATGACGGCGCCGTAGCGGCGATCGGCATCCTGCACCTGGTGGGACCGGACAGCGTGCCGTTCCTGCTGAAGCAAAAGGGATTGCAGGTCAAACAACTCTATTGAGCTGTACCACGCCTTGACCGGCGGGCATAAAAAAATGGATGAGCATGCTCATCCATTTTTTGTCCTGCCGACTACCCGACGCGGTATCAGTGCGAGCGGATCATGGTCCCGAAGGCCTGTTCGGTCAGCACTTCCAGCAGCAGCGAGTGTTCGATGCGACCGTCGATGATGTGCACCGTGTTCACGCCCGACTTGGCCGCATCCAGGGCCGAGGAAATCTTGGGCAGCATGCCGCCGGAAATGGTGCCGTCGGCAAACATCTCGTCGATCTCGCGGGCCGACAGGTCGGTCAGCAGATTGCCGGCCTTGTCCTGGACACCGGCGATGTTGGTCATCATGATCAGCTTCTCGGCGTGCAGGATCTCGGCGATCTTGCCGGCCACCACGTCGGCATTGATGTTGTAGGCCTGGCCGTCGTCACCGAAACCGATGGGCGAAATGATGGGGATGAAGGCATCGTCCTGCAGCGCCTTGACCACCGCCGGGTTGATCGCCTCGATCTCGCCCACGTAGCCGATGTCCAGGAACTGGCCCGGATGCTCCTTGTCCGGCATCTGCATCTTGCGCGCGCGGATCAGGCCGCCGTCCTTGCCGGTCAGGCCCACCGCCTGGCCACCATAGTGATTGATCAGCATCACGATGTCCTGCTGCACTTCGCCGCCCAGCACCCATTCCACCACTTCCATGGTCTCTTCGTCGGTGATGCGCATGCCCTGCACGAAGGTCCCCTGCTTGCCGATCTTCTTGAGTGCCGCATCGATCTGCGGGCCGCCACCGTGGACCACCACCGGGTTCATGCCGACCAGCTTCAACAGGATCACGTCACGGGCGAAGCCGTGC
>Ga0308159_1004165_pt1 | contig 13503 bp, 13 predicted proteins | sample PhyCR1_FD_201040 | JGI IMG/M metagenome (GOLD analysis project Ga0308159, IMG submission 201040) | Phyllosphere microbial communities from UC Gill Tract Community Farm, Albany, California, United States - DLSLC.R1 | ecosystem: Host-associated > Plants > Phyllosphere > Unclassified | place: USA... | reverse complement strand
ACTGCAATTTTGTTTTGTGATAACATGCTTCTATTTTATATTAATGTGAAGCAAAGGTATCTTGGCAAAACATGAGGAATGAAGCCAAAACCTTTATGTTTGTATCCAAAATCAATTTTTGAATGACATCTTTTACGAGGTTATATTTCGTAATAGCAGAAAAATAACGATCCGAAATAAAAGACCCCAAGTTTCGCTCAAAGTCGTAATACGCTACTCTAATGGATGTTCGGCATTTTAAACTTTTTTTTCTTTGCTATAATTGGTGGATAGATATACAGCTGAAAGAAAATATACAGCACAGGATGGATACCTTCGTTTTGTGAGACATTGGTAGTTCCTATTGCTAACAGTTTTGGGCTTGCCCAAAGTGGTGTTTATAGCACAAAAGTCCATCGAATTACTGCAGTTGAACCTTATACAAATGCTCAACCGAAGTACATCAGTCCCATTTTGTCAAATGCTTTTTAGCAGGATTACTTTTATTTGGATGTTCTAAATTCAATAAGGTATGGTTTAAGTATATCCCCATTTTTGCTTTTGAAGCTACTTGTAATTAGTGCTTGATATTGTTTGTTCGGTTCAATTTCAACTTCTATAGTAATAGTTTTGTTATTGTTGCTCCAACCAATAAGTTTCCTGAATTTGTAAATGTGTTCCTCCCCAAGTGGACCATAATCAAATCCTCTAAAATTGATATCCATTTCGTCAGAAAAGTTAATGGAAATTTGCATAACTCCCGCCTTCACGTTTTGGCTTCCGTTTCCAAACGGCGATAACGAAACTACTTTTGGTCGTTGTCTTTCATAATCATTATATAGCGCTTCTATTACCTTAGGTAACAAATTAGCACGATCTACAATTCTTTCAATTTCTTTTTCATTGTTGTAATCGAGGTCAATTAATTCTTTGATTGCATTTTGTTTATCTGTCGATTGATTATAATATCGTTCACAAATTTCATAGCCAATATAATAGCCTAAATCCCTAATTTTTAATTCATTTCTATTTTCTCCCCAAATCCAATTGTAATTATTTTTCATTGTATACATATCAGATACAAATTTGTTAACTACAATTTTTTGATTGGCTTTTCCAAATGCAATGGCTGGAGATACAGATTTTTTACCTGTAACTTTGCATGAAATGAACTCCGCAACTCCTTCATATAAGCACATAGAAAGTAAATTCTCCACTAATTCTTTTTGCTGAGTATGTACATATTCGTGTGTGCATAATAGAGCAATCTCATTTATTGGATTTTGCGTTTTATAAAATGGTTTTCTCCAATCTGGAAGTTCATCAATTATAGTGTTTCTATCCGCCAAAGACAATTCACTGCCAATTAAAATCTTATCTCCTTGAATTGTGCCGTTAGTTCTAAATGAGCCAACTGTAAAATATATTGTAGAGAGTTTTAAATCGGGATAAGCTTTTTTTAGTTTTTTTATGTCAGTGTTTATAGTAGAATAAAGACTTTTAACTCTTAAGGTATTGGGTTTTATAGACATCCAAAACTTAGGATATTTTGTAATCATATCAACAAAATCTTTTTCTTTATAGTTGCGAACTTCAATAATGCTCTTTAATCCTGGTGTTGCTTTGTCAAGGTAAATTTCTTTTAAATAGGTGTATTGACTTACGCTATCTTTTGTAGATAAAATTTGGTCATAGGCTTCCCAAAAGTTGTCGATATCAGTTGAAACAAATTTTTGATTCAATTTTTGCGCAAATGAAATTGTTGTAAGCTTAAACTTATGATTAGAAAAAAAACCTTCATGTTTTAAAATCTGTTATTATCAATTTGAGTAATGGCTTATTGCTAATATCTAAATTTGCCCAATTATCTTCTTCAAAATCCCTTTGCGATATTGTTAATTGTTTCGCTGATGATTTCTGTTATGCTAATGACCATTACAACCGTCGATTATCATTATTAAACAATTTTTGGTTAATAAAACTTGGGATAATGATTGTTTAGCACAATAAGGGTTTGCTTTGAAAGCTTGTTGTAAATTTAGTAAATAGTCATTTTATTGATTAGCAATTAATCTTGGTTTTATTAGGACCTAAAAAAAAAGTGGTTTGCTCTAGTTTTAAATTTAGATCGTTTATTGAGATTTTGCATATATCCGTTAACTAATTCTTTTCTTGGTTTCTAACCCATCTGATCATGAGTTGCTCGTCACCGGCAGTAGATTAGCTTTCGGTCGAATTTATGTATTGATGGGCATATCTGATTATACACAATTTATTTTTCTCCAGCACAATCATTGTAAGCCCTAACTATAGCTTCTTTATCTTTAGTTGCATATTTATCGGTATCAGTCCATTCCTTAAATAATTCTGGGCAATCGGAAATCAAATTTCCGATTCTTTGCTTTGGATTTATAACATTTAGATACACAATTTTATCGTTCTTAACCATTATCGGCAATATGGCGCTTGAACCGTCATAAGGATGGTTTGCATATAAATTATAGAGTGAAAGTTTTCCCTTTATAACCTCATTGAAAAATCGACTATTGTCGCCAACTAAAGAAACGAATATATGCTTATTACCTTGATCGTCTTTAATCATAAAAGATTTTATATCAGAGGGACTTATCCTTTTCTTTTCATTGTTTTCAATGACTGTTACTCTTTTTGAAAGATCGGCAAAATTAATGTTCCCCTTAATCGTTTGGGTGGTTACAATTTGGCAAAGGATAGTATCTCCGTTCATTGTAACGTAATAACCATCTTTTATTCTGGATTGTGCCGATGCTTGCCAAGTGACAAAGAAAAAGGTCAATGTTAATTGCAAAATTTTCATGTGTGATAATTTTTGTTAGCGTTTTTGGATTTGTAACTATGATCGTTTTTGAGACAGGTCGCTTTTTTCCCGTTTCTAATTTAGGCACTTCTTTCGTAAAACAAAGTACGATAAGTCGAAATACTATTATGGACTGAAACTAGCAGAATATTAGCTTCGTGTGCCATTTTTTCTCTTTGCCGTAATTGTTGGATATCAACTTACAGCTGAAAGAAAAACATATAGTAGGCGATGGATTACCTTCGTTTTGTGAGACAGATCGTTGTTTGCTTGTTTGTGGTAATTTAAGCAATTCTTTCGTCAATCAGAATCCAACAGGTCGAAATATTATTAGGGTTTCGAACCAGCAAAATATTCCCATTGTGAGACATTTTTTTCTTTGCCGTACTGGTGTATAAACTTACAGCTGAAAGAAAATAAACAGTAGGGGATGGATGTCTTCGTTTTTGAGTCATTTTTTCTCTTTGCCGTAATTCTTGCAAAGTAAACTTACAGCTCAAAGGAAATTTATAGTAGGGAATGAATAGCTCATTCTTTAAAACTGATTACATCCTTGTGGGTATCGAAACAAAATTAACCTTTACTGAACTTAACCGCCTTCCCTCCTGAATAGGCGATTTATAGGAAATTTCCATGTTATATTATTCATAATGATTATAAGTATTAAGAGTACGCCCACTCAATTATTTGTTTAAGTGTCCTCTTTATTTCGGCCTGCGCTTCTTTCTTTCTAATATCTATTCCACAAATCAGACCATCATTGGTATGCGCAATTAAGGTCATATAATAAATACCTCCAACCAGCAGCGCCGTCACCGGTCTGATATTTTTATCTTTATCTTTAAAATATCCATCCGTGACTTCAGAAAAAAACTGTTCTCCAAATTGCTCACGTTTTTCATTTAGTTCCTTCAACGCTTTTGAACTTTGGGTCACACCCCAACTGATGATTCTGCGTATTTCTTCATTTTCAATGAGTGAATCGAGTTGATCTTCCAACAGTTGATAGGCTGTTATTTTTCCAAAATCGTCTTTACTTGTCTTGATGATTTCTTCGGTATGTGCTGTGTTGGCACTCCAATAATCATGGTTGTTTAGGTATTCCCTCACCAGTCCTTCCAATCCACCAAAATATTCATAGATGAGTTTCCGGTCCAGATTAGCTTTTGTGGCAACTTTGCTCACATTCAAACCTGTAAAGCCTTCTTTTTTTAAGATCAAACCTACTGCGGTCAGAAACTTCTTCTTGCTCCTTTCTTTATCTCTTATAGGTCCACTGGTAATCTTTCTGGTCATTTGCAATATATTTATGAGCAAAATGCCATTTTATCGTTAATAATCAAAGATACTTAGTGTATTATTCTTATTGAATATATAGGGAGTAATCTTTAATGTAAAGTATGTTCAGGCATATTAAAAACCTCCTTAAGGATTGTAACATCAGGTAAGCAATTTAAATAGATATTTCTAAAGGACAACCAATTGAGTCAGCTTCAATAGTTTGTCGTAGCGTTGTTGCCGAGGTTGACATATTTAGATGTAATTAATATGTTAATAAATACTGCATTTCCTGTATAAAATATCAATTTTACTAGTAATACTAATTATTTTTTAAATGTTAAATACCTATTATGAAATCGAATTTAATATCTATCCAAAAAGTAATTTAAAATTTACATGAAAAAAAATAAAAAATACTTAATTATATCTCATAATTGAGATATAATTGTATTTTTGAAGTAAATTATAACTCTCTGTTCAATATGAAAACTATTATCACTCGTATATTTTGCGCTGATTTATCAGAAATAAACTTTAATCTGGAACAACAGTATGTGAGAAAAGGACAACTTGGAATTTCTGCAAATGATCCCGAGCGTGGTCAAGGTTTTAAGTTTAGGTGTATGTGACAAACACCTTGACATCAAAAAAATACATCGCTCTATGACATATTATAAATCAATGGGTTTTCGTCTTGATGTTTTAAGTAGTAGTGTATTGAAACATCAAGAGGTAAAATCACGATCTAGAATGTAAGATCACTTACGAGACTCACAAAAAAAACTAAATCAATCTATTAATAAAACAAATTAACAACTCGTTATGAAAAAAAGACTATTATTAATTTTCGCGGTCAGCACAATTTTAATATCCTGTAAGGATAATTTACCAATCGAGCCAAGTTTATCGTCTCAAAAGACTGGTAAATCAAGTATAACTGATAGGCTTAGATTTCCAAAATCGCTGAATGGAAGAGCTTATTTTGAAAGTAGACAGTTGCTCCAGGAAACTTTCGATGACCTTAAGGATGCTAGCGATCAAACAGTAGCAGATTACATTGATGCCTTGGGCATTACTTCATTAAGACCTATAGTAACTGAAAAAAATGAGCAGGCTATTTACGATAAAACGAAAGAGCGTATAAATGATTTAAGAAAGAATGCCAGGTACATGAGATCGCCCAAAGCCAAAGCATCAATAGATAATATCGATTTAATGGTCGACAATATTGATGGTTTAGAAGAAATTATTGGTGATGATGCATTCTCGGCCTTGCTTAACACCAATGGGGAAATTCAGGTTGGTGGCGATATCTATAAATATACAGATGTCGGCATTTTCATCGTAAAGGATAATAATTACGAAGCCTTAAATAAATACCTGGAACGAAACAAAATAGCAGATAACCTCTTGTACCTCACTGATGACGGCGTGAGAACCAGTTATGTTTCCTCTAGATTGGCAACTAATATCTCTGTAGTATTAGTGGATGACGGAATAAGTTATTATCCTGTAACTTTGCCAACTATTGGCGGGGGCTACTCCGGCGGATCATCTACAAATTCTCCTCCGGTTACTGATCCGAATATACAAATGGCTAATTTTATCAATTCCCTACCCACTTGCAGTACCTATACCACATTTCTTCAAAGTCTGTTTGGAGATTCGGATATGTGTGTTGATCATTACGAAAAGAAAAGAAGAGTAAAATCCAAAGCATATAACTACAATTATTATCTGGCCTACAATCTTGGTGTGAAAGTGAAGCACCAGTACAAAGGGTGGACTGGCTTTTGGAGAAAAGAAGATGTGGATGAAATTAGGTTAGGCGTTATTGCAGGCACATTCTTTTACGATTATTCCTCGTATTTCAATCCAGCGCCTTCGCAAAACAGGATTACTACAATCTATAACAATAACAACAGAACCATTTTCGATGCCAATACATTCTGGACACCTACTTATTATCCCGGTGTTTATTCAATGTCTGGCTTTAGTACTCAAGGTTATCCAACCATTTTCAAAGATGACATTTACATTGAGGATATACTTCCTTTTAATTATCCTGCAACAAACAACGTAACAGATTACGGACTTTATGGGGCGCTACAGGCAGCCAATGGCCAACTCAAGCACGAAAACCTAAATAAGCTATTCTGGAATGAGGCTGTTAAACGAGTTGGTAATTTTTGGCAGTCATTGGGAAAGCCAAAGCCTGATAATAATATTACTTATTCCTATAATGCTGTGCCTTTAGGGAAATTAATGATTGCCAAGACGTTTTATGATCATAAATATGGTACTGATGATGTTCATAAAACTTTTGACTGGGGTTTTCAGATAGGATTTAATATCAACTCTAATGGTGGCATCAGTCCCAGTGCTTCCCCTAGTGCCTTGAAAAAGCCGCAGGAATTCAAGACCCTGATGTATGGTATTGTTAAACGTAATGGACAGTGGCATGGCAGTAAGATTGCAACAGCAAATTATTAATAAAAAGGTTAATGTATCATTGTCATTTTTTTTGTCAAGTAGTCGCAGTTTGAGCGATCCTACGGGCATCACAACGCTTAAGGAATATTAATTAGTAGGTATTGCAGATCATACTAATGTTATAAGCTTCAGGACAGATGATAGCCTTTATTTCATTACAGATTAAAGATATAATCAATATGAAAGGATGCAGCCTTGATGGTTGCATCCTTTTTTTGTTATTGTTTAATTTCTTTTTAAGTGGGCTGGAGCTGAAGGGGCTTAAAAATAAATTCCGGTTTACCTTACCTTAGTATAATTTGCTGTTCGGAACACTTTCGGAGTAGATTATTGAGAATCAGGGGCTGCATGGACTTATAAAGAATATATAATTCAAAGGAAATATGGATTGATTTACAACTTATGGCAATGCCTGTTGCATTGTTTCAAATATATGATTGGCTTTTATCAGGTATGTATCGTTATTTTAAGGCTTTTCCCGCTAAATCAATTTGCTATATTTAGCCTATGATACGCTCCACTACAATTATCCTTTTATTGTTTTTCTTTCACCTATCGGCTAATGCTCAAAACAAAATGATCGTTGAGGAAGATACACTTCTGGCCTACACTTATCAGGAAGCCTCTACAACAGTCTTTTCTCTTGATAAGTTGCCTCCTAATATTCAAAAGCAGGTTGAAACAATAATGCAAGACTCTTTTTGGGAACTCAAAGATTCTCTCCACTTCATCAATGGCCAGATTGTTGACGTACTAAAATACCTCGAGGATGGCGATCCCCATAAAAGGCACTGGGTTGTTCCTAAATATGAACTTAATTTTTACTTGAAGGCTACCTCTATTGGAATCCAACGTTACAACATCACACTTCATCTGGACGATTACGGACAAATTCTGGAACTCAATTGGCCAAGAGAAGGAGCAGGGAGCAGAAAGATGTTCTTAGAACGCAAAGCGATACAAGAATTCGCATTCAAAGAGGCAGAAAAACGCAGATACAATATTCACAAGTTTGAAGTACGTTTTGAATACAATAAAGAATTTCGCCGTCTTTGCTGGGAATTCTGTTTCCTGGACCACATGGAGGTAGGTGCAGCTTACTACAATTTTATGAAAGTGCCTTGGGATGATTTATTTATAATCGATAGCACTAAAAAAGACAATTGAGGTGTTTTTTGTCTCGTCCTGGACTTACTTGTTGTTTTCTCTTTATAATTATAGTATGGTTTATTTTTCTGATCCTACTGCGAATTTATTTCTAAATATCGCGTGTAGACTATCTGATCCCTGGCCCCGGTAATCGGCCGCGCAAAAATTCGTCAAATTTATTTTTATAACTTCTGCTTACCGTAAACCTGTTTCCGTTATTCATTAAGATTTGGTATCCATCAACCTGCTTGACATAATTAAAGGATATCATCTCAGACCTGTTGATTCTCAAAAATTCTGTCCGCTCCCGGATAACCTCCTCTACATGCTTCAAGGTATGATAGCTGATATGTTCTTCATCGGTTAAAAAAATCTGTATATAGTTGGACATTGATCTGATGTATAGAATCTTGTCGAGCGGTATGCTGACATATTTATGCTTGGCGCCTCCCTTCACCAATAAGAAGTTGTCGGGATTTTTAGCGGACGATTCATTTGACTTTGTTTCCAGCAGGCGTTGAATTTGTTTGATAAATTTTACTTCGCTTATCGGTTTAAGTAAATAACCATTTGCGCCGATCTCAAAACTTTCCGCTCCGTATTCGACGTGTCCGGTGACGAATACTAAAAAATCGCAGTATGGCCTCAATAATTTTGCGGCTTCAATGCCATTGATCTGTGGCATTTCGATATCTAAAAGGACGATGTCAACATGTTTTTGATCATGTAAATAGCTTAAAGCATGGTAGGCATTATCAAAACTTTTTTCATGGATGACGCCTGGCGTCAATGATATGAGTTCCTCTATCTGCCTTAGTATGTAGTGTTCATCATCGATGATTACGCATTTCAATTCCATAACAAAATAGCTTCGGCTGGGTGCAGAGCTAAGATAACAATTGTATTTTTAATTAGCAATACGTAGCTGCATTAGGAATCTCTCGCATAGCGGTGCAGGTCATTCACATAAAAAAATGGTCATCCACATAATAATATTGCATGAATGTTTATCATTTAAGATTTTACCGGTGAAATAATGGTTTATTTTTTAACTCGTCATTTCAACTTTTTAGTCTTTACCAAGCTGTCGGAAGCTTATGGTATCATAGTGAGGGGGGATTGAAAGCCCCCTTCTTTGAAATATCAGCCATGAATGCTCACATGAAGGTTGATGTTTGCGCCTTTACTGGTCCTTTTAGAATTTTGAAACGATCTTATTGAGCTAAATTTCCAGCAGCTTATTCAGCTTGTGTTTAGGGATTTAAAATTTTGGCGATAGCAATAGCGTCAGCAACCGTTTCCGCTTTGTTTTCTTGATGAACGCCTTGTGTGCTTGCAGCCTGCCCCGTCATATGCTGCTGGTGCTGGGTTTTTACTGCATTTTCAAACAGCATCTTTGTGCTTTGTGCAGCGGTCTGGTAAATATTTCCCAAAGCCATTGCAGGTGATTCCTTTATTACTTTTACATTGGACTGGCTAACTGCGTCTTTAGCTTGTTGGTTAAGGGCTGGTGCAGCGGGGTTGGCTGACAGGTTTTTTTCTTCTGGATTCATGATGTCGTTTTTTTAGATTGAGCTTAAAGTTAGGAAAGACAGCAATAAAAAAGAAGCTGTTTTAAAATATCGTCCCCTTTTCATCTGTTACTTGTGGGTGTTTGTTGCGGAAAATGGGTCATTGTCAATTGGGGGCGTGATTCTGAGGGCAGTATGGTTAGTTGATGACTGGTTTTATTGGTCTTTTTTTTGGGTGTACAGTTAAGGTTTTTTGTTTTTTTAAACATATTGTTAATCTTTTTTTGTCTGCGGCAAAAGTTGTTTTTTGGTTTTCTGGAATTATCGCTTAATTTTTCTTTCTGGGCGTGCCCCTAAGGGGTCGCGTCTTCCGCTGTATCTCCCTGCGGGAGGATGCCGCTGCAACCGCTCACGCGCTTTGGATGAAGGTTGGATAATGGGATTGCAGTGATGGTCTGCCAGATTGATAAAGTGTTGCTAATGGCTATTTGCCGTGTATGTGGGCAGTCTTTACATCAAACTGTTTAAGGTTTCTATCCAATCGTGAAGGCTAATTCATCCATTTGCTTAGATTCCAGCTTACGCCGGATACAGTCACAAATCAATTGAATTATTTAATACAGAATCATACCCTTCGAGTCAGACCTTTTTACTTTCTATTACCGAATCAGTCGAACAGTATAGGCAGACAATGCAAGTCAGTCAGACAATATTTCAAGGGTTCAAGAAGAAAGTAAGGAGAAAAATAAGTTTTCGTGGCTTGGAAAGGAGGACTGGGCTAAGCTACTGGTGGAACAATTGGTGAGAACCTGTGTAAAACAAGGTTTAATGCCATAATTGCCAACGATGATGGTACTTTTAAAAAGTATACTTAATAAATAATAGGCTGATGTAACAGCATCAGACATCATCATCGGTATTTAAAGGAAGCAACAAGTCTGAGTCGTTGTTCGGCTTTTTCAAAGTGGAAACAGCATTTACACGTTTGCTCACCTTAACCCTGTTCATCAATTCTTGCGGAAAGGTATCCAGCACAGTCATTTTGGTATCAAGCGGGAGCGTTTTGCTCAACCAGATTTCTTCTTCAGGCTTGGTCAGGATCACTGGCATGCGTTTCCTGGAATGGATTTCTGCCACCAGCGGGTTTGCCTCAGTAGTTAATATGCCATAGGTGCGGAACTTTTCTTTTGTTTCGGGATCAACCCATTGAGACCACAAGCCTGCAAAGCAAAACAGCTTTCTGTCTTTAACGGTGAAGCGGTAGGGTTGCTTATCTCCTTTGCCCAGTTCTTTCCATTCGTAGAAGCTGTCGGCCATCACTAAACAGGTTTTATGATGGATAAGAAGCGGACGCCACAAGTTGCTTGCCATTGCAGTTTCACTTTTAATGTTCCAGGTATCACGGGTGAGTTTTAGATCCTCAGCGAAGTAGGGGACGATTCCAAATGACATCTGCTGGATGAGCTCTGGTTCATCTGCGGTAATGACCAGTCCTTTTTGTGTGATGGCGAGGTTGTAATTAGGTGTCCACTCTCCCTGGATCTGGTGTGGATGGGTTTTAAGTATTTCTTTTTCCTCGGCAGTTAAGGTATATCTGGCGCACATATTGGGCTTTTAAAAGCTATAACAAGCTTGATTACCAGTTGGTTTTACTTCTTGCTTTTCTTGGGTTTTGGCTGGTCGTTAATTTGATTTAAGGTAGACGCTTCCTTAAGTAAATAGCTTTTAATAAGTGATAGTAGTTCTTTCATTTTACTTTGATGATATCGTTCCAGTTTGTGGTGTAGTGCGGACGCAAGAACTCGCGCTTCATGGACCAGTTTTGGTTTTTGCCCTCGCCGGCCATTCGCAGTGTTCCTGCCCCGTAATGTAAGTTGAGTTGATCTAAGACTTTGGAAACCTTGTCATGCTTTTTGCCCTTGAACGCACTAAAGATGTTCAGCTGGACTTCACTTTCTGATATGAGCCCGGTGGCGTTTAGCTCGACCTTTTGATACTGATAGCCCCTCAGGTAAATTTTCTTTAGTCCCCAAAGTGCTGTGTTTATAAGGTCCGTAGTGTTATTAACTGGGTGTTCCAGTGGTATGGTGATCGAAGGATAAGCCTGCAATTCTTCGGAAGTAAACTTATTTGTCAGCAGTTTTACCGATAATACGGTTGTGCATAATTGCTCCCTGCGGAGCTTGCCGGCAAGTCTTGCAGCATAGTTGGATGTGGCTTCCTTGAGTTCATGATAGTCGCCTGTAAGCTTGCCAAATGCCCTGCTGGTACACATCCCTTTTTTGGGATCAAGTATTGTTTTTAAGGGGATGCAGCTCTCGCCCCAAAGCTCCCGCCACATCCTGACGCCAACTATTGTCATATTTGTTTGCACCCAGTCGATGGGCAGGGCCCTGAACTGTGCAGCGGTTTCAATGCCTCCTTTGATCAGTTTGTGCGCAAACTGTCTGCCAATCCCCCATAAATCTTCAACCGGGTAGTCTGCCAGTGCATCACTGATCTGCTGTGCTGTTTCCAGCACCATTACGCCGTTGTGTTTCTTTGAGGTTTTGTTTGCAACCTTCGCCAGCACTTTTGTTGGTGCGATGCCTACGCTGATCGGGATGCCTGTGTTATTGATGACTGTCTCTCTGATCGTCTTTCCGTAATCTTTCAGGTTTTCAAATCCACTTAAGCCTAAAAAGCATTCGTCGATGCTGTAGACTTCCACTTCGGGGGTAAACCTGGCCAGGTTGGTCATGACCCTTGCGCTGATATCGCCATATAGGGTGTAGTGGCTGCTGAATACGGCGATGTGGTGCTTTTTGATTTCGTCCCTGATTTTAAAGAATGGTGCGCCCATGGCAATGCCGCAGGCTTTCGCTTCGTTGCTGCGGGCGATCACGCAGCCGTCGTTGTTGCTCAGTACAATTACGGGAACGCCATTATACTGGGGTTCAAATAACCGGTGGCAGCTGGCATAGAAGTTATTACAGTCTGCCAGTGCGAACATGGTGTTGCTTTGAATGGGGTAGGCAGGTCCAGGTAACGGCGCCAAATATGGTGATGTTTTTACCGGTGATGTTCATGCAGGCTTCCATGCCATCATTGATGCACAGGTAGGTGTTGTCTCCGTTTACAAGGAGTTTACGGGTGAGCCATTCCTCTTCCACGCAGCACACGATCAGCATGCCTGAGCTTACCTTGATGGATTTATCAACGATGATGATGCTCCCTTTCATGATGCCAAAGTAGCGCATGTGATCGTCATCGGCCTCGAAGTAATAGGTGTTGGTTGGATCGCCAACAATCCGTTGTGCGATGTGTAATCTTCTTTGTTTGTAGTCCTCTGCAGGTGATATAAAACCTGAAACACGGCCTGGGTTGTCCAGTGTATCCAGCACATTGTCTTTTGGTATCTCTAGTTCTCTAATCATAACGCTGTTGCTTTACGGATCAAAATTACTAAAAATATTAGTAAATTCAAGTGGTGTGGAGAGTTTGCTTACAACTTGGGCTAATGTGTTGTTGGTGTTTGGGTTAACTGTTGGGTGTTTTGTTTATAATTTGGGCTTTTAGATTGAGGATAGGAGATGAATTGTGCGTATGGGGGGAGCTTGGTTTCTGTCGGTAAAGCTGTTTTTTTGTTTTCTGGAGTTATTGGGTAATCTGTTTTCTTTTGGCGTGCTCCTGAAGGGTCGCGTCTTCCGCTGTATCTCCCTGCGGGAGGATGCCGCTGCAACCGCTCACTCGCTTTGGGTGAAGGTTTGATTATAGATCAAGTGCTGCGATGGTTTGCCAAATGGAGTGTAAGTTTCGTTAGTGGCTATTTACTTTGTATGTGGTAGCCTTTATACTAAACTATTTAAGGTTTATTTCTTGTGGTGGTGGCTGATTAATCCATTTTACGTGAGTTCTAGCTTGCGCCTTATTTTTGGCTATTTCTAAAAAACGTAATGTCGTGTTTTAGCTAGGCTGCTGCTGTTGCAGAAAGTTACTCATGTATCCAAAACCATTGTTATTCGCAATGGTAAGCAGCGGCTGGATATTTTCTAGAAACCTTCGTTTTTTGAGACAGAATCCTGTTTCTAAATTTAATGTAACACTTTGTAAAATATTTAACACAGGTAATGTTGCAGTTTGACCAAATATCTACTTTACTTTTACAATCCAAAATGCTAAAACCTATGACCATGTAAAACTATGCCGATTCGAAACTAAAACCAAATCAGCAATCAACTAAGGCTATTATTAATGAATCGCTAAAATTATTTA
>Ga0308159_1004162_pt1 | contig 13512 bp, 10 predicted proteins | sample PhyCR1_FD_201040 | JGI IMG/M metagenome (GOLD analysis project Ga0308159, IMG submission 201040) | Phyllosphere microbial communities from UC Gill Tract Community Farm, Albany, California, United States - DLSLC.R1 | ecosystem: Host-associated > Plants > Phyllosphere > Unclassified | place: USA... | reverse complement strand
AAATTTCTGATTGATAATTACCTTTTAAAACGTAGCGATTTTGATTTTGAAAAAGCTGCTTGGCTATGGTTTGCGTCGAGTCGTAAAGTGCGGTAAACGTATATTTATCAATTAACGCTTGCTCGCTTGGCAAAAAATTCGAAGCTAAATCCTTTCCAAAAGGCTCTATTAACGGAAAAATAATTCTACCATTTGCCGGATCGATGGTGATATAACCGGTATTGGTGTTGTTGGCTAAAGCAACTAAACCTGTGCTCGAAAGGTTTGATCCAAAGGGACTGTTTAGGTTTTGGCTGCTGGATGAAAAGTACGAACCAAATGCATTATTGGCGGCCACAAAATCAAAAATTCCATCAGGTTTTCGTTCGTTCTGTTGATTTAATCTATCGAATTCAGTTAAGGCAATCCACTGTTTGTTGGCTGTATTTTGCCCTTCAGTCATGATTGGTTTTTCTACACCAGTTTCATTGTCAACCCTAAAAATGTCTAGTTTAAAATTTACCGGACTAATCTGATATCCGCCAATGGAATAGATGTTTTTCATCATCAAATCCCAGGTTGGCAAATTGATTTTGTTGATATCGTTCTTTAGCAATTTTGCGTAAAGCAGCTTAGGATTCACTGCATCGAAACTAACATCGGTAGAAAATTCACCCACCTGATATTCTACGCCATTGTAGGTATAACGGTAGGCGACTGCCAAAACTTCATCTCCGTTTAAGGGATTATTTAGCGAGATGTAACCCAATTGAGGCTGGAAAGTAAACTCCCGTTCAGTTAATTTTCTGGCGTAAGTAAGTTTAGCAAAGTTATCGGTAATGCCGGTAGATTGAAAGAATGAAATAACTGCATTGGAATTGGTAAATCTGGCCGCCCCACCCTGAAAAGTATTTAATTGCGCAACTAAGGTATTTGATTGCTGTGGGAAACCTGTAGCGGTAGACCCGGCAGGTAAAGCAGAAGTTCCACCGGTAAGCAAAGTATTGTTATAAGGTTGGTTTTCGCCCAAATCCAATAAACCTAAAACATCTCTCGAATCGGTTGTTGTTCCAGCTTTATTGGTAATCCAAACCTCTATTTTAGTAATTTGAATAGGAGAGGTAATAATAGGTGCATTTGCTAAATGCTTATTGTAGTTATTGCGAAAATACTGCGCTAAAAAGAAGTGTTTATTCGCTTCATAACTATCTGCACTTACCCTAAATTCATTTTGTTGCGCACCATTTGTAATACGAAGCTCTCGCGATTCTGATTTTTGTTGTGTATAAACACTTGTTACGCTTAGTTTACCAAATTGTAGTTGCGTTTTTAGACCAAAAAGTGCCTGCGTACCTGTAATTAATGAGGTATTTAATGGCAAACTCACATTACCAGCTTCAATTTTTTTGATGATATCATCGGCACCGCCCGTATAATCCAGTTTAATCTGGTTTTCGAAATCGAATTGGGCTTCAGTATTGTAATTGCTTCTTATTTTAAGTTTAGTACCAATATTTCCAACCAAATCCATTTGAATTCTTTGATTAAAATCAAAATTGGTTTGTACCCGCTGACGTTCGTTAAAAAGCGGATTTTCGTTTTTATTTATCCGACCGAGGAAAGTTAATTCTGCTTCACCACGGGGTTGAATATCAATTGTGGTCCCACCAAAAAGTTTTTCAAAGGCTTTACTATTCACCTGAATTTTCGGAATAATTCCTGTATTACGGTAATCGCTAACCTCTGCGTTGGAAATACTTCTCCAGTTATCCCTTTTAATTTCGCTATTTATTAAACGTGAGTATTCATCAATCGTTAAGTATTGCGTTTGAGTAACGTATTTGTCGCCAATTAACTCTTTAACAATGTATCTTTTGTTTTTTGCATCGTATTCTACAAGCCTTTTAACATTATTGGGTAATGGATAAAAAGGATTGGTTGATGAACCTAAGCCAAGGAGTTGTTTTTCGCGTAAACCGAAATTGTTTTTAACCGTAGCTGTATCAGCTTTGCTCGGAACAGCTTGAGAGAAGGCGTTTTTAGTAGCAAATAAGAAAAGTGGGATGAGAAATAGGAGTGTAGAAGTTCTCTTCAAAGGCCGTTAGATCTATAAATTTTTTAACGCTTGTTTAATTAGTTGCTCTACCGAAAGTGTTCCTTCTGTCCCTTTTAAAATCTGATCAATAGTTTTTTCGGCTGTTTGTTTGGCAAATCCGAGCATTACCAATGCAGATAACGCTTCATCTTTCACAGTATTGTGTTGAGGCATAGAAATTAATGAATCTGCGCCTTCTTTTTTAAGCTTGTCTTGTAACTCCAATACCAGACGTTGCGCTGTTTTGGCGCCTAAACCCTTAATACGCTGTATAAGTGGGTAATCGGCTTTAACAATTGCCGTTTGAATTTCAATTGGAGTGATGGAAGATAAGATCATTCGCCCTGTGTTGGGGCCAATCCCTGATACGGATATGAGGTGTAGAAATAAACGGCGTTCGCCCTCATCGGCGAAGCCGTATAATGTATGTGCATCTTCTTTTACATGCAGCCAGGTGTATAATTTGCACCTTTCTGCATCGCCCAAAGCGCTATATGTGTTTAAAGAAATGTTAATATGATAGCCTATACCTCCGGCTTCAACCACAACAAATGCCGGGTTTTTGAACGTCAATTTACCATCAATATAGGCGTACATTTCGATTTACAGTTTATGATTTTAGATTTAATAGCATGATCTTGTAGTTTTAGACCAAACCCGTGAGCATCCGAAATCTGTTTATTTTTTGTTTGTTTTTGTAAATATACCTTTTCGTTTTGATGAATCTGCAATTTCTTCTTTAGCCTGAACATCTACTACTGCAATAGTAACCATATTTACGATTTCTCGTACCGAACTTCCTAACTGAACAATATGAACAGGCTTGTTTAATCCCAGTAAAATAGGACCAACAGCTTCTGCACCTCCAAGTTCCTGTAATAGTTTGTAAGCAATGTTACCCGATTCTAAATTAGGGAAAACCAAGGTATTTGCAGGCTCTTTAGCCAGTGTGCTAAATGGGAAATTTTCTTTTAATAAATCGTTATTAATAGCAAAGTTTCCTTGCATTTCTCCATCAACTACCACTTCTGGATGGTTTTTGTGAAGTAATCTGGCCGTTTCTCTCACCTTGTTTGGCGTTACTCCATCATTTGAACCAAAGTTGGAATACGATAATAATGCAATACGAGGTTTAATGTTGAACTGTTTTACTGATTTATCCAGCAATAGCGTAATATCTACCAATTCTTCTGCAGTTGGATCTACGTTAACGGTAGTATCGCCGAAAAAGATAGGACCTTTTTTAGTCATCATCATGTACATTCCTGCGACACGTTTAACACTTGGGTCTACACCAATAACACGTAAAGCAGGCTTGATTGTCGATCCGTAATCTTTTGTTAACCCAGAAATCATTGCATCAGCTTCACCAAATTCTACCATTGATGCACCGAAATAATTACGATCTCTCAATAATTTTGTAGCATCATTTAATGAAATTCCTTTACGTTGACGTTTTTTGTATAATGATTCCGCGTATTGTTTGGTTTTTTCAGGATTTTGCATTTGGTCGATGATTTCTACACCTTCCAATTCCAAAGCATGTTCATCAATAATGGCCTGAATTTTTTCTCTATTTCCTAATAAGATAGGAATAGCAATATTATCATCCTTTACAATTTGAGCAGCTTTTAAAATTTTATAGTTGTCTGCCTCAGCAAATACTACCCGTTTAGGGTCCATTTTAGCTTTAGTTGTAATCGAACGCATAATTGCATCGTCCAACCCTAAGCGTTTTCTTAATTCTTCGTTGTAAGCATCCCAATCGGTGATGACTTTACGGGCTACGCCACTTTCAATTGCGGCTTTAGCTACTGCAGTAGAAACCTCCGTAATCAACCTAAAATCTACAGGTTTTGGGATAATATATTCCTTGCCAAATTTAAGGTTACGGGCATTGTAAGCCAAGTTAACGGCCTCAGGAACCGATTTTTTCGCCAATTCGGCAATTGCTTTAACGGCAGCAATTTTCATTGGTTCGTTAATGCTTGTTGCACGAACATCAAGCGCACCGCGGAAAATATATGGAAAACCTAAAACGTTGTTTACCTGGTTAGGATAATCAGAACGGCCAGTAGCCATAATGATATCTTTACGCGTTTTAATCGCCAATTCATAAGCAATTTCTGGATTCGGGTTTGCCATTGCAAACACGATTGGGTTTTTTGCCATCGAGTTTAACATCTCAACAGTTACGCAATCAGCAGAAGATAATCCGATGAAAACATCAGAATCTTTCATGGCTTCGGCCAAAGTGTCGATTTTTCTGTCAGTAGCAAACTCAGCTTTAATCGCATCGAGCTTTTCACGGTCTTTACGGATTACGCCAGAACGATCGCACATGACGATATTCTCTTTTTTAGCACCTAAAGAAACATATAATTTAGTACAAGAAATTGCAGCGGCCCCAGCGCCATTAACCACAATTTTAATCTTGTCCATTTTTTTCTTAATGATTTCGCAGGCGTTTAACAATGCTGCAGCAGAAATAATTGCTGTACCGTGTTGGTCATCATGCATCACCGGAATGTTCATTTCCTCTTTCAAGCGACGCTCGATTTCGAAACATTCTGGCGCTTTAATATCTTCTAAGTTAACACCACCAAATGTTGGCTCTAAAGCTTTAACGATTTTAACAAAATCATCAACATTTTTAGTGTCTAACTCTAAATCAAATACATCAATATCAGCAAAAATTTTAAATAGCAAACCTTTGCCTTCCATTACTGGTTTCCCAGCTTCCGGACCGATATCGCCTAAGCCTAAAACGGCTGTGCCATTACTAATTACCGCAACAAGATTTCCTTTTGCGGTATATTTATAAACATCTTCTGTATTCTCAGCAATTTTTAAACATGGCTCTGCAACGCCTGGAGAATAGGCAAGAGTTAAGTCTCGCTGCGAATTGGTAGGTTTTGTAGGTACTACTTGTATCTTTCCCGGACGGCCTTGCGAGTGGTAATCAAGCGCATCTTGCTTTCTAGTGGTTTTACTCATTACGTAACTTATTAGTGACGCCGCAAAGGTACAATTCTTTTACTAGGCAGAAAATAAATATCCGAGCAAATAATTAATTCGAATCAGGCTAAAATTTTCTAACAATTTGGAACATAATGACAAACAGATAATTTGTAAAGCAACGTTACAAGCAAAAATAAATAGTCAGTCCTTATTTTCGCTTAATCTTTTTGTTCATTTTTCTGCTGAATTTGAATGTTGATGCAACAAAAAGGATATCGCTGCAATAAGGTTTAAAAACAACAGATGGTGCTATAAAATCTGGTTTACGAGTAGCAACCTCGCAGGTTTAAAAAACCGTGAGGTTTAAAATGACTAAACTCTTCCCATCAGCGGATCGGTATAGGTTTCTTTTCCAGTTTCTATTCTTCCTGCAAATCGTTGCGCAAATGAATCAAATGTGTTGCCTGTGATTTCAAAGTCGTACCATCCAAAACTCGATTTTAAATCCCACGCTATTGTTTCTTCACCATTGGCTGCAATAGTTTTCTTAATTGTACCTTTTTTATAAGCAAGGTCTTTCACCTCGCAACTTATCGCCTTTGAACTCTCATTTTTTATTAGAAGCTTAATATTTCCTGTTGGTACTTTGGTAAGGCGATTCAGCTCATGGTTTGCCGAAACGCTTAGAAGTGGATCGTTCGCTGTACCCATAAACTCACGAAAAAATCCATTGGGTCCGTTTAAACGCAAGTGGTATTTTTCATCCTCAAACGCTTCCAATGGCCAATTGTAAGTAAGTTCATCATCAGCCTTAACCGCGAAATTCCAATTTCTGCAAATTTGTTCCTGCTCACCAGCTTTGAATTTCGCTGGCGCATACACCGTAAACGGTGCACCAACAGCAGTTTTGCCAAATAGCTTTGTATTGGCCGACATTTTAATTTGGAAACTTTTTTTATCCGCAAGAAGTGAACCCTCACTGGCCAATTGATAAGGTTAAGCATAAGCCTTGCGGATACCTTTTTCTTGCTGCGACATTATATTGGCAAAATTCGTGTTTGATTCTACATTTTTTAAGTCCCCATCTGTTAAAGCTTTCGAAATTTTAGGTTCTTCCTTAAATTTTGCATTGAATATGGTTTCTACAAAAGCATCGCGTTGTAAAAACGGTAATTTCTCTGAAGCAGAATCGAAGGGTATAAATGCAGAAGTCAGGTTTCCGAAAATCGTTCTTCTCCATTCACTAATATTTTCAATGCGGATCTTCTTGTTGTATTTTCGGTTAACGAATTCTTCTAAAAATTGCAGCGTAGAGGTATGGTCAAAAACCTGCGAATTTACTTTGCCGCCTCTACTCCAAGGCGAAGCAATTAGCATCGGCACTCTAAAGCCCAGACCAATCGGTGCTTCTCTGGCTCCCTTTTCTGGCACACCTTGTTTCAGCTCATTTGCCAAACGCACATGCTCCACTTCGGTATCTATACCTTTGGAAACTTTTCCGGTTTCTGGTTTATTATTATCGGGAATGGAAAACGGAACTACGTGATCATAGTAGCCATCATTTTCATCATAAGTTACAATGAATATCGTTTTCTTCCATACCTCGGGGTTTTTGGTTAAGATGTCCATCACTTCCGATACTAGCCAGGCACCATACCAAGGCGCACTCGGGTGATCGGAGAAATTTTGTGGTCCGGCCAGCCAGGAAACAGTAGGTAATTTGCCACTGTTTACATCAGCTCTGAACTGATGTAAAACATCTCCTTTTGGAACAGTTACTTCTCTTTCTTTGCCGTTATCGTCATATTTAATTGAAGAGATACTTCTATAATTGGGGTCGTTCTTGTTCACCACAAACGCCCGATAAAAAAGGCTTTTCTGCTCATCTGTTAATTTGGCAAAGTTCTTTTCATTCCATTTTTGTAAATCTGCAGTGGCATCATCCAATGCTTTCATTTTGTTTTTTCAATCACTCTGGATTTTTTTTGCTGCCGCATCACTCGAAGGGCTTTCTTCTTGCAGTTTATTAATCTCCGCAGGTAGCGTATCAACCAGTTTTTGAAGGTTTTCTATATACTTATCTTTAAACTTAACATTATAAGCTTTGAAAAACTCCAATAGGTTACAGCCGAAATTGGCCAGCCATGCCCGTTCTTCACCTTTAAAACCGCCGCCGCCACTCGTTTCATTTTGATAAAACTTCCAGGCAATTTTATTCTCCTCCAATAATTCAGGAAAGGTTTTCCAAACATGTTTTCCGTAAGCGAAGTCATCGTTTCTGATGTTTGCTTTTAAAATGACATTCTCCTCATGGGTGATTTTTCCCGTCCAGAAGAAAGACCTGTTTGGCGTAGTGCTTGTCATGCCCGAGCAGAAGTTTTGATCACAAATGGTAAAAGCATCTACCAAAGCGTAATTGAACGGCAAATCTTCGCGTACATAGTGGCCTAAAGTGAGCGGCATATGTGCGTAGTTTTTATTGCCTGGCTTTTTAGCAATTAACCATTTATCGTATTTGCCTTCATTATAGGCATCAACCTGACTGGCCCTGGAATGTGGCAATGAGCCCATCCAGGTTACCTTGGTATCTTTAATTATTTAAACGAAATGGGGCGTAAGTGTTGCCCACAGCATCAGTTTGAAACCAAACGGGCTTTTGGTTGGGTAATGTAACCGCTCTCGGGTCATTAAAACCGCGAACACCTTGTAAACTTCCAAATGTATGATCGAAAGATCTATTTTCCTGCATCAGGATCACCACATGCTCAGCATCTAAAAAGGTAGTTCCCGGAGCCGGATCCATTGCAAATGCTTTTTGAATTGATGAAGGCATAACGGATGCTAATCCTGTTGCGCCTGAAAGCAGTAAAGAGTTACGGAGAAATTCTCTTCTGGTATCCATGATATGTTAAAATAATTTTAAAAATTAAAGTTATTTTAACATTACGTAAATAAATAGAAAGTTAATTATATGTGAATCGATGATAATGTTACAGAGATGCTTCTTTTATTATCTAACTACCCCTTGCTGATCTTCAAAACCATACCAGCCTGTAAACCAGCTTTGCTGAGTTTATTATCACGCCTAATGCTTTGAACGGTTGCTCCATTAAACTTTTCTGCAATCTCTGATAAGGTATCGCCGGTTTTCACCTTATAACTCGAATAAGAAACAGGTGCTTTAAGCTGAACACGATTTTTGGCAAATACTTTGAGCCTTTGGCCAGGAACGATAATTTTACTTTTCAAACCGTTCCATACTCTTAAGTCCTGCACTTCTACGCCATATTTATTGGCAACTGCTGTAAGCGTCTGACCTGCGGAAACTTTGTGGTATACCACCGTATTTGATGAAAAAGGTTTAACCGCCTTTTTGCGCAAATCTCTTACATCATCCGTACCGGCTTGTACCACTTGCATGTTGATATCTAAATCGGTATTGTACAATACCTCATAAACATTGGCATAATCAATATCCCTAAGCTTAGGCATTATTATGCGCTTGGGCTCCTCTTCCGTACCATTTACAATTTTCTTTTTGTACGATGGGTTTAAGGCAAAAAGTGAGGTTTCATCAACATTTAAAGCTTGTGCCAAGCTGCTTAAGGAAACAAAACGACTCGTTTGAACGGTATCGGTTTTTAAAAACATGTTGCAAGCCTGAGCATTAATTTGGTGATGCTTCGCGTAATTCATCACGTAAACTGCAGCTATAAATGCTGGTACATAATTTCTGGTTTCTTTTGGCAGAAATTGTCTGATTTCCCAAAAATCTCTTGAATTTGCTTTAATCATGGCCCGGGTTACATTCCCCTTGCCGCAATTGTAAGCCGCAATGGCTAAAAGCCAATCGCCAAGTTCTTCGTATGCATCTCTAAAATATTGTGCTGCAGCATAGCTGGCTTGGATGGGGTCTTTTCGCTCATCAACAAAGTTATCCATTTTTAAACCGTATGCTTTTCCGGTACCGAACATAAATTGCCAAATGCCAGTGGCGCCCACTCTTGAAATGGCATGTGGATTCATCTGAGATTCTACAATGGTGAGGTATTTTATCTCCTGCGGAATTTCAAAGTCCTTTAAAGCCTTCTCAAAGATTGGAAAATAGTAGTTTGATAGTCCCATCATTTTGCCAAACATGTCTTTACGTTTAGCGTAAATATCGATGTATTGCTGTACATATTCGTTATAAGGAAGTGGTACGGTTTTAACAATAGAATCCAACCTAAGCTTGTAAATATAGTTTTGCCCCATCAACAATGGGTTTTCGTATATGGAGGGAACAGCTACGGTATCTGTATTGATGAAGATATTGTTTTGCTTCTTAGAGATGCTATCTAATTTTAATATTTGCTGCGCAAATGTTGGGAAGATAAATGCTGGAAGACAAAGAAGAGATGCAAAAAGTAATTTTTTAGTCATGGGCCATTGGTTTATTCAGCATTGATAATAGTTAAAAACCAATGCCTGTTCTAGCGATTTTAAACTGCCCGCCAGAAATTAACAATACCATTGCTTAAATTTAATTACAAGCCTTTCACCTAAACTGTAATTGCAATGATCAATTCTAAATCGAATATTCGACTTCAACTTAATTGGTTAAAAATGCCTTAGAGAAAGCCAGAAGTTTAGCTTCATCAAAATGTTTGGCTATAAATTGAATACTTAACGGCAAACCTGCTTTATTATTGCCTAAAGGTAGAGCAATTGCTGGGTTGCCACTTAACGAAGGCAAAACTGTAAAAATATCGGCCATATACATCACCAGCGCATCTTGTACATGGTCTCCAATTTCGAAGGCTGCGGTTGGGGCAACTGGCGATAAAATTAAATCGTATTCTTCAAAAAGAATATCCAATTTTTCTCTAATTAACCTACGGACTTGCTGCGCTTTTTGATAATAAGCATCATAGTAACCGGCACTTAAAACGAACGTCCCTAATAAAATTCGTTTCTTAACTTCTTCGCCAAAACCTTCAGCTCTAGATAATTTATAAAGTTCGGTTAATGATTTTGCTTCGGTATTGCGGTGACCATAATGAACGCCATCATAACGAGAAAGGTTGGAAGAAGCTTCTGCCGTTGTTAAAATATAATAAGCAGGAACTAGATAATCGAGAAGATCGAATGAAACGTACTCCACCGTATGGCCTTTCGCCTTTAAATCTTCAATTGAACTTAATACTGCCGCTTTAATTTCCGGATCAAGCGCATCGCTCTCAATGGTTTCTTTTAAAACAGCTATTTTTTGTTTTTTACTGGCTGATAAATGAGATGGATAATCGGGTACTTCAAGCGGAGAAACAGTCGAATCGTATTCATCGGTACCCGCTAATACTTCTAATAATAATGCTGTATCTTCAACAGAAGAAGTAATTGGTCCAACCTGATCGAAAGAGGATGCATAAGCAATAACACCATATCTGGAAATTCTACCGTAAGTGGGTTTCAAACCAATTTGGCCACAAAAGGCTGCGGGCTGACGTACAGAACCGCCTGTATCGGTACCTAATGCAGCTAAACACATGTCTGCCTGCACGGCAACAGCCGAACCGCCAGATGAACCTCCTGGAACCAATTCAGGATTGGCAGCGTTTTTCGCGGGTCCGAAATAGGAAGTCTCATTAGATCCGCCCATGGCAAATTCATCACAATTTAAACGCCCTATAATTACGGCGTCTTCCTGTAATAATCTTTGCACAACAGTGGCCGAATAGGGAGATACGAAACCATCGAGCATTTTTGACGATGCAGTAACGATGTGGTCTTTATAACAAATGTTATCTTTTATTCCAATTACCATTCCAGCAAGTTTCCCTGCTGTTCCATTTTCTATCTTCTGTTGTACCGCTTTTGCCTGAACTTCTGCCGAATAAAAAAACACCTCGTTGAATGCATTGAGGTGTTCATTTTCATTAATTTGCTTAAAATAATAAGCCAATAAATCGGTTAAAGTTAATTGCTTCTGCGAAATGAGCGTTTGGATCTCTTTAAGAGAGCTGTATTTCTTCAAAACTTAACTTTTTTCAATTAAATAGTTTTATCACGGTTAGATGGATCTACTTGTTCTCCATCAACGCCATCCTTACCATCTTTAAATTCTTTAACACCTTTACCTAATCCTCTCATCAGTTCAGGAATTTTTTTACCACCAAACAATAACAAAACCACTACCGCGATAATGATAATTTCTGGGGTTCCAAGCATTGCTGCTATTGTTGTATTTAACATAACTTTTTTGTTTAAGCTTTTTGATTGTCAGTTACTGTTTCATCAATGGGATTAACTGAAGGATGATTTTTGGTCAAATTCGGACCTGCCTTTTCCTCTTCAGGAGTTTCATCTGTTGGGTGATGGCGTTGGTTATTATTGTTGGCAACGGTTTCTTCCGCTTCCTCTTTATCCAGGTCCATGGCATTTATATTTCTATGGATTTCACGCTTAACACCATCAGATGCATCTTTAAACTCTCTGATTCCTTTCCCCAATCCTCTTGCCAGTTCGGGTAATTTTTTACCTCCAAATAACAAAAGAACCACCACTAAAATGAGTATGATCTCTGATCCACCCATGTTTAAAAACTCTAATAACGTGCCTTGATACATCACTAATCTATTTTATACAAATATATACAATTTATAACTGTCTTCTTTACTTACTAATCCAGGCCTCTGGATTTAATACACTGTTGCCTCGTCTAACCTGGAATTTCAAAATTGCGTCATCACCGGTATTGGCCACCATTCCAATCGTCTGCTTAGTGTCAACATTATTTCCGGTGCTAACAGATACATTTCTCAAGTTTTGGTAAACAGTAATATATTCACCGTGCATGATAATAACAACGCCTCGACCTTGAATGTACTGAACCAGTAAAACTTTGCCCGCGAAAACTGCCCTAACTGCAGCACCATCGGCAGTAGTAATATCAATCCCATCGTTGGTATAGGATGCCTGATCTACCTTATGTAAACCGAAACGCTCGGTAATGGTACCTGTAGCAACTGGCCAAGGTAATCTTCCTCTATTTCCCTCAAATCCAGCAGATAAACGTGCTGCTTCTGGTGTGGCATTTAATGCTTCACTGGTTGTTTTTTCTTTTACTACAGGTGCTTTTGTCGTTGTCGGTGCAGGCCTATTCTCCGCCCTTGCTTTATCTGCAGCTGCTTTTTCTTCTGCGGCACGTTTTGCAGCTGCTATTCTTGCCTCTTCCGCAGCTTTTCTCCTCGCAGCTTCAATCGCCCTTTGAATGGCAGCTCTAATCGCGGCGTCTATTTGTCTTTGCTGTTTTTGTCGTGAAGCAATATCCTGTTTAAACTGTCTTTCTTGCTTGCTTAATTTTCCAAGTACGGCAGATTGTTGGCTTTTATCTTTACCTAAACGTTCTCTCTCTCTTTCCTGTTCTTTTAGGAGCTCACTTTTGGCTCTTAAAGTTTTATCCAAAACTTTGATCTTTCCATTAAGATCTTGTTGCGTATTTTCGATATATCCAGCTTGTTTTTTACGGTATTGACTGAATTGTTGTAAATATTTAATGCGTTTGTAAGCCTGATTGAAATCTTTGGCTGCAAAAATGAACATCATCTTATCGTAAGAATTTCTGTTCCTTTGCGCAAAACGAATCATGCCTGCATACTCTTTTTTAAGATCGCCTAATTGACCTTGTAAAGTATGTACGGTATTTGTGTTCTGAGAGATTTGATTATCCAGATTTTTAATTTCAGAGTTAATTGTTCCTATTTTCTCCTGACGCAACCGAATTTGCGCATTAATACCATTTATCTGCTGCAACGTAAGCTTTTTACCGCTTGCAGTTTTGTTTAGATTTTTTTGGAGCTGTTCAATTTCACGCTGTATAGCTTCTTTCTTCCTTCTTAATTGACTTTCAGTTTGAGCAAGCGCAGAAAATGCAAAACCGCTTAATAACAGAATAAATACGAGTTTGTGTAGCTTCATTGAGCCAAAAGTATAAAAATTTTATAGGAAAATACATTAAAATTGAGATACTTAAACCATTAAAATGGCGCATTTAACGATCTTCACTTATTCTTCATGGAATTTTGGATCACTCTAAATCCTATTTAATAACTGTGTACCTCTTTGGAACACTAAACGGAAAATCAACTGGAACATTGCCATCAATTTTCACATATTGTAAATCGATGTTGATTTTTTTCGCACCCGATAAGGTATTGATTTGAAGTGCACTTGGGAAAAGAGATTCGTTCAACTTTTGGTAGTCGGTATAATTAACTTTTAGTGCCTGCCCATTTTTCGAATCATTTAAATTCGTTTCAGAAACCTTCAAAAGGGTATTAAAAAGCAACCGATAATCAAGTTCTTGTTTCCTGCCTGAAACTACCCAAACGCCATTTTCTTGTTTAACATCCGATTGCGGCGTCAAAAATTCGCCCATGGCATTTCCTGTTAAAATGCTTTGGAGAGTATTGAAATTAACTTGTTTGTTGGTAAAAGTG
>Ga0308159_1004161_pt1 | contig 13513 bp, 12 predicted proteins | sample PhyCR1_FD_201040 | JGI IMG/M metagenome (GOLD analysis project Ga0308159, IMG submission 201040) | Phyllosphere microbial communities from UC Gill Tract Community Farm, Albany, California, United States - DLSLC.R1 | ecosystem: Host-associated > Plants > Phyllosphere > Unclassified | place: USA... | reverse complement strand
AATCCCAATAGCATTGTTTACTCCTCTGGAAAGGGTTTGAAGCAGTATATTAATGAAGCAGGAGGGTTCACTACAAATGCTAGAAAATCTGGAGTTTACGTAAAATATGCAAATGGAGCAGCCGCTGCTGTAAGCAATTTTCTGTTTTTTACGAACTATCCTAGAATCAAGCCTGGAGCTGAGATTCTAGTGCCTAAACGGGCCGATAGAGAAAAGATGAATGCACAAACTTGGATAGGAATTGGAACGGCAGTCGCTTCATTAGGTGCAATCTTGGTAAGTTTGCTTAGGTAACTCAAAAATTAAGGCGCATCCTAATTTTTTTCTATTGGCCGCCGCCGAGAAGTTTAAAATGAGGTAAACCAAGAATTCAATAAGCGTGTTAAGGCATAAATCCTTGGATACTTAAGGATATTATATGCTTAAAGATAATAATGATCAGAAATGATAAAAGAAGGTCAACAACATCATAGAAAAGTGAACAGTGAGATTTCCTTTAGAGAAATTGTGATTAGGATCCGGGAATGGTGGCGTTATTTGTTATCAAAATGGATAACTATTATTGGCTTTGCACTTTTGGGAGGGGCTATTGGTTTTTGGTACGTTGGCACTAAAAAGCCAGTATATACCGCGACCACTACATTTGTATTAGAAGATGAAAAGAGTGGGAGCGGTTTAGGCAGTCTTGCTGGTCTAGCGGCTATAGCGTCCGTTGATCTTGGCGTGGGAGGAGGTGGAATATTCCAGGGGGATAATATATATGAGTTATATAAGTCTCGTAAAATGGTGGTGCAAACCTTACTTTCCGAAATTCAAGTTAAGGGTAAGAAACAGTTGCTGGTTGAACGCTATATTGATTTCAATGGTCTTAGAAAGAATTGGGTCGAAAGGCCGGATCTTAAGAGCCTTAGCTTTAAGATTGATAGTGTAATAGAGGGAACGCCAGCATTAAAATCAAATCGATTACGTGACAGTGTTCTAACGAGTATTGTCTCTGATATTACCAAAAATGCACTCATTGTAGGTAAGCCGGATAAAAAACTAAGCATCGTGAGAGTGGACGTTAGTTCGAGGGATGAAATGTTTGCGAAGGAATTTAACGAGAAAATAGTTAGAAACGTAAATAATTTCTACCTGCAGACCAAAACTAAAAAATCCCTTCAAAATGTGAAAATTATGCAGCGTAAAACTGATTCAGTTCGCGCGGTAATGAATGGAGATATCTATACAGCGGTAGCTGTTGCCGATGCCACACCTAACTTAAATCCTACCAGGCAAGTTCAGCGAATTGCGCCCGCTCAAAAGGCTCAGTTCTCCGCTGAAGCGAATAAAGCTATCTTAAGTGCATTGGTTCAGAATCTAGAGATGTCAAAGGTTTCACTAATGAAAGAAACCCCATTGTTACAGGTTATCGACGAACCCTTTTACCCATTGCCAATTACGAGATCATCAAAATTACTAGCAATAGTTGCTGGATGTTTTGTATTTGGTTTGCTCGCGGTATTGGTTTTAATATTTAAAAAGGTGTTTGATGATCTTAACCTTAATGGCGGCAAGTAATTGTCGCCCGGAAAGGTCTGGCCCGGAAATAAAAATTTTCTAGCGACCGGACAATAAAAATAATCTTCTCAACCATATTTATGATATATTCTAAAGCATCAAATTATATTAAGGCATTCTTTGGACAGGGTGATGCCCGGACGCTTATTGTTAAAAAAAATGTTGCTTTATCATTTTTGTTTAAGGGTGGAAGTATTCTCATCAGCTTGGTTCTAGTGCCTTTAACGATAAATTATATTAGCCCAATACAATATGGCATCTGGCTTACTTTAAGTTCACTGATCGGATGGTTCGGGTTTTTCGACATTGGTTTGGGAAATGGATTAAGGAACAAACTATCCGAGGCAATTTCTAAAGGAGATACGTTTTTAGCCAAGTCATACGTCAGTACAACATATGCATTTATGTGCATCATCAGTTTATGCCTGCTGGTTACCTTTTTTATAGCAAATTTTTTTCTGGACTGGTCTAAAATACTTAACGCACCAAGTTCCATGGTGAGTGAGCTTAGTGTGGTTGCTCTTGTCTTTTTCCTTTTGTTCTCGATACAATTTGTTGTGCAACTGATAAATATAGTATGTTTTGCCAATCAGAATACAATGATGACCTCGTTAATCGGATTCTTGGGTAGTTTGTTAGGCCTGACGATAATCTATATTCTCACCCGAACCGTTGAGGGACGACTATTATACCTGTGCCTGGCAATCGGGGTGACTCCTATTCTCATATATATAATTTTCAGCTTAGTATTGTTCAATACCACCTATAAGGAGTTTGCCCCCAATTTTAGGTTTGCAAAAGCCAAGTATGTGAAGGACATCATTGGACTTGGATTTAAGTTTTTTATTATTCAACTTGGACTGATTTTTTTCTACAATGCGGATAATATTATTATCGCCCAAACAATGGGTCCTACGGGAGTAACGCCATATAATATCGCTTATAAGTATTTTACAGTAATTACCATGATATCCGGTATAATAATGACCCCACTCTGGCCGGCGTTTACACAGGCAAATATCAAGGGCGACACCGTATGGATAAAAAAAATGATTAAAAAAATGCAGAAAATTTGCCTTTTTGTGTTTTTGTTAAGTATGGTGATGCTTGTTGTATCTCCCATTGTCTATAACCTTTGGATCGGCGATAAGGTGCATATACCATGGATGCTCTCATTAGTATTGGCAATATACACCTCTTTAAATACTTATCGGACTGTTTATTGCTATTATGCAAATGCTGTCGGTAAGATTAATGTACAATTGATTATTGTGCTGACTGCAGGGGTACTTAACATTCCGCTAGGAATATTTCTTGGTAAGCTTTATGGTGCAGTTGGCGTCATTCTGGCCACCACGATTTTATGTTTCATTTGTGGAATAATTGAAATTATTCAATATCGAAAACTGATTTCTTATACTGCTAAGGGAATCTGGAATAAATAGAAATAATGGGAAAATTAATTTTTTTGACTGGTTGCATAAACCCCGATGGCATGTCTTTTACCAAGCTGCAAAATCCTGCAGTGAGAAAACAACAATATATCGATGCTATTAATTTTTATCTGAATGAAACCGACACACCAATTTTGTTTGTGGAAAATTCAGGAACCGATATATCAAAGGAATTTGACTTACTGAATCTCCAAGGCAGACTTGAGCTATTGACATTTGATGGTAATAATTTTAATAAGAATCTTGGAAAGGGGTTTGGAGAAATGCAAATCCTAAAATATGCTATTACACATTCTACTTTATATAGCAGTTGCGAACATATTCTCAAGATAACTGGTAGATATAAGGTACTCAATATAAATTCTTTTTTGACAGAAACAACCTTTATGGATAGCGAGTTAATAAAACTGGATATCATTCGATCCTTAACCATTTGTGAATCCAAATTTTGGATTTGTAAAAAAGAATTTTTGTCTTTATTTCTCTTAGACTATCAGGACAAATTAAATGATTCGGAAGGCTATTATTTTGAACATGCACTCCTGCATGCTACCTTTGACTCGATAAAAAAGGGTTTCAGATATGGGACATTGGTTGAATATCCACGATTTTCTGGAGTATTTGGCACTGATAACACCAAGTTTAATGATTCTTACCTGGTTTGGGCGAAGCAAAACCTTCGATTTAAGCTTAAAAATCATCTATTAAAGAATTGAATTACATGAATATTGCTATCGTCATACCCGTATATAATAGAATGTCCATCACAATTGCTGGACTAAATAATATTCAGGCCGCAATTGATTATTACATGATCAACTCTGTTGAAAAATATCAGTTGTTTTTTGAGATAGTGGTAGTTGATGATGGGTCTACAGATGGTACAAGTTCCTTTATACGGGAAAATTTCCCAAATATTAAGTTAATTAACGGAGATGGCAATCTGTGGTGGAGCGGGTCTGTAAACCTGGGCGCCCGATATGCAATAGAGACATTAAAATCTAGCCACATATTATTATGGAATGATGATACTATCTGTGCTGAGGATTACTTTCTGCAACTTTCCGAGGCTTTGGCTCAACGGCCTGAACTTGTAAATAATATATTGGTTTCGAAAATTTTCTGGATGGACAGGAAAGACGTTTTATTTAACTTTGGTTGCTATTTCGACCCCGCAAATGGAAGAAAAACATTAATTGGGCTCAATAGCCATGATAATTTCGATACAATATTACCGGTTGATTGGTCTGGAGGTATGGGAACGTTTATTCCATCCCCCGTATTAGAGGAATTGAATTTTTTGGATAGTAAGAACTTCCCGCAGTATGATGGGGATATCGATTTCTTTCTCCGTGCTAAAAAACAAGGGATTCAGGCATATGCGCTTCCCAAACTAAAAATTTATAATAATCCAGACACTACGGGGATACATTATCAACAGAAACTGAAAGACCTGCCAAAAATTATCACCTCAAACCGATCTCTGCATAACCTTCGAAAAAACCTTAAATTCACTAAAAGGCATTCCAATACATTACGGAGCTGGGCGGCACTGTTGCGTGGATATGTGTCAATGATTGTACGATTAAAAGTAAGATAATATCCACACACCTAAACCACCTCGAATGTTACTGCACTTCAGATTATATATATACAATTGTTTTCTAAATAAAATCCCTATCAATTTTATCAGGATGTTTTTTGTCCGACTATATATGAAGGTCGGCAAGAGATCCTATGTAGCTATGAACGTAAGGATATTAAATTTGTCATCAAACAAGGACCAAATAACAATCGGTGATAATTGTATGATAAATCCTGGGGTTGTTCTGGATGGAAGGATCGGAAAAATTATCATAGGCAACAATGTGGATATTGCTCGTGATGTATACATCTATACCGCACAGCATGACCCTCATTCAGATTTCCATTCCATTAAGTCCGGTGACGTCGTAATTGAGGATTATGTATGGATTGCCTCGAGGGTAACTGTTCTCCCTAGTATCCGTTTAGAATATGGCTGTGTTATTGCCTGCGGGGCGGTCGTAACTAAAGATATAGAGAAATTATCGATAGCAGGTGGTATTCCAGCAAAAAAAATAGGAGAGCGTAGATCTGGGCTAAAGTATACTATTGATTATCACCCACCATTTTATACCTAGCATGATTTATATTTTAGAAGCTTTTGTTGAAGATTATTTGCATGTTTTAGCAAATGTTAATATTATCAAGATATTTAAAAATATCCATCCTGAGCAGCCGATCTTTTTCAGTTCTCCCAAGAAACACAACGATAATGTTAGGAAATACTTCACCCATGCTCCTTCAAATATCCGGTTTGATCCGTTTGAAAATTTAACCGTTGACACGGGAAATATCTTTAAGCGCACATGGCTTATACTATCCCGATTTTTTAGAGATATACGTGTACTTCTCACCACTTTTAGAAGAGCAAAGGCAAATGATATTATAGTAATTACACATATCTATTTTACCTCTTTGGTACTTATTAAAATTATCAAAAAATTCTACCCAAGAAAAGCAACGTATCTCGTTATTCACGGCGATGTAGAATATGTTTTCTATCCAAAAGGAATGCAGCAGAAATTAGTGGGCTTCTTTCATAAACTGATGTTTAAATTTAGTTGTAAGAATTTTCACTATATATTTCTAACGCCGATTTCCAAACAGATATTGGTATCGGCGAAGCTTATAAAAGAAAATGAGGGTTTCGCTATCGAATTACCGACCTTTGCTACTGAAGATTTGGTTCAGATTCAAAACACAAGGTCGCAATCGGAGATAATAAAAATAGGTCATATTGGTTCAGCCGGTACACGTAAAAATGTACATTATATGTTCAAGGTTGCTCAGGAGTTAGAACATTTGATAAAAAATGGATTGATTCAGCTCATTAATGTGGGTGTGCTAGAGGGAACAATTAAACCTTTTTTAAGCCCTTTAGTGATTGATTATGTTGATGGGAAGATCAATAAGCCACTCTCTAGAGAGCAATATGACGTGCAAATTTCAAGATTAGATTATGCTGTGTTTTTCTATGGACAAACAGATTTCATCTTAAGAAGCAGTGCAGCCTTTTTTGATGCTATTTTTTTTGAAAAACCAATGATTGTTTTGAAAAATCCATTCTTTATCGAAGTGTTTGATCGAGCTGGAGCGATTGGCTATATCTGTGAAGATCTAGATGATATGGTATCTCTTATTACTGATCTTATTAAAAGTAAAGCGAATCATGAGTCTCGGTATTTAACGTTTGTTGAAAATATTAGGAAATACAAGTCTAGTTTAAGGATTGAAAATATTTCTGATAAGCTGGGTAGGGATTTTAAGCAGCAGATAAATAGTAATTAAACTGGCTTGAAATTTATATATACTGTCTTAGCTGACTTATATTGTATTTGTTACAAATTGCGTTCAATAATCATTAGTAATCAGGGAATCAAAAATTGGCAATATATTATTTAGTATTTCTCCTATCCTTCATTTTGTGTGTTTTGGATTATCGTTCAGATGATATTCTGAAGCGGTCAATATATTTTGTATTTTGTGCTATTTTAGTAATTCTACCTGGATTACGTGGGATAGGCGTGGATAACGATAGCTCAAATTATTTGGATATATTTCAACTTTCGGGCAACTACACATTTAAGGATATTTTAACTGGAAATTATTGGGAGAACATAGAGCGCGGGTACATGATTCTGAATAAAATAGTGTTTGTCTTAGGAGGCACGATTAAGACTGTATTCTTTTTAATTGCTATGTTGACCGGCATACTTAATTATTCTTTATTCTATAAAAAAAACAAATTCGCTTTTACATCGGTTCTTTTCTATCTGGCTTTTTTCTATTTGTACCGTGATTTTACTCAAATCAGGTATGGGCTAAGCTGCGCACTAGGATTTTGGGCAATAAATTATTTACTCAAGAAAAAATACCTATTGTTCTCACTGGTTGTTACGGTTTCTTTCTTCATTCATAGTACTGCTATTCTATGGGTTATCATATTACCTATCTGTTTCTATGTAAAGAATAAGATGTTCTATTTTATTTTACCTTTCTTTTGTACCATTGGCTTATTTTTCAATCCTTTTCCACTATTACTTTCTTTAGGAGGCGTTCCGGAACACATGGCGATCTACCTTGCCGAAGAAGGGGGCGGTGGCTTTATGGTTACAGTATTTGGATTTGTGATCATGGGGATATATATATTATTCCAGAAATACTTTATTGATCTAGATGAGGACAATGCTTTCTATTTTAGGGTCTTTGCTCTGGGAGTTGGGTTGAACTTGTTATTTATTCAATCTGCAATATTTCAGCGATTTACTTATCTATTGTTTCAATTTGGTGTCCTACTCTTACCTTCATTGTTATTAGCATTGCAGAAAGGTAAACACAGGTACAATTTTGTTTTTTTACACTTTGCCCTTGCCTGTTTTTTGTTGTATTATGCGTTTAAATTAATTGCGCCAGGCATCATTCGCCCATATTCCTACTAATGAATAAGAAAATTGACATCCTTTTGGGGACTTATAATGGAGGTAAGTATTTGGAAAACCAAATTCTCTCCATACTGGCACAGACTCATAAAAACTGGTCACTGATCATTCATGATGACGGATCCACAGACGAAACTTCAGTGATAATTAAAAAATACCAAACAATTGATAGTAGAGTTGTGCTTGTATCTGATGACATTAGGTTCAAAAGTGCAGCGATGAATTTTATTCATTTGTTGAAGTTTGTAGAGTCAGAGTATATTGCATTTTGCGATCAGGACGATATTTGGTTTGAAAGCAAATTGGAGATTTTATTGGGTCGTATGAAGGAGAAAGATTATCCTTTAGCGGTATATTGCAATTCATATGGGTATAATGGCAAAAATATTACCACAGATCAGGTTACTCTCTATCATAGAACTTCTCTGAGGGATTCTCTATTTTTAAACGGTGGTGTACAAGGATGTTGTCTGCTGTTTAACAGGAGATTATTTGAAATGATAATTGATTTGCCTAATTATATTTGCATGCATGATCATTATTTAACAATAGCGTCGATTGTTTTTGGAAAGCTCGAATACGTAGATCTCAGTCTAATGTTATATAGACAGCATAGCAATAATGTAACTGGTAATATCCCGACTTCTTACTTGCAGCGAGTTAAAACTTTTTTTAACTTTTCCAATCCCGTAATCGATAAAAATCATTATCTCGCAAATGTATCCTTTTATGAACGCTTCCGCAACGAGCTAACACAAGAACAAAAAGAATTGTTCAATGCGTATATTGCATTCCCGGAGAAAAGTTTATTCAATAAAATATTAGTCATTATTAAATTTAAATTTAAAATAGGCAACTCCATGTTGCCGTTATTGCTTAAGGTCTTAATTAGAAAAGCTATTTAGATTGCTAAATTATCTTTTGTTATATTATCGTGTTAATCATTCTAGACTTGGACTTTTTCGTTACATTATGTTAAAACTCAATATCAAAATAACAAAATTTGCCCTACATTTTCTACTATTGTTCCTCTTCCTATTTTCCCTTCAATGCCGAGCGGATATGGTTTATAATGTGAAGAACTTCGGAGCGATTGGAGATGGAAAAATCGATGACATTTTAGCTTTCGAGAGATGCTTTGCAGCAGCGCTAAAAAATACAAAGTCTAGAGTTGTAATTCCTTATGGGAAATACAAGATCTCCAGAACTTTGATGATTGATTTCTTAAAGCAGGAAATTGAAGTGGTTGGCCTGATGAATGCATTAAATCACGTACCAGAAATTGTTCTAAATAAAAATGAAACCGTGATGCATGTCAAGGGATGGTTATTTGATGTATCTAAAGGTGTTTTCAAAATCTCTAATCTTAGTTTGAAAGCGAACAATCCTGCTTACAGTTCATCCCATCCGAGAATTAATAATAATCGATGGTCGGCTGGGCTATTGATAACTGATAAAAGTGATGTTTTTATTTCTAATATTAAAGTAAGTAATATTTATGGTACGGGAATTTATGTGGCAACCACAGTGCAGGAGCAGATACTGCGGTCAGCTAGATTTAAATATCTTGAAATTTCTAATTGTACTGTAGAAAATGTCTGGGGATATAATCCATCCCTTGATAATTATGGTGACGGTATTTATGTCTCAAATGTAGCGTCGGGATCAATTACTAAAAACACAATTTTCAACAACGTTTCAATTACTAAACAGTTGGGCAGGGCCGGGATTGTGCTTGAGTATATGGATGAGGGGATTCGTCTGTCAGGAAATAGTGTTCTTGGTGGATATGATAGAGCGCTTCATATCGAAAAGACATATGGAGGGCATAATATTGTCAACAACAAATTTTTGGGAAGCGATATGTCATTAATAGTTTATGAGCCAGTAATATCCAATGACTTCAAAATCATAAATTTTGAGAAGAATGTTTTTTCAAACAAAAACATGGATAAAAAACTGCAGTTTAATAAAGTTTATGGTAAAGATTCTTATGGCGATAGGTCTTTGTTGAATTTGCTGACAAGTGGAAAGTCAATCGGAAAAAAGATTGTTTTCAATAATAATGAAATAACCGTCGATGAGCGGTTCGTCTATGAATCCAACGCGATAGTCAATAACAGATCGGTTTCTACAAAATTCAGCAATAATCAATATAAAATTATAAACAACATCGGCAAGAGAAAGCTGGGTATATATAACTACTCTAATACCAATATGTTAAATGATTTGCTTTTAGATGGCATTCAAATCTTTAACTTTGATCAGTAATTTAACTTTGAAAGTTACTCAAAGTTTTTTGACAAAAGTAGTGTGAGACAAAGCCGCGGTTTAAAAGGTTTGGAAGATTATAATTGTAGATGATGAAAAGTCTTGTTGATTTATCCTAAATCCAAAGAGCAAGAAATTAAACAGATTGCAAGTGCTATGATTTCAAAATTCGGTTATGAATATATCTAGTTTGCATAGTACCTTTAACATTTTTGAATGCATCCTTCGGAATACATGCATGATATTGATCATTACCTCATAAGACACAAGCAACAAATACAAGTAAGTACATGAAAGTTCTCCATATCATAAATAGCCTTAATACCGGTGGTGCTGAAAAACTGGCAATGGAAACTTTGCCTTTATTTAATAAAATTGGCATAACAGCAGATATAGCTCTTTTAGATGGTAGAGATTATCCATTTAAAAAGGAATTAATAGCACAAAACTGTTGTAAAGTAATTCTACTCTCCAAAAAAAATATATCTGTCTATAATCCTGTATTTATTTACAGAATTATGCGTATGCTTTCAGCATATGATTTAGTACATGTGCACCTTTTCCCAGCTCAATATTATGTTGCGTTGGCAAAGATCATATCCTTTTCAAAGACTAAGTTGGTCTTTACCGAGCACAATACCAGTAATCGACGTATGGAACATCCGAGTCTAGGTATAATCGAACGTTTTATATATAGGCAATATAGTAATATAATTTGTATTACCAGCAAGGTTAAAGGTGTATTGGTTAGGAAGATAGGGTTGTCAGAAAATCAATTATCGGTTATTGAAAATGGCATTAATCTAAAAAGGATTCAAGATGCAACTTCATTGAGAAGAACGGAATTTTCTTTTTCGGAGGATGACTGTCTGTTGATAATGGTTGCTGCTTTTAGAAAACAGAAGGACCAGGATACAATCTTTAGAGCTTTAAAAAAACTTCCCACAAATTACCGACTTATTTTGGCTGGCGATGGGGAGAGAAAACAGGACCTTTTAAATTTAAGTAAACAATTAGGGCTTGAGAATAGAATCCACTTTTTAGGGGTCAGATCTGATATTCCTGAGTTGATAAAGATGTGCGATATTTCGATTCTTAGTTCTCATTGGGAGGGATTTGGTCTTGCGGCGGCAGAGTCGATGGCCGCTTCCATTCCAGTCATAGCATCTGATGTAGAAGGTTTGGCTGACATTGTTCGCGGAGGTGGTCTATTGTTCAAAAAAGGTGATGATGAAGACCTTTGTAGGATTATCATTGAGCTCTCGAGAGATTCTGTACTTTACAACCGCACTTCATTAAATGGCGTACTAAGAAGTAAAAGGTATGATATTCAAATTTTAGTAGATAAGACCGTTGATTTATATAGAAAGATCTTAAATGATTAAAATAATACGTACTGCGACTATAGCCTTATCACTTGATATTCTGCTGAAGGGACAACTGAAATATTTGAATGGCCATTTTGAAACTATCGCCCTATCGGGTGAAAGTGAACATTTGATGTCCGTGAAGGTTCGGGAAGGAGTAAGGACAATAAATGTTTCAATGGAAAGAAAGATATCTCCGGTTAAGGATTTGATATCACTGTATAAATTAACGAAAATTTTTATTCGGGAGCGTCCTTTGATTGTTCATTCTATCACACCAAAGGCTGGCTTGTTAACGATGCTCGCTGGTAAAATTGCAGGGGTTCCCATCAGAATGCACATGTTTACCGGGCTGATCTTTCCAACAAAGCAAGGATTTGTGAAGAAACTCCTGATCGTAATGGACAAGTTATTATGCTGGGCTGCCACAAACATTTATCCGGAGGGTGAAGGGGTAAAGAATGACCTGGTAAATTTCAATGTGACCAAAAAGCCTTTAAAAGTGCTGGCAAACGGAAATGTAAACGGGATTGATCTTCAGTATTTTTCCTTAGATAATATTGCACAACAAGAGCGGTCAGAGCTGCGCAGGGAACTGGAACTCTTGGATTCGGATTTTGTATTTGTTTTCGTAGGCAGATTAGTTGGCGATAAGGGGATTAACGAACTAATCAAAGCCTTTTCGGAACTACAGATCCCTTGCGCTAAGTTATTGCTCGTTGGACCCTTCGAAGATCATTTGGATCCATTAAATCCTGAAACGATCCACCAAATCAATGTAAACAGGAATATAATCTCCGTAGGATTTCAATCAGATATCAGACCGTATTTAGCCATTTCACATGTATTGGCATTTCCGAGCTATCGAGAAGGTTTCCCAAATGTAGTTTTACAGGCTGGTGCTATGGGGCTCCCTTCCATCGTCACCAACATCAATGGGTCTAATGAAATCATAGCAGAGGGGGTTAACGGAACCATCATACCAGTTCAGAACTATGGCATGCTTATGGATGCGATGTACAAAATGGCAACCGATCAAATATATTTTGAGAAACTGGCAGTGCACGCTAGAGAGATTATTGCATCCAAATATGAGCAATCTTTAGTTTGGAATGCTTTTTTAATGGAGTATAATACACTTATTGCTTCAATAGGAAAGGAGAAGAAACATGTATAATGCCTTTTTTAAGCGACTTATTGATCTTTGCATCGCATTTTTAGCTATACTATTGTTATCGCCAATAATTCTTGTCGTTACCGTCGGATTATATTTTGCCAATCACGGGAAGCCATTTTTTTTTCAGTTGCGTCCCGGAAAAAATGAGAAGTTATTCAAAATTGTTAAATTCAAAACAATGAACGATAGAACTAATGAACAGGGGCAGTTATTACCTGATGTAGACCGTTTAACTAGTCTAGGCGCTTTTGTTCGAAAAACCTCAATTGATGAAATTCCGCAGCTATTTAACATACTCAAAGGTGATATGTCCCTAGTGGGCCCTCGGCCCTTGCTGCCTCAATATTTGCCCTTGTATAGCGAGAAACAAAAGCGTCGCCATTTAGTTCGGCCCGGGATTACGGGATGGGCCCAAATTAATGGTCGTAATTCCATTTCTTGGAATAAGAAATTTGAACTTGATGTCTGGTATGTAGATAACCTGTCTTTTCAAACCGACCTTAAGGTGTTTTTTACTACCTTTAACAAGGTTTTTAAGCGCGAGGGAATCAATCAAAAAGGGCAGGCAACTGCTGAGTTTTTTAACGGAAATAATTAGTTTAAAGTCATGTATTTATTCGGTGCGAGTGGTCATGGTCAGGTAGTTTTGGAAATCGCTGAGGATAATGGACATCTGGTCGAGGCCTTTATAGATATGGATTTAAATAAAAAGGAGCTGTTAAATATCCCAGTTTTACATGAAATTCCAAAGCAAATGATTAATGTGATAATTGCGATCGGAAACAATACGATCAGAAAACGAATTGTCATCAGTAATAAAACATTCCGTTATCCAACCCTGGTTCACTCAAGGGCAAATATCTCACATCGAACAGAGCTTGGTAGTGGAACAGTGGTGATGGCCGGTGCAACAATTAATTCAAACGTTAACATTGGCGAACAGTGTATTATAAATACAAATGCTTCGGTAGACCATGATTGTCTTCTCGGTGATTTTGTTCACATATCACCACAGGTTGGATTAGCGGGTAATGTATCGGTTGGTGAAGGCACTCACGTTGGAATTGGCGCTACAGTAATACAAAATATCAAAATTGGAAAATGGGTTACTATTGGGGCTGGTGCGGTTATCATCCATGATGTGCCGGACTTTGCTGTTGT
>Ga0308159_1004160_pt1 | contig 13514 bp, 12 predicted proteins | sample PhyCR1_FD_201040 | JGI IMG/M metagenome (GOLD analysis project Ga0308159, IMG submission 201040) | Phyllosphere microbial communities from UC Gill Tract Community Farm, Albany, California, United States - DLSLC.R1 | ecosystem: Host-associated > Plants > Phyllosphere > Unclassified | place: USA... | reverse complement strand
CGCTGCCGGTGCCGCCACCCAGCCCGCCGTGGCGTAGCCGTGGGAGCGGGCATTCGGGTTCGGCTCGTCGATCATGACGTAGAGCGCGTAGCGCGGCGCGTTCATCGGGAAGGCGCCGACGAAGGCGGCGATGCGCTTGTTCATCAGGTAGCCACCGCGCGGGCCGGTCTTCTGCGCCGTGCCGGTCTTGCCGCCGAGGAAGTAGCCCGGCACCTCGGCATTGCGGGCCGAGCCGTCGGTGACGACCAGGCGCATCAGCCGGCGGATGATGTCGCTGGTCCGCTCGCTGACGATGCGCGTGCCTTCCCGCACCGTGCCCGGCGGCTGCGCCACCAGCGTCGGCTGGCGCAGGATGCCGCCATTGGCGATGGCGGAGATGCCCGTGACCACGTGCATCGGCGTCACGCTGATGCCGTGGCCGAAGGAGATCGTGTACATGTTGATGTCGCGCCAGCCATTGGCGGGCGGCACCAGGGGCAGGGCGGTCTCGGGCAGTTCCAGCGTCTGGCGCTGCAACATGCCGGCGCTGCGCAGGAACTCACGCTGGCGCTGCGGCCCGAAGGTCTCGGCCATGTGGGCGGCGCCGAGGTTGGACGAGTAGGCCAGCACCTCGGGGAAGGAGAGCCAGCGGTTCTTGCCCTTGTAGTCAGTGATGGTGAAGCGGCCGTAGCGGATCGGCCGGCTGGCATCGAACCGGCTGCTGTAGACATTGGCCGTGCCGTATTCCAGCGCGGCGGCCGCCGTCAGCAGCTTGAAGGTCGAGCCCGGCTCGTACACGCCGACCGTCGCGCGGTTGAAGCGCTGGTCGGGCGTGGCGTCGCTGATGTCGCCGGCGTCGTAATCCGGCAGGCTGACCATGCCCATCACTTCGCCGGAATTGATATCCAGCACCACGCCGGCACCGCCGATGCCGCTGAAGTCGGTGATGGCCTGGCTGACGGCGTCGCGCAGCGCCAACTGCACCCGCACGTCGATGGAGAGGCGCAGCGGGTTGCTGCGCTGCGTGCGCAGCCGCTCGTCGAAGAAGCGCTCGACACCGGAGAGCCCCTTGCCGTCCACGTCGACATTACCGAGCACGTGCACGGCGGCGCGGCCCTGCGGGTAGTAGCGGCGCTCCGCATGCTCGAAGTCGATGCCGGCAATGCCGAGGTTGATGATGCCCTGCTGCTCGCGCGGCGTCAGCGCCCGGGCGATGTAGACGAAGCCACGGTCGCCGGAGAGGCGCTCGATCAGCCGCTCCCGGTCCAGTTGCGGCAGCACGGTGCGCAGGCGGTCGGCCACGTTGGGCACGTTGTGCAGCACGCGCGGGTTGGCGGTCAGTGCCGTCACCGGCAGCGACATCGCCAGCATCTCGCCATTGCGGTCGGTGATCGGCGCGCGGCTGGAGGCATGCTCGGCCGGCGGCGCCACGGCGCGCAGCGCGGCGTAGAGCCGGGTGGGCTCCGCCGGGTTGATGACGGTGGAATAGGCCAGCTTCAGCGCCACGGCCATGAACAGCGCGCCGAAGCCCAGGGCGCCGACCACGATCCGACCCCGGCTCCTCTCCAGCTGCGCGCGGCGCAGCAGGTCGGGCTGGGTGATGCGGACGGTGGTGTGGCGGCCCGTACCCTGCTGCCCACCCCCGTGCTGGGCGGCCGGCACGGCCTCAGCCTGCTGGAGACCAGCAGGCTGACGCAGATGGCCGAAGCCGCGCGAGGGAACCGAATCCGGCGAAGGCGGGGGCAGGTCGTTCATGTTGGCTTACCGAACCGGGACCGGAACCGGCAGCGGCACCGGCGGGGCCAGCGCGCCGCGGGAAACGCCGCCAAGCGCGGAGCCGCCGGCCAGGGCGGAACCGGAAGTCTGCGGCACCGGCGCGGCGTTGGCGGTGCCGATGGGCAGGTGCAACGCCTGCCGCAGCAGGCCGGTGGAGGCGGGCCGCACTTCGGCCACCTGCTCACGCGGCGCGGCTTCCCGCAGCGCGACGGCCTGCGGGCGCTGGGCGGGGGCGGGTGCCGGGGTGGTGGCGGGCGTCGGGGACGGCACGGCGCGGCGGCGCGGTTCCTCCACCCGGTTGGCGGCTAGGGCCACCGGCGGGCGGGCGGGCTCGGCGCGGGCCGGCTCGACCCGGGCGGGCGCCGCCGGGCGCACCGGCGCGGCGGCGGCCAGGGCGGTCGGGGCTGGGCTGGCGGGGTGCGCGGCATTGGCGGCGGCGGCGTTGGCACGGGCGGCGATGGCGGCAGCCAGGGCAGCCGGCGCGGCCGCGGCATTGGCGGCGTTGGGCGAGTTGGCGGCCAGGGCCGTCGGGTGCTGGCCCGGCACCGGGCCGAACAGGCTGACCGGGCCGGCGAAGGCCACGGCCACCGGCATGCGGCGGTCCAGCTCCTGCAGGCGCACGAACTGCGTCGGCGTCATCGTCTCCAGCGGCAGGTGCTTCTGCGCCACCTGGCGCAGCCGCTCCGGCTCGTTCAGCAGGGCCCACTCGGCCCGCAGCACCTGGGTGCGTTCGCGGGCCTGGTCGATCTTGCGCGTCAGCTCTCGAGCCTCGCGGTCAAGCTGACGGGCGGAGTCCTCGGCCCGGTAGACGTTCCAGCCCACGACGCAGAAGGCAGTGATGGCAATGACGGTCAGGGGGCGGAACATGTTGCCTCCTCCAGCTTCTCGAGGGCCCGCAGCCGGGCGGAACGTGCACGTGGATTGGCCGATGTCTCGGCTTCGCCTGGTTTTTGGGCGTTGGACGTCACCAGCCGGAACGGTGGCTTGGCCTGCCGTTCCAGCGAGACCGGGATGTGCCGGGAAACCCCCGGCGCACGCCCCGTTGTCTGTTGCATGAAGCGCTTCACCAGCCGGTCTTCCAGCGAGTGGAAGGCCACCACCACCAGCCGCCCGCCGGGCGCCAGCAGCTTCACGGCGGCGGCTAGGCCGCGCTCGACCTCGCCCAGCTCGTCATTCACCTTCAGGCGCAGCGCCTGGAAAGAGCGGGTGGCGCTGTCCTGGCCGGACGGGTCGCGCGGCATGCAGGAATGGATGATGCGCACCAGCTGGGAGGTGGTCTCGATCGGCGCCTCGGCCCGCGCGGCGACGATGGTACGGGCGATGCGGCGGGAATGCCGCTCCTCGCCCAGCTGCCACAGGATGTCGGCCAGTTCGGCTTCCGGCAGGCGGTTCACCAGGTCGGCGGCGGAGGGGCCGGACTTCTCCATCCGCATGTCCAGCGGGCCGTCGAAGCGGAAGCTGAAGCCACGCTCCGCCTGGTCGATCTGGAAGGAGGAGATGCCGAGGTCCAGCACGATGCCGTCCAGCAGGCCGGCGCCCTGTTCCTCCATCAGTTCCAGCATGTCGCCGAAGCGGCCCTGCACCAGGTGCAGCCGGCCGGGGAAGCGGGCGGCGACGGCCGCACCGCGGGCGATGGCGTCCGGGTCGCGGTCGATCGCATGCAGCGTGCAGTCGGCGGCGGACAGGATGGCGCTGGCGTAACCGCCCCCGCCAAACGTGCCGTCCAGGTAGGTGCCGCCATCGCGGGGCGCCAACGTTTGCAAGACTTCCGCCAACATCACAGGGATATGACCGCTCATGCCGCACCCCCTGGATTCGTGGGAAGGGCGGAAGATGCGGCGCGCATCGTCAGGCCACGTTCCTTGGCGCGGGCCCGGGCTTCCTCGGTATGCCGCTTGGCCGCCGCGGGCTCCCAGATCTGGAAGATGCGGCCCAGGCCGACGAAGGAGAGTGTCTCCCCCAGCCCGGCATGCGTGATGAGTTCTTCAGGAAGCAGGATGCGGCCCTCGCCATCGGGGCGCATGGGATAGGCATCGGCGAAGAGAGCCGCTGCCATGTCGTCCTGCGCGTCGGAGAATACGTCGAACTGGTCGAGGCCACCGGCCATCGCCTCGAAAGCCGGCATGGGCCAGGCTTCCAGGCACGGTGCGCGGTGGGACGGGCGAAGGACGATCTCCTCGGTCCCGAGGCGCGCCAACTCGGCGCGAAAGGGGGCCGGCACGGACGTGCGCCCCTTCCGATCCAACCGATTGGTGTGCGTCCCCATAAACCGGGCCATTCGCCGCTCATCCCCCTTTGCGGCATGCCTTTCGGCACCATCAAGATCGGGAAGCGGCCGGCGAGGTCCCCCGACCTCACCGGCTCACCCGACCATCCCCTGCACTGATCCTTGGCCCCCCCGAGCACTCGGATCGTTCATGGGATGACATGGGATATCATGGGTTACGCCCCGTCATCAAGCGATAAGCGGGACCGGTACAGAACATGAAAGCGTGAAAAATCAATCTCTTAAAGCAATGGCTTCAAGGGAATCCTAATAAATGCCTCAAAACGTATCGGTGAGCGTCAGACGGCCTGTAAGCCGGGTTCTGTCCGCACCATGGACGCGAATCCATGGAGCGAGGCGACCATTCCTCTGGGACTCGACTTACGCCGAGCCTCTCGCGGCCAACCCGGGAAACGGGGCGGAAATGCCCCTGCGGTCGGTACCCTTTCGGGCCATCCCGCCGGTTTCCCCTATTCGGCCTTGCTCCCGGTGGGGTTTACCCTGCCGCCCCTGTCGCCAGGGGCGCGGTGCGCTCTTACCGCACCGTTTCACCCTTTCCCGCAGGGCCGAGGCCGTGCGGGAGGTTTGTTTTCTGTGGCACTGTCCCTGGGGTCGCCCCCGCCGGTCGTTGACCGGCACCGTATTTCCGTGGAGCCCGGACTTTCCTCCAGCACGGGATCGCTCCCATGCCAGCGGCCGCCCGGCCGTCTGACGCGGCGGTCAACTGCGCTGCAAACCTACCGAAGTCAACGGCCAGCCATGGCAAGGCGGGAAAGAAAGCCTGGGAGAGGAGGTTTTCCGACGCCGCCCGTTCTGCACGGCCCAGCCTGCAGCTTCGACCGTTCAGCAGCGTGGGCTTGAGGATTCGCGATGGTTTCGGCAGCGGCGCCGGGAGAGATAGCGCACCGATTCGTCGTGCCCGGCGGCTACGTTGCTCATTTGGGGAACCGCGCACCACGCGACGGCGTCCGCCACAAGCGGAGGCGCCTTTCAGCTCTGCCCGACCCGGCGATTCGCGCCTCCGGCCAAGCCTGAAGGCGATTAGCCGGCGAGGCTCTCCTGCGCCGCCGTCCCGGCTTCCACCAGCCGTGCCACAGCCTCCAGCCGCGCCAGGGTGCCCGAATCGGCCTCCCCATCCACCGACTCGTGCCGCCAGTGGCGCTGGAAGGCCACCAGGGCCACGCGCGGCTGGGCCGGGTCCACCGGGTAGCCGATGCGCGCCAGCAGGGCTGCAGCCTGCGCCAGCCCGCCCTCTGGCCGATCCCGGCCATCGCCATCCACCCCCGCCGGCCACAGGCCGATGCCGTTGGCGGCGAGTCCCTCCCAGTCGAACAGCTCGCCCGGGTCCTGCTTGCGGTCCGGCGCCACGTCGCTGTGGCCGACCACGTTGCGGGCGGGAATCGGGTGCCGGTCCAGGATCTCCAGGCACAGATCGGCCACCGCCGCCATCTGCAGCGCCGGGAACGGGCGGTAGCCCCATTCATGGCCGGGATTGACGATCTCGATGCCGATGCTGCGGGCGTTCAGCAGCTCATGCCCGCGCCAGAAGGACTTGCCGGCATGCCAGGCGCGGCGCTCCTCCGGCACCAGCCGCCAGATCATGCCGTCCTCCTCCACCAGGTAGTGGCAGGAGACGCGGGGCAGGGGCGAGGGTGGCTCCAGATCGCACAGCCGGTCCAGCGCGGCCTTGGCGGTCTGCATGCCGGTATAGTGCAGGATCAGCGTATCGATCGGCGTGCCGGCCGGGCGCTCGTCGTGGTTCGGGCTCCAGCGGTCGCGGATCACAGGTTGCGCGCCCGCTTGATACGGTCCCACGCGGCGTTGATTTCCGCCACGCGCCGATGCGCGCCCTGCAACAGGTCCTCGGGCACGCCGCGCGAGGCCAGGCTGTCGGGGTGATGCTCGCGCATCAGGGCCCGCCAAGCCTGCCGCACTTCCTCATCCGACGCGCCCTGGGGCACGCCGAGAACGGAGTAGGGGTCCACCCCAATCGGCTCCACCGCACGGGCCTGGCCGGTGCTGGCACGTTCCCCGGCCGCTTCGTCCAGCCGGAAGGCGGTGCGGACCTTGGCCAGGAAGATGGCTTCCCCGCGGGTCAGCGGGCCGTCGGCGCGGGCGATGTGGTGCAGGGCGGTCAGCACCTCCTCCAGCATCTGCGGCGTATCGGCGAAGACCAGGCCCATGCGGGTGGCGAAGGGCTCGTAGCCGCCGGTCTCCTCCCGCGCGCGGTCGAACAACACGCCGACGTCGCGCATGTTCTCGTCCGGGATGCGGAAGACGCGCTTGAAGGCGTCGATCTCGATGCGCTTCACCGGCCCGTCGCTCTTGGCCAGCTTGGCGGAGAGCACGATGACGCCGATGGAGAATAGCTGGTCCTTGTTGTGCAGCCGTGCGGCCAGCTCCGGGCGCGGGTCGATATCCGGCGCACGGGTGGCGCCTTCATCCGCCGCATGGCCCATGGCCGCGCCCATAACGGCGCCAAACGGCCCGCCCATCGCGAAGCCTGCCACACCACCGATGATCTTGCCCCAAAGGCTCAAGGCCGGCTTGCTCCTCGACGTATCAATCCCTGGACCCCTACCATGCCGCAACGCACGCTGCCATGCCGGCTTGTGCCGCAAGGCGGGAAACCGCGCGGGGCCGGCCCCGCCGTTGCCGTGGTCCCCATCGGCACGTGCCGTCATCATGGCCTGGCCGTTCCCTGCCCGCGTGGCGCATGTCCGGCGGCATTTCGCCGCTGCCGGTCACGCTCTAAAGCCACGGTCCGCGAAACGGGTTGCAAGCCGCGCCGCCGGGCGCCACACCCCGAACGGAGTTGTTGAGAGTGCTGGGACCGATGGACGAGGCCGTGGGGGCGGAAGGCGTGGGCGTTTGGCCGTGCGGGACCAAGCGGGGCACTGCCTTCACCGGTATCCCAGCGCGCCGCCCGCAGGCCCGTCCCGCCACCCTCCATGAACGCGGCGTGGCGTTGCCTGGCGCTCTCCGGGCCATCCCCCGCATCCATCCATTGAAGGCCGCGCGCGCCGGGCAGGGAGATCTCTTCCGCTGATGCCCTGGCCCCGTCGCATCGCCTACGGCCTGCTGGCCACCCTGCCGCTGGTGCTGGTCGCCGCGCTGTGGTTCGGCCCGCATCTGACCGATTGGAACGAGCACCGGGACCGCCTGGCTATCCTGGCCGCCGCGCGGCTCGGCCAGCCGGTGAAGCTGAGTGGCCCGGTGGAGCTGGCGTTGTTGCCGCAGCCGATGCTGGAAGCCGGCGGCGTCACTATCGGCGGGCCCGGCAACGGGCTCTCCATCCAGGCGCGGGCGCTGCGGCTGCGGCTGGATCTCGGCGCGCTGCTGCGCTTCCGGCTGGAACCGCGCGAGGTGGTGCTGGTCGGCGCCGAGATCCAGCTCCCGTGGCCGCCCACCTCCGGCCAGCCCTTCCGCCCGCCGCCGTGGCTGACCGAGCTGCGCGGCCGCATCGAGGATTCACGCATCGTCATCGGCAGCGTGGCGCTGGAGCAGGTGACGGCCGAGCTGGCCGCCGGCGCCGCCACCGACGCACTGAAGATCGACGGCCGCTTCCGCTGGCGCAATCTGGACGCCACCTTCCAGACCACGCTCGGCCGCCCGGGCTGGGACGATGCGGCGCCGATGGACCTGACGGTCTCCGCCGCCAATGCCTCCCTCTCCACCAGCGGCGTCCTGCTGGCGGAAGGGGGGTTCGAGGGCACGCTGCAAGGCGGCGGCAGCGACCTCTCGGCCCTGGTGCCCGGCCCGGCCGGCAGCTTCCGCCTGCGCGGCCATATCAGCGCCGCCGCCGACCTGCTGACCGCCAGCGACCTGATGATGGACATCGCCGGCAGCCCGGTGCGCGGCGTCACCACCCTGCGGCTCGCACCACAGCCACGGCTGGATGTCGCGCTCATCACCGGCCGGGTGGCGCTGGACCCCTGGATCGCCGCCTTGCGCAGCGCCGGCCGTCCCGCCTTGCCCTTCGGCCTGGACCTCTCGGCGGAGGCTGCCAGCTTCCGCGGCCAGACGCTGCGCCGGCTGCGCGGCGCGGCGCTGCTGGAGGGTGACAGGCTCACCCTCTCCGACGTCAGCGCCATCCTGCCCGGAGATACCGAGGTGGAGCTCTCCGGCGCCACCACCGGCCGGCTCGGCGCCAACGGCCGGCTGGAAGGCGCCATCCGCTTCCGCGGCACCGCGCTGCGAAGCACGCTGATAGCGCTGGGGCTGGATCTCAGCGCCACCGAGCCTACCCTGCTGCGCCAGGGCGAGGGCCGGATGCGGCTGGTGCTGGAGGACAGCCAGGCCAGCGTCCCCGAATTCGTCGCGACGCTGGATGGCGCCCGCGTCTCCGGCGCCGGGCTACTGCGCTTCGGCACCCGCCCGGCGCTCGGCCTCGGCCTGACCTTCGACCGGCTGGACCTCGATGGCTGGCTGCCACGCGGCAGCGACCCCCTGGCCCTGGTGCTGCGCCCCGGTGGCTTCGACGCCAATCTGCGCCTGGCCGCCGAGCGTGCCAGCTGGCGTGGCGTGATGGTGGAGAAGCTCTCGCTCGACGGTGCGCTGGAGGCCGGGCGGCTGACGGCGCGGCGGGTGGCCGGCAAGGTAGCGGGGGCCGATATCGCCCTTAGCGGCCAACTGGCGCCCGGCACCGCCGCCAACACGCCGGCCCGGCTGACCGACGGTGCCCTTGATATCGCCGCGCCGATCGGCAGGCCGTTGCTGGCCCTGCTGCCCGGCAACTGGGAGGAAACCGCGCCGCTGGCCGGCCAGCCCCTGGCGCTGCGCCTTTCAGCCAGCGGCCCGCTGAACGCCCTGGCCCTGCGCGGCGGCCTGGACATGGGTGAGGCCCGCATGGAGGCCAACGGCACGCTGGATACGATGGCACCGCGCTACGCCGGCAACCTGACCCTGCGCCACCCCGGTGCCGCCCGGCTGCTGGCGGAGGCCACCGGCCTGCCGGCGCCGGCCTGGATCGGCGATGGTTCGCTCTCCCTGATCTCCAACGTCGCCCTGACGCCCACGGCCGGCCAGTTGGAGAGCTTCGACCTGGTGGCCGGGGAAGCCCGGCTAGGTGGACAGTTGGCATTGGCCACCGCCCGCGCCGCCCGCCCGCGCCTGACCGGGCGCATCAATGCCGAGGCCCTGCCATTGCCTGGCCCGGCCAGCCCCGGCACGCCGCTGAACCTGGCACCCCTTGGCTGGCTGGATGCCGAGATTGCCCTGGCTGCCACCCGTGTGCTGCCACCGCGTGGCCCGGTGCCGGAACAGACCAGCGCCACGCTGCGCCTCAATGGCGGTATCCTGGGGCTGGATGGCTTGCAGGGCCGCATCAACGGTGGCCGCATCGAAGGCGGTGTCCGGCTGGATTCCACCGCCACGCCGCCCGCCCTGTCGGCCCAGCTCAAGCTCGGCGGCGTCGGCTTGCACAGTGCGCTCACCGGACTGCCAATCGACCTCAGCGCCGGCCAGGTCGAGGGCGAGATGGACCTGCGCACCGCCGGCCACAGTCCCGAAGCGATGGTGGCCGGGCTGGAAGGCAGCGCGCAACTGGTCGTGCAAGGCGGCGTGCTGACCGGCACCGACCTCGGCGGTGCCCTCCGCGCCACCGAGGCCCCGACCATCGCCGCCGCGGAAGCCGCGCTGCGCAAGGCCCTGCTGGATGGCGCTACAGGGTTCGAGCGGTTGGAAGCCCGCCTGCGTATTGCCGCCGGCCGCATGGTGGTGGAGGACGGTAGCCTCTCCATCGGCGAGCAGGCTGCCGCCACCCTGCGCGGCGAGGCCGACCTGGCCCATGGCGGCGTCAACCTCTCGCTCTCCGTCCCGCTGGTGAATGGCCCTCCGCTGGGCCTGACCATGACCGGGCCGCTGGCCCAGCCCCGCCGGGTGCCGGACCTGGCCGACTGGCTGCGGTGGCGGGCGGAACAGCCGTGAGGCTGTGGGTGCAGGGAAGGCCGGGGAAGGAATTCCCCATCAAACCTATAGGTTTGATCCTTCTTTTTCTCTGCAAGTTTGGCGCGGCGCTGTAGGACTGAGAGCTGGACGCTTCTTGATTTTAGTAATGGGCCACGCGGGCTGAACCCTCAGTCGCCGGAGGTCTAGGACCTCCGGCGCACCCAGCCGTCTCTCACGCGCAACTCATCAACGGCCACACTCGGAAAACTCGAAAAAAGAAGAAGGGGTCCGGGGAATTCCTTCCCCGGCCTTCCCTTTTTCTCTCCCCCAAGCTCGCGAACTGCTAATCCGCCCGCGTCGCCACAGCCGCTTCCAGCGCGTGCACCCGCAGGGCGCTGGTCAGCGGCACCTCGGTTTCCAGCCGCGCTTCGTCCACGGTTTGCAGCAGCCGCACCAGGGTGATGCCCCGTGCGGCTGCCAGTTGTTCCAGGGCGTGCCAGAAGGCAGGCTCCAGTGCCACGCTGGTCCGGTGCCCGGCCAGCGAGAAGGAGCGCTTTTCCAGATGCACGCCCGTCACGCCAGGGTCAGCCGCCGCCGCCCGGCAGGGTGGCGCCGGGGCTGACCATCTCCTCCGGCTTCACCCAGGCGTCGAAATCGGCGGGCGAGACGTAGCCGAGCTGGTCCGCCGCATCGCGCAGCGTCAGGTTTTCCTTCAGCGCCTTCTTGCCGATGGCGACGGCCTTGTCGTAGCCGATGCGCGGGTTCAGCACCGTCACCAGCATCAGGGACTTCGCCAGGTTCTCGGCGATGCGGGGCAGGTTCGGCTCCAGCTTGTCCACCATGTTGTGGGCGAAGGACTCGGTGGCATCGGCCAGCAACTGCACCGATTGCAGCACCGCCTGGATGATCACCGGCTTGAAGACGTTCAGCTCCAGGTGCCCCTGCGCGCCGGCGATGGTGACGGTGGTCTGGTTGCCCATCACCTGGGCGCAGACCATCGTCAGCGCCTCCGACTGCGTCGGGTTGGTCTTGCCCGGCATGATGGAGGATGAAAGCCCATCCGCCGGGATGAACAACTCGGCGAAGCCGCTGCGCGGGCCGCTGCCCAGCAGACGCACATCGTTGGCGATCTTGTTGCAGGATACGGCCAGCACGTTCAGCGCCCCTTGCAGCTCGACGAACGCGTCATGCGCGCCCATGCCCTCGAACTTGTCGGGGTTGGGGGTGAAGTCCAGCCCGGTCAGGGCGCTGATGCGCTCGCAGAAGGCGCTGTCGAACTTCGCGTGGGTGTTGAGGCCGCTGCCGGTGGCGGTGCCGCCCTGGGGCAGCTTCAGCAGGCGGGGCAGGGTGGCCTGCACGCGGTCGATGCCATGGCCGATCTGGCTGGCCCAGGCATGGAATTCCTGCCCCAGCGTCACCGGCACCGCGTCCATCAGGTGCGTGCGGCCGACCTTGACGATGCCGTTCCATTCCTCCGCCCGGCGAGTCAGCGAGGCATGCAGCACCTTCAATGCGGGGATCAGGCTGCGCGTCACCGCCTCGGCGGCGGCGATGTGCATCACGGTCGGGAAGCTGTCGTTGGAGGACTGGCCGCGATTGACGTGGTCGTTCGGGTGCACCGGCTTGCGGCTGCCCAGCGGCGAGCCGAGCATCTCGTTGGCGCGGTTCGAGATGACTTCGTTGGCGTTCATATTGGTCTGGGTGCCGCTGCCGGTCTGCCAGACGGGCAGGGGGAAGTCGGCGTCGCGTTTGCCATCCGCGATCTCGGCGGCGGCGGTGGCGATGGGGTCGGCGATCTCGGCGGGCAGCTCGCCTAGCGCCTTGTTGGCCTCGGCGGCGGCCTGCTTCTGCAGCCCGACGGCGCGGATCAGGACGCGGGGGAAGCGTTCCGTACCGATACGGAACAGCAGCCGGGCACGCTCGGTCTGCGGGCCCCAGTAGCGGTCGGCCTCGATCTCGATGGTCCCGAGGCTGTCGGTCTCGGTACGGGTCTGTTTGGTCATCGGAAGTGCATCTCCCCAATACGGGTGGCGCCGGCACCATGCAGATGGGCCGGCAGACGACGCCTTCGGCGGGCAGCAAGGGGTGCGGCCTCAGCGCCTTGGTCTTCGCCGATATGGGGAGCGCCGTCGAGGTCGGAAATGCAAAACCCCCGGGGAAGTTCCCTCGGGGGTCTAGGCAGGTCAGGGGCGCGGCGCGCTTACCAGTAGGGACGCTCGTAATAGCGCGGCGCCGGGACGTAGCGCGGTGACGGCGCGTAATAGACCGGCGGGGGCGGTGCGTAGTAGGCCACCGGCGGCGCTTGGTAGACTGGCGGAGCCTCGTAATAGGCCACGGGCGGCGGCGGCGGTGCGTAGTAATAGGGCTGCGGCGGCGGTGCGGATTGCGCGGCACCGGCGACCAACGCGCCTACGGCCAAGCCACCCACGATGCCGGCGACGACTGCGCCCGGGCCGGGGCCGCGGTGACGATGCCAGCCTTGCGCCTCGGCGGCCGGTGCGGCGGCCATGAGGGCCATGCCGGTCACGGTGGCCAAGGCCAAGGCACGAATGGATTTCTTCATGACACCCTCCTGGGCTCGATCGTCACTAATATAGCGTCGATCCGCGCAGGATTGTGGCAATCGAGGGGTAAGATCGTGGTGAGGAATATTACCGGCTGTAAGTCGAGATCTCGATCAGGTTGCCATCCGGGTCCCGGCAATAGACGGAGTTGATGGGCCCCAGGGCGCCGACCTTGGGTGCCGGCCCGTCTTCGATCGTCACGCCGCATTCCTGCAGGTGCGTCACGATGTCGTCAGGCCCGACGGCGACGATGAAGCACAGATCCATCGTGCCGATCTCCGCGTTGCGGCTGCTGGACCAGTCCACCTGGTCCGAGGCCGCCGGGCGCAGGTTGATCTTCTGGCCGCCGAAGCGCAGCGCGGTGCGCAGCTTCTCGCCGAAGGCCTCCCGCTCCATGCCCAGCACGCGCTGGTACCAGGAGGCGGAGATCTCGACGTCCCGCACGGTGATGACCAGGTGGTCCAGCCGATCCACGGAAAAACGCATCAGACAATGTCCCCCGGGCGCCGCGAGAGGCGGGCCGTCACCTGAATCTCAATCTTCATCGCATCCGTCTGCAGGCCGGCCTGCATCATGGTGGAGGCCGGCCGCGCCTGGCTGAACCACTTCCGGGTGATGGGCCAGCAGGCCTGCCAGTCGTCACGGTCGGGCAGGATGTAGGTGGCGCGCACCACGTCGTCCATCGTCGCGCCGGCCTGCTTCAGGGCGGCGTCGATGTTGCGGAAGGTCTGCTCGCACTGCGCCACGACGTCGTCCTCGATCGTCATGGTGGCGTAGTCGTAGCCCGTGGTGCCGGAGACGAAGACGTAGTCCCCATCCACTACGGCGCGGGAATAGCCGATCTCCGCCTCGAAGCGGCTGCCGGAACTGATCAGGCGGCGGGTCATGGTCAGGCCTCCGGGCCGGCGGGGCAGGGCTGGGCGCGCAGGTGCCGCGCGATGGTGGCGGGAAAGGCCGCCAGCTTGCCGGCGGGGCGGATGGGGCGGGACAGCAGCTCCCCGCCGCAATTCGGGCAATGGCCGCCGAGGCGGTGCGCGGCG
>Ga0308159_1004159_pt1 | contig 13515 bp, 12 predicted proteins | sample PhyCR1_FD_201040 | JGI IMG/M metagenome (GOLD analysis project Ga0308159, IMG submission 201040) | Phyllosphere microbial communities from UC Gill Tract Community Farm, Albany, California, United States - DLSLC.R1 | ecosystem: Host-associated > Plants > Phyllosphere > Unclassified | place: USA... | reverse complement strand
GAGAAACAAATTTAATCAGTTCCTGTATTTGTTTGATATCCATTTTTTAAGCCTTGTTATGTAAAAAATAGTGTATAAATGAATTAACTAAGTTATACTTTTTTTGTTTGTAATTATATGGGAAATAGGGAATAGCGCTGACCCAAGAGGACATCCATCTATTTCTATTTACAATTTCCCATTCTTTAATTTGTATCGTATGCCCATTTAAGGTAAACAGAACCCCAGGTAAAGCCTCCTCCAAAAGCAGCTAACACAATGTTATCTCCTTTTTTCAGTCTACTTTCCCATTCCCATAAGCACAATGGAATAGTTCCGTTTGTCGTATTGCCATAACGCTCAATGTTGATCATTACTTTATCGGTAGTTACGCCCATACGGTTAGCAGTAGCATCGATAATGCGTTTGTTAGCCTGGTGAGGCACCAACCATGCAACATCATCAGCAGTTAAGCCGTTGCGTTCCATAATTTCTGCTGCGACATCTGCCATGTTAGTTACCGCAAATTTAAATACCGTAGGACCTTCCTGATGTGCGAAATGCTCTCTGGCATCAATGCTTTCGTGAGTTGCTGGCTTAACAGAACCTCCGGCTTTCATTCCTAAGAAATCTCTTCCTGAACCATCAGTTCTCAAAATCGAATCTTGAATGCCTAAACCCTCTTCATTTGGCTCTAATAAAGCACAACCACAACCATCACCAAAGATAATACAGGTTGTACGGTCTTCATAATTGATAATAGATGACATTTTATCGCCACCAACAACTAAAACTTTTTTATGTCTTCCTGATTCAATGAAAGATGCCCCGGTGGCTAAACCGAAAATAAACCCCGAGCAAGCAGCTTGTAAATCGTAACCCCAGGCATTTGTTGCGCCAACTTTATCGGCTAAAACATTTGCCGTTGCAGGGAATGTAAAATCCGGAGTAGTGGTGCAAAAGATAATCAGCTCAATTTCTTTTGCATCAATACCTCTCTTTTTAAGTAACCCGTTTACAGCATGCACAGCCATATCAGAGGTACCTAAACCTTCGCCCTTTAAAATCCTACGCTCTTTAATGCCCGTTCTGCTGGTAATCCATTCATCAGACGTATCAACAATGGTTTCTAACTCTGCATTCGTTAACACATAGTCAGGGACGTAACCATTTACTGCAGTAATAGCAGCATGAATTTTACTCATTTTAAAAATTTTAATAAATTATTTAAATGCCATTCTAATCTTTTCTACCAACCCAGTGGTAATCATTTCTCTGGATTGAAGAACCATATTTTTAACAGCCAGCGGACTAGAAATTCCATGTCCGATAACAACGGGAGCGTTAACGCCTAAAACCGGACTTCCACCGTATTGCTCGTAGTTGAAACGATCGAAAAACTCATCTTTCAAGCCCTTTTTAATGGTAATTACATAAAATGATTCTGCTAATTTTAGCATTACATTTCCAGTAAAACCATCGCAAACGATTACATCCGATTTATCATTGAATAAATCTCTACCCTCAACATTCCCAACAAAATTAAAAAGACTGGTATCCTTCATCAATGGAAAAGTAGCCATGCTTAACATGTTTCCTTTTTCATCTTCTTCACCAATATTCATTAAAGCTACCCGAGGGTTTTCTATCTGCAATAAATTTTCGGCATATAAGCTTCCCAAAACGCCAAACTGAAGTAAAATATCTGGTTTGCAATCAGCATTTGCACCTACATCTAATAACAGACCGGTACCACCTTTAAGTTTTGGAAGAATAGAGCAAAGGCAAGGGCGAATAATGCCAGGAATAGTTTTAACGCTGAAAACAGCGCCAACCAGCATAGCACCAGAGTTACCAGCACTTGCAAAAGAATCGATTTTACCTTCTTTTAAAAGGTTAAAGCCAACCGCAATGCTCGAATTTGGTTTCTGAACAATAGCTTTGGTAGGATGCTCGCCCATACCAATAACTTCATCAGTATGAACGTATTCAAAATGATCCGGACTAAAGCCCTCTTCTGCAAGAATGGGTTTAATCTGTTCGGTATCGCCGATAAGAACTAAATGTTCTCCAGCGTTTAGCGATTGATGAGCTGCTATTGCTCCCAAAACGATCGCTTTGGGAGCATAGTCTCCGCCCATTATGTCGAGGCCTATTTTCATAGAAAAAATCTGTTTGTGTTAGATTAGGTAAAATCCTAAAATTATCAGTCGACTAAGGTATGACTAAAGCCGCTGAAAACACAAACAATTTTTTAAGAAAATTACCCGATTTGAGTATTTTCGATAACCAATTTACCGTTATAGTATAAGTTACCATCAACGTTGTATGCACGGTGAGGTACGTGGATAGCACCTGTTGCTGCGCAAGTTGCTAAAGAAGGCGTCACTGCTTTGTAGTGTGTTCTTCTTTTATTTTTTCTCTGTTTCGAGATTTTCCGTTTTGGATGTGCCATTGGTGTATAATCTAATTATTTTTTTAACTTATTAAGGGCTTCCCAACGTGGGTCGCTTGTTTGTTCGTTTTCTTCTGCTTGCTTATCAATAGAGAGCTGCTCTAACCGGTCAATCATTTCCTGGTCACACTCTTTATCTGCCTGCTCGCAGTTTTTGATATAAGGTACAGCTACGTTAATCATTTCGTACAAAGGCGCCGATATATCAATCTCGGTATCTTTGCGGTTTAGCGTAATAATTTCCTCATCATCGCTTTCCAACTCATCCTCAGCAAATTTTACAATCTGTCTTTCGTATAGGTTTACCGGGTAGGCAAACTCCGATAAACATTTATCGCAGTCTAAATTTACTGTTCCAATAACTTTAAATTTTAAAAGCAACATGGTCTCTTGTTTCTCAAGTTCCAGTTCTACTTTTAAATCTCCGCTTTTAATCAATGAATATTCAAACGCATTAAAAAAGCGGTCATCAAGCTCATAATCAAAGTGATGAACTCCCAATTTTAATCCGGTAAACGGTATAGAAAATTGTTTTAATGGCTTCAAAGTACTGTAAAATTTTAGCCTGCAAATGTAGGGATAAAATAGTTATATAAAAAATGTTTTTTAAAAATTGTTGTTGTTCTCGAAGTGAGATTTTAGAATGTTAGCCTAAATCATAAGTTTTTCAAAATCAGTTTCGTTGATAAGCAGTTACGAAAGTTTCGCCTTTTATTTAATCTTTTTATTGGAAAGTTACTAACTCTAACGTGCACCCTGCGCATCAGAGTTGGTAACTTTAAAAACAACAAAAAGGATTTGTAAGCTAATCGCCTACCTGCCGCGGGCAGGGCTTATTTATAACTTCCTTTAGAAGAATCAAAGATCAATGTTTGGCTAATACCATTTCCTTATTGTTTCTACTCCATTCACTCCATGAGCCCACATACAATTTAGCCATAGGCAAACCGGCATAATCCATTGCTAAAAGCGTATGGCAAGCAGTAATACCCGAGCCGCAATGAACAATAACATTTTCAGTCTCAACTTTTTCTAAAGCCCGGGTATAATTTTTTCTTAAAACCTCTGGATTTAAAAATCTGCCGTCCGAATCTAAATTTTCTGTAAAAGGAATGTTTATTGCACCTGGAATATGGCCAGCTATCGTATCTATAGGCTCTGTTAAGCCTGCAAAACGATTTACATCCCTTACATCGATTACCACATGATCATCTGCCTTAGAAACTCTTTCCACTTCATCTATATCAGACAGAGGCAAATTCCATGAACCAACTTCGTATTGACCAACAGCTCTTGGAATCTCAAGTTTATTTGTTGTCGGGAAATTTACTTTTACCGCCGCTTGAAAACCTCCATCAATTACCTGAACTTTTTCGTGACCAACAGATCTCAGCATCCACCAGAGTCTGGCAGCAGCATTACCACCGTTTTTATCATCGTAAATGATCACATGACTGTGTCTTGTAATGCCAAGTCTTTGCAACGTATTGGCAAATTGCTCCAAGCCCGGCAATGGATGGCGACCACCTACTGCAAAGTCGCCGATATTGGCTAAATCATCGTTTACATCGACAAAAATTGCACCTGCTAAGTGTTGCTCATCATAACGAACTTTCGAGCCCGCACTAGCATCTACAATTACGATTTCGTTCTCTTGATTTAACCAGGTTAAATCTTCGGGCTTGATAATTGGGGAAATTTTGCTCATTTCAATTTTATTTGACACACAATTTTAACCAAAATAAACCTGATAGCAGTGAAAATCTCCCGATTCTTCATCGGGAATTGGAACGAATAACAGGACTTTCGCAACCGATAAGACACAGAACCTGCTTTAAAAAAAATTAAGATTTAAGCCTTACGAAGCATCGTCCTTAATATCGAACTGTGTTTCCACAACCTTTCCACCGCCGCGTAATTGAGTACTTAACATTTCTTCTTGCTCTCTGCGGTTTTTAACGATGTGTATGGCTGAAAATAATGCCTCGGTAAATGAAGTAGAATCGGCCAAATCTTTACCGGCGATATCATAACCCGTTCCATGATCTGGCGATGTGCGAACGAAATTTAAACCTGCCGTAAAATTTACACCATTGTGGAAAGCCAAAGTTTTAAAGGGAATTAAACCCTGATCGTGGTACATAGCCAACACTGCATCGAATTGTTTGTAGCTTCCATTTCCAAAAAATCCATCGGCAGGGTAAGGACCAAAAACCATTAAGCCTTTATCGTAAGCCTCTTGAATGGCTGGTGTAATAATTTCGGCCTCTTCAGCACCCAATAAACCATTATCACTGGCATGAGGATTTAACCCCAAAACAGCTATTTTTGGTTTTTCGATCCAGAAATCTTTTTTCAAGCTATCATTAATCAGTTTTAATTTACTAAGAATTTTCTCTTTAGTAATAGCTGTCGGAACATCCTTAACAGGAATGTGGCCGGTAACTACCCCAACACGTAAATTCTCGCTTATCAAAAACATCAGCACATCTTTACTTCCGCTTTTTTCCTGCAAATATTCGGTATGACCAGGAAACGAAAAGGTTTCTGATTGAATGTTGTGTTTGTTGATCGGAGCCGTAACCAAAGCATCGATGTCGCCCGCAACTAAATCAGCCGTTGCTCTTTCGAGCGATAAAAGCGCATATTTTCCACCCGTTTCAGTTACCTGCCCAAGCTCGATTTTCACATCTTCTTCCCAGCAATTAATCATATTTGCTTTTTTGAGCTGCGCTTGATTAGCATGATTAATAACGTTAAAACTGAAATCGCCCAGATTATTTGCCTTTCTATGGAAAGAGGAAACCTTGGTATGACCATAAACAATTGGTATACAATAATTTAAAATAGCCGGATTTGATAACGTTTTGATGATTACCTCCAAACCTATGCCATTCACGTCGCCTATACTGATACCAATCTTAAGTTTATTGCTCATAATTACTGGAATATTTTAGCGCAAATTACTGATTTTCGTTTAAAGACTATAAAAAAAATGAAACCGCAAAGAACACGAAGCTATTCTCAAAGAAATATTAAGACTATCTTTGTTAACAATTTTAATTTTTAAAAGTCTCGAATCTCCGGGATTAATGGTATGAGTTTAGTAAAAGCGAAAAAACATTTAGGTCAGCATTTTTTAACCGATAAGGGCATTGCCAACCGTATTGTAGAAAGCTTGGTGAATACAGAAAAGTACAACCAGGTTTTGGAAGTTGGGCCAGGAATGGGGATTTTGTCTGATTTTTTGTTGCAACGCGAAGACTTACAAACTTATCTAATCGATATTGACACTGAATCTTTCTATTTTCTCAATGAAAAATATCCGCAATTGGGCGATCGCTTAATTAATGGAGACTTTTTAAAACTAGATTTCGACGCCATTTTCCCGGATAAATTTGCCATCATCGGGAATTTCCCCTATAATATTTCATCACAAATTCTATTTAAAATTTTAGATAACCGACATAAAGTGGTAGAAATGGTGGGCATGTTTCAGAAAGAGGTGGCGCAACGTTGTGCTGCGCCAGCAGGCAATAAAGAGTATGGAATTTTGAGTGTTTTTCTTCAGGCTTATTACAAAATCGAATATTTGTTTACCGTAAAACCAGGCACTTTTAATCCACCACCAAAAGTGCACTCTGCAGTGATTCGTTTAACGCGAAATGAAGTTGAAACTTTAGATTGTGATGAAAAACTCTTTTGGCGTGTGGTTAAAGCAGGTTTTAATCAACGTAGAAAGACCTTGCGCAACGCCGTTTCTGCCGTAATGCCAAAAGATAAAATGGACAATCACATCTATTTCGAGAAACGTGCTGAACAGTTAACCGTGGATGATTTTGTAAAGTTAACACAGCATGTAAGCGATTTGATGCAACAAGAGTAAGGTTGGTATGTCATGTTTTTTTTTCGCCGTTATCTTCGTACTGGTAATAAGATTGCTGCAACCGCCTTTTAATTTTTGAAATCAAGAAACGTGGCGACAGCACTTTAACGCATTCTCCAAAGCCTAAAATCTCTCTTTCAAGTTCGAAATTTAAAACCACATCAATTCTAAAAGTTGTTGTTTTTTCAGTTTTTGTTAACACCACCTGAGAAGAATGTAAAGGCTTAGTTACTACATAGGGTGCATGATCGTTTGTAAATTCTAAAACTACTTTTTGCGCTCGGTCTCTGTCATTTTTTGTCACTCCGATCAAGTCATCATAATACCGATCGAAATCTACGCCCTGATGAGTTACAAATTCTTCGTGGGGTAATTCCTGAAAATCAATTATTCTATCTAAAGCCAAGTTTAAAATTCCAGGTCTTTTTTTTGCTTTGCAGATTAAAAACCACCTATTTCTGTATTCCTTCAATAAATAAGGATAGTAAATTCCTTGCTGCCCTTGTTGTGCTTTGAATGATTTATATTCAATTAACAACGATCGCTTATTTAAAACTGCCTGATACAATGGAGGAATACACTCTAATCCTTTTACCAACTTATTTCCTTCTAACTGGATGTTATTTCCGCTTTGTTTTGTGCTTTTATAAAGATTATTTTCCAGGCGGGCAATCATATCGCTCATTTCATCGAAATAGTTAAAGGCATTAAATTCTTTTAACACGCCAACAATTTCTTTCATTTTATCAACGTCAGCATTATTTATTGGAGCTTTAGTAATGCTGTAACTCGAGTCCGAATAGGCGTAGAATCGTTTATCTTGAACCACAATGGGCGCATTATAACCTAACTTGTCACTTCGCATTAATTGAATATCGGCTTGTATCGTTCGCTTACTTACACCAGAAGTTATTCCCTCCAATTCGTAAAGCGTGTGTGCAACTTTTTCTATGATATCTTCAAGCGTCCATTTTCGGAAACGATTTTTCAGACAATCGTCAATGGTTTTGTATCGAATGAGCGCTAATTTATTGATGGCCATATTTAGACTTTAATGAACTTTCACAGAAACTATTGAAAATTAATTGTTTAAATATAGCATTATTCAATCTATCTACGCAATACAACTGCGCAGTGGGTTAATGACAAAGTAACCAACGAAAATTTTATAATTCATTATCAAACACTTGAGTGTTATTTCTAAAATATTTTCTATTGCGCAAATCTGCTGCGCAGTTGGGTAACAACTTTGTATTGTCGCCCGGCGATAGAGTTCTTTGATTACATATAGAAATAGATATAAAGATATTCCGGTGTAAAAATCGGGATGGCAATATACAGAGGTATCTATCCACAGTTGCGGGTTTTAAATAGCCCCAAAGTATGAGTGCCGTTGCATTTCATATTCTGATAGAGAGGAAGATGTATTGTCTAAACACGTTGTGTGTCGTGGGTTCGAGTCCCACTTTCAGGAAACCGAAATAGCTCAGGGGTAGAGTAACAACACCAAATATGCAGGTTCGAATCCTGCTTCCAAGTGATTGGAATAGCAAAAGGGTAATGCAATGGATTAGGGTTCCATCTAAAAAGAAGAGATACTTTAAACTTCTCAAACCAAAAGTGTTGCGAAATGCGTTCGGCTCAAAAGATTTCATAAATCTCAATAGCAAATTTGCTTTTTGCTTTGCAAGTAAAACGAAAAGGGTGCTGATTTAAAAATCAAATCTTCTAGCTGTAGAAAGCCATATTCAACAGAATATCGCCAAAGCTAAAAGTAGATTTCATTCTTAAAAACAACCAGAAGCAATTTACTTCCGCAGAAAACAAATGAATGTTATCGCAATGCTTTTTAAAAGAATAAACAATTGAATAATTACAAATTTTAAACATCAAAAACATGAGAAAAATAACAATTAACACCAATTATGTTGCATTGGTGTTTAAAAAAGGAGAATTAAAAAGAGTATTAACAGCAGGTAGTTATTGGTTGAGCTTTGGCGAGACCATCACTTTGTACGACATGAGCAAAGATTATGAGTTCTCTGTTGCTGAATTAGATAGGTATTTATTAAATGCCGACTTTGCCAAATTAGTTTATTTGGTAAGCGTAGCTGATAACGAGTTGGCCTTGGTTTATCAAAACAGAAATTTTAAAAACGTTTTAAGAGCGGGCAGATATGCCATCTGGAAAGGTTTGTCGGAATACAGCTTTGTTAAAGTCGATATCAGCAAAATAGAAATTGAGGAAAACATCGATAGAAATTTGTTTGAAAAAGTTGCTTTGATCAACTATATCAGGGCCTATAAAATTGAAGCTTACGAAACAGGTTTGTTATTTATTGATGGCAGGTTTGAAAAAGTGTTATTAGCAGGAAACTATGTTTACTGGAAAAATAACATCACTATCCAAGTTTTGAAAACTGATATGAGGCAATTGAACATGGAGATTATCGGTCAAGAGATTTTAACAAAAGACAAAGCGCAATTGAGAATGAACTTTACAGTTCAATACAAAGTGGAGGATGTTGTTAAAGCATTGTTGGTCAATAAAGATTTCGAAAAGCAATTATATATTACCATGCAATTGGCTTTGAGAGAAGCTGTAGGTTTATTAACTTTTGATGAATTGATGGAAAGTAAAGAAAAAATCGGAACATCTGTTTTGGAAAGCACCATTAACAAAGCAGAAGAGTTGGGCGTAAAACTGGCAAATGGTGGTGTAAAAGACATCATTTTATCTGGTGAGATTAAAGATATCATGAACCAAGTTTTGATTGCGGAGAAAAAAGCGCAAGCCAACATGATTACCAGAAGAGAAGAAACTGCATCGACCAGGAGTTTGTTGAATACCGCAAAATTAATGGAAGACAATTCCATGTTGTACAAATTGAAAGAGATGGAATACGTGGAGAAAATTGCAGAGAAAATCAACACCATCAGTTTATCCGGCAGCGGGCAAATTGTTGACCAATTGAAACAAATCTTTGTGAAGTAAATTGGTCTCTCGTCATTGCGAGCTTCGCGAAGCAATCTTACAACTATCGCTAGTTGTTTTAAGTATTCGCTTTAAGATTGCTTCGTACCTCGCAATGACGGATTTACTGTAAAAAAAAATCAATTTTAGAAACCCTCGGCTAGGTGAACGATGCCTGCCGAGGTTTAGTTAGGAATAAAATGAAAACAGAAATAACAGGTAAAACCCTAAAGGCATTAGGTTATACCGAAGGAAAAATATTAGGCTTGGCATTGGAAATCTTGAAGGATAACTTTAAGGACGTGGAAGCTAATGAAGTACAAAAATTATTGAAAAAAGTAAAAAATTATCCAGAGAGCTTTTTGGATGATGAAGTATTAGGTGTTTTAGCAACGGCATTAATTGAAGAAGCCACACCGAAAAATGATGATACAATTGGGCTAGTTGAAAATGCCAAAAGCTATACTGTATTTGGCGAAGCTTATATTGAAGATGGTGCGAAAGAACAAATGAATATTGCTATGAAGTTGCCTGTTACCGAAGCTGGGGCGTTAATGCCAGATGCGCACCAAGGTTATGGTTTGCCAATTGGCGGCGTTTTAGCCACACGAAATGCGATTATTCCTTATGGAGTTGGTGTTGATATCGGTTGCCGAATGGCTTTGAGTATTTTCGATATTCCGGAGAAATATTATTTCGGGAAGGATGCGATGTACAAACGAGAATTAATTGCACATACTAAATTTGGCGCTGGGCAAAATTATAAAGGAGATGAAAGAGCAGACCATGAGGTTTTAGAAAACGAAGATTTTAATGCTACGCCTTTCTTAAAAAACTTACACGGCAAAGCTTGGGCGCAATTGGGAACTTCGGGTGGCGGTAATCATTTTGTAGAATGGGGAATTATAGATTTTGCAGAGCGAGATGAGGTTTTAAATATCGATAAGGGACGTTACGTGGCTTTGTTAACTCACTCTGGTTCTCGTGGATTTGGCGCAACTATAGCGGGTCATTATACCAAACTGGCTAAAGACATTTGCAAGTTGCCTAGAGAAGCTGTAAATCTTGCCTATTTAGATCTGAACACAGCTGAAGGCCAAGAATATTGGATTGCCATGAACTTAGCCGGCGATTATGCTTCCGCTTGTCATGAGGTAATCCATAAAAGATTGACCAAGGCCATTGGCGCTAAAGTTTTAGCGAAGGTAGAAAATCATCATAATTTTGCATGGAAAGAAACCCTCAATGGCGAGGAAGTTATCGTTCATAGAAAAGGAGCAACGCCAGCGGGCGAAGGTGTGATGGGTATTATTCCCGGAAGCATGACAGCACCAGGGTTTTTAGTTAGGGGAAAAGGTGAAACAAGTTCAATCAATTCAGCTTCTCATGGCGCAGGACGATTGATGAGCCGTACAAAAGCCATTCAATCGATTACCAAATCTGACATGAAAGCAATTTTAAAAGACCACAATGTAACGTTAATCGGTGCAGGTTTAGATGAGGCGCCAATGGCTTATAAAGATATCAATAAAGTAATGGCCGCACAAACTGATTTAGTTGATGTGATTGCGAAGTTTGAACCAAAAATGGTGCGCATGGCGGATGATGGAAGTCGGGAAGATTGATTTTAGGAGGAGTGAACCCAAAAATTGTCAGCCAGGCATTTATAAAACCGCCCTATTCTCAATAAATGAAAATAGGGCGTTTATTTTTTATATTTTTCTGCTACAACATCACACTAAATATTTGCGTTCTGTAGCGGATAAAATTCAATAATATTATTCATTTTTTTGTCTTTCGCTTTCCCTGTCGGGTTAGAGACATTCAAAATATTAATGTACTTTACCGGATCGCCAGTTGATTCGTACACAACCACCTCCGAGTAATTCTGCTCATTGCTTAATGATGGATCATCACTCAAAACCGCAAAATTTTTATTATTTAATTCATTCAAGATTAAATTTTTATCATGTACCAAAGGAATTCGGTTCTGTATTTTACGTTTTTTCATCCATTGATCGTTTATTTCCGAATAAGGTTTACTTACCTGTCCATTGAAAACAGTAAATATGATTCCACCTATAATCACAATAAACTCTCCTGCCCAGATCAACCATAAGACCAGACCGCTTACCGTACCCATGCTCTTGATCTGAAAAGAACCTACTGCATTTAGGTTTACAATTTCTTGAAAAAGTATGTGAGGATGCGTGAACAGAAAAAAGAAATCGCTAGCTAAAATTTTTAAATCAGCGCTGGTCAAATTAAAGGTGAATCCTTTAGCGCTGTAAATTAATGCATCGAAAAAAACCCATTGAACATAGAAGGCCAGTAATCCGCAAAAAATCGCGATGGATACAACTATTTTTTTATTTCGGAGTTTGCCGATTTTTACGCCAAAATCAATACAAAAACCTAAGCTGATACCAAGAAGTAGCGCAATGATAGCGATAAACCAGATGTTAGGAATTAGCCTTCCAAGGATAATATAGAGGAGCGGTAAGATGAAAGCTGATAAAATACCAATGACAAGCGTGATAAGGATTGCTGAGGGCGAAGCATATCCCTGAGGAGTGTATTTGTTTTCCATAAAAGCGTTTAGATGAGATTTTTTATTTGAACACCCGAGGCAACTAATTGTTTGCCCGGGTGTTCAAATGTTTTATTTTAACTTGCTTAAAGCTGTTTTAATCCGGGGTAGCATGTCTTTTATATCCTGCAAGGTGCAAGCACCAACCGATGCCCTGAACCAAGGCATGCTGTGTTCGTTTCCAAAGGCTGAAAATGGAACCAATGCGGCTCCAGCCTCTTTAATTAAGTAGAAGTTTACATCCGCACTATCCCTTAAAAGCTGACCATCTTCAGTGGTTTTTCCGATGTAGTCGATTTTAATGGTGAGATAAATTGCACCCATTGGCTCAACCGCATCAACATTAAAACCTTCGTTTTTCAATTCATTAAAGCCATTGTAAAGCGCATTTAAGCTATCTTGAATTTGACCTTTAAAACTGGTTAAAAATGTATCGACCTGCGTTTTATCATTAAAATAATTAGACATTGCAACCTGCTCGGCTTTTGGTGCCCAAGCACCCATGTGCCCAACCAATGCCTTCATTCTGTTAACAATATCTTCAGGGCCAAAACCCCAACCTACACGCACACCTGTTGCAGCTAAACATTTCGAAGAACCATCTACGAAAACCGTAAATTCACGCATTGCCGGGCGTAATGAAACCGGATTTACATGTTCCTTGCCAAAAGTTAAAAGTGAATAAATCTGATCGTACATTAAATACAATGGTTTTTTATCCGCTCCGCGTGATGCATTTTCTTCTAAAATAACATCACATATCTCCGCTAAAGAATCCGCATCAAACATGGTTCCTGTCGGATTCAATGGCGAACAAAGCGCTAATAATGTTGCACCTTTTAAATGTGGTTTCAATTGTGCTGCAGTTGGCATAAAGTTATGCGCTGCATCAGTTTCTACCGCAATGGCCTTCGCTGATGTTAAGTGACAGTAGTGATTGTTATTCCATGAAGGTGCAGGGAAAACAACTGTATCACCTGGATCTATCAAAGCTAAATAAGTAGCGTAAATCAATGGTCGAGAGCCGCCTGAAACCAGAATACTATTGGTGTTGTACTCCAAACCGAATCTATCTTTCAATAGTTCAGAAACGGTTTGTCTCAATGGCAAAACACCGTCGGCAGGTGGGTAATTTGTTTGATTTGCATGATAGGCATCTACGATTCCGGCTTTTAATTCCGCTGGAATAGGATAGATGTTTGAATCAAAATCCCCGATGGTTAGATTGGCGATTGAGGCGCCTTTGCGTTTCATTTCATTAACCTCGTTACCAATTTTTATAATTTCTGAGCCTATTAATGAACTGGCTAATACTGAAACTTTCATATATTTGAATTGATTGCTGACATCAGCAAATTATAATGCTTTTATTATATTTTAGAGTTCTTTTTTATCAATACTACTTTCTTCTGATTTGTCATAAAGAGTCAACATATTGATAACAATTCCAATTTGGGTTGTTTGATACTAAATAAGTTATTACCCTAAAACCTCCACTTTTGCCCTTACCTTTGCTTTTAACAGCTAGTCGGATTTTGAAAAGACCGCCACCCAAATCGTTCCCTTGTTGAGGGTTCTTCAAAAGACTTTCTTCTAAACTGTAAAGGTCTTCTACTAACGATTGGTGCTTT
>Ga0308159_1004157_pt1 | contig 13522 bp, 9 predicted proteins | sample PhyCR1_FD_201040 | JGI IMG/M metagenome (GOLD analysis project Ga0308159, IMG submission 201040) | Phyllosphere microbial communities from UC Gill Tract Community Farm, Albany, California, United States - DLSLC.R1 | ecosystem: Host-associated > Plants > Phyllosphere > Unclassified | place: USA... | reverse complement strand
TCACCGCCACCAGCACGGACGAAGTGCCCAACACCTCCCCCACCGCCGCCTCCACCGGCAGCGACCTGAACGGCTGGGCGGCGCAGATCGCCGCCAGCACCATCCGCACCCGCATGGCCGCCGCCGCCGCAGCATTGTGGGGCGTGCCGGAGACCGACATCACCTTCGCCGAAGGCCGCGTCACCGCCGGCAACCACGCCATGGGCTTTGGCGAGTTGGCACAGCATTGCTGGAACCAGCGCATCGGCCTTTCCGCCACCGGCTTCTACAAGACGCCTGACCTGCACTGGGACCCGGTGGCGATGAAGGGCCACCCGTTCTTCTACTTCTCCTACGGCGCCAGCGTGGCCGAAGTGCTGGTGGACCGCCTGACCGGAGAGCACCGCGTGCTGCGCGCCGACATGGTGCAGGATTGCGGTCGCAGCCTGAACCCGGCCATCGACCGCGGGCAGATCGAAGGCGCCTTCGTGCAAGGCCAGGGCTGGCTGACCTGCGAGGAACTCTGGTGGGATGCCGCTGGCCGCCTGCGCACCCTCGGCCCCTCCACCTACAAGATCCCGGGCTCGCGCGACGTACCGCCCGTGTTCAACGTGCGGATGCTGGAAGGAGCGCCCGCCCGCGCCGACACCATCTTCCGCAGCAAGGCCGTGGGCGAACCACCCTTGATGCTGGCCACCGCCGTCTGGAACGCCCTGCGCGACGCCACCGGCGCGCCACGCCTGGACCTGCCGGCGACACCGGAACGGGTCCTCGCCGCGTTTCGCTGATCGTGTGCGCTTTGGTCTGGCATTTTTTGAATGCCTTGGGGGTGGTGCTGCGTGGACGGTCTGTGAGAGGGGCGCTGCCCCTCTCACACTCTCCCCGCCAAAGGCCTGAGGCCTTTGGAAACCCGTTTTCTCAGATGCGCGGGGCGGCAGCGCGGATACGGGTTGAGGGTGATTGTCGCAGGCTGAATGATCTGGGACGCGACACGCGCGGCCACGCAGAAGGTTTGGGCATGCGCGCCATATCCAACACGGACGTACAGGTCTTTAAGCTATTGCTTTAAATATAATAATTCTCATTCAGAGCGTGTGCCCCAGTGAAAGGGCGTTGCTTCTGATCACGCAGCAAAGGCTGCATCTTTTGAGGATGAAGCGCCCAGTCCTGGGCAACGAACCCCAAGCGGCTCCTGCAACTCGGCGAAGCCTTCATCCAGGGGCAAGCGGCACCGCGCATCCCTCACCCGTCCAACCCCGGCGGGCTTCCCCTCTTCCTCCCAGCGGGGTCCGGGGTGGACTGTCCACCCCGGCGGGGGTCCAGGGGGCAGCGCCCCCTGGCCTGCCCCCATCACCAAAGCACAAACGATCTAACGGCAGATCCGAACCAGCGTCTCGACCAGTTCCTGCGGATCGTAGGGCTTGGCCAGTACCGGGACGCCGCGGTGGCGCTCGGACAGTCCTGCCGCGCCGTAGCCTGTGGCGACGACGAAGGGCACGCCATGGTCTGCCAGCATATCGGCCACGGGGGTGGAGGCCTGCCCGGCCAGGTTGATATCCAGGACGGCGGCCTCGGGGTTACCGCTTTCGAACAGCGCGATCGCTTCCTCCACGGTCGCCGCCGGCCCCAGCACGTCGGCGCCCGCATCCAGCAGCGCATCTTCCACCAGCATGGCGATCAGCGCTTCATCCTCGACGACCAGAATTCGCCGTCCCTTCAGTCCTGTCACCGTTGCCCGGCCTCTTTCATCAAGCTCATCAATTCTCTTCTCCCGGCCCGTTCACGGGCCGGAAGCGGATCGTTGCCGCAAAACCGCTTTCTGCATAGTCCAGCAGCACCGCCGAACCGGGCCCCAGCTCCGCCGGCAGGCCACGCTGCAGCATGCGGGAGCCGAAGCCGCGCCGCGTCGGTTCCCGCACCGGCGGGCCGCCCGACTCCTGCCACAGCAGCTCCACCATGCCGTCCTCGCCGCCGGCGCTGCCCCAGGTCACGTCGATCCGCCCATCCGGCTGGCTGAGCGCGCCGTGCTTGGCGGCGTTGGTGGCCAGCTCGTGCAGTGCCAGGGCCAGGCCCAGCGCCTGCTTCGGCGCCAGCCAGGCGGAGGGGCCGGACAGGCTCAGCCGGCTTTCATCCACATCGCCGCCCGGCATCATGCGCCAGGGGGCCAGGGCGGCGCGGGCGGCTTCCTCCAGCGTGGCGCCGCGCCAGGTGCGGGCGGTCAGCAGGTCATGCGCGCGGGAAAGGGCGAGCAGCCGCGCCTGGAAGTCGGTCAGGAAGCGTTGCAGCGCCTCGGACGCATCGCCGGCGGTGCGCGCGGTCTGCATGGCTAGGGAATGCACCGTGGCCAGCGTGTTCTTCACCCGGTGGTTCAGCTCGCCCAGCAGCAGGGCCTGGCGGGCCTCGGCGGCCTTGGCGGCGGTGATGTCGCGTGCCAGCCCGCCGCGCCGGCCGGCGCTGCCGCCAGCATCGAGGATGGCGAAGCCGACATCGCGGATCCAGCGCAGGCCGCCATCCGGGCGCACCACGCGGTACTCGCAGTCGAACAGCCCGGTCTCCCGCGATTCGGCCCAGGCGGCACTGACGCGCTCCTGGTCCGCCGTGTGCACCGCCTCCAGCCACAGGCGCGGGTTGGTCTGCACGGCTTCCTGCGGCACGCCCCAGATCCGCTCGAAGGCCGGGCTGACGAACTCGGCCAGTTCGCCGGAGGCATCGGTCATCCACATGACGTCCGGGCTGGCCTCGGCGAAGCGCCGGAACCGGCTTTCGGAGGCCGCCAGGGCCGCCGCCGCCTGCACCGCCGCCTCGCGCGACGCGGCGTGGGCAGCCACCTGCCGGGCCAGTGCCTCCCGCGTCTCCACCATGTCGGTCACGTCGGTGACGGTACCGATCCAGCGGTGGATCGGCCCCGGCTCATGGCTGCCGGCGGCGGTCGGGCCACGGACCGGCAGGGCGCGGGCGACGCACCAGCGCCAGCCGCCATCCGCCCGCCGCAGCCGCAGCTCGGAGGCGAAGGAGGTGCCACCGGTACGGGCGCGCCGCCAGGCCCGCTCCGCCCGCCGCTGGTCGTCCGGATGGACGATATGGCCCAGCATCCGCACCGCCGCGCTGGCGGAGAGGCCGGTGAAGTCCTGCAGGCGCGGGTTGACGTAGTCCACCTCGCCATCCGGCTGGGCGGACCAGACGATCTGCGGGATGGTCTCGGCCAGGATGCGGAAGCGCTGCTCGCTCTCGCGCAACTGCTCGGCACCGCGCCGCTCCGCGTCGATATCGGCGATGGCGGCGACGGCGCCGCTGACCTGGCCCTTGGCATCGCGCACCGGGGCGCTGGAGATGCGCACCCAGCCCAGCGTGCCGTCGCCCCGGCGCAGGCGGTACTCGCCCACCGCCGGCATGCCGGTGCTCAGCGCCCGTGCCAGCGGGTTGTCCACGCTCTCCAGCCGCCGCCCGTCCAGGTGGTAGCACTCCCAGTCCTCGCCATAGCTGGCGATGGCGCGGGAGAGCACGGGGCGGCCGCGGCGGATATCTTCCGTGCGGCGGTTGGAGAGGATGGTGCGGCCGGACGGCGCCTCTACCAGCACGACGCCGACGGGAACGTTGTCCAGCACCGCCTTCAGCAGTGCCTCGCTCTCCCGCAATGCCGCCTCGGCCGCGCGCTCGGCGCTGACGTCGCGGAAGAAGATGGTCAGGCCTTCCGGCGAGGGATAGGCATCGGCCGAGATCCAGCGGCCCAGCGCGCCGTGGAAGGCGGTGACGCGCTGCGGCTTGCCTTCGTCCCGCGCACGGCGCCAGGCGTGGGCGAAGGCGCCATCCGACCAGCCGGGGAAGGCGATGGGCAGCACCAGCCCCACCGCGTCCACCTGCCCGCCCAACTGCGCCCGGGCGCGGCCGTTGACGTAGAGGATGCGCTCATGCGGATCGAGCACCAGCACGCCGTCGGTCGTGCTCTCCAGCACCGTGCGCAGGCGGGCGGCCAGTTCCAGCCGCTCGGCCTCCATCGCATCGCGGCGCTGCGCGGCGATGGAGAGCGCCTCGGCCACCGTGTCGATCTCCCGCAGGCCGACGCGGCGCAGCCCGGGCAGCGGCGCGCCCTGCCCGAAGGCGACCGCCATCCGCCCGATACGGGCCAGCGGCGCGGCGATGCGCCGGTCCGCCCAGTACAGCAGGCCGGCGGTGAACAGCAGCAGCACCAGCCCGCCCACCAGCACCACCGGCAACACGGCGCCCAGGAACAGGTTGTCCGGCAGGTCCCGCGGCATGCCGACCAGCACCAGCCACGGGGAGTTGCCGACGCGGTGCCACGCGGTCAGCAGCGGCTCCCCATCCCGCGCGCGGCCGGGGCTCATGCCGGAGACCTGGCCGCTGGCCAGCGCCTGCCGCGTGCTGCTGCCGGCGGGAAGCTGGCGGCCGGCGTAATTGCTGTCATAGGGCTCGCGCGCCACGATGCGGCCTTCCGCATCGGCGATCAGCGCGATCCAGCCCGGCGGCAGCGCCGCCCGCCGCAGCGAGCTGAGCCACAGCCGTAGCGGATCGGTGCCGACGCTGAGGAAGAGCGGGCTCTGCCCGGGGCGGCGCACTTCCAGCGTCAGCGCCACCTGATGTGCCACGCCCGGCTGTTCCGAGGTGAGGATGCCGGAAAGCCCGTCGGTCAGCGGCGCGTCCGCCAGGGCGGAGGGCGCGGCGCCGCTCTCCATCGGCTCGCCGAAGGGCACGCTGGTATCCACCAGCGCCCGGCCGGACATGTCGGTCAGGCGGATCTGGCCACCATCGACGCTTTGCAGCGCCATCGCCTGGGCATGGAAGGTGGCGTAGTCCCCGGCCTGCAGGGCGGGGGAGCTGCCCAGCGCCGTCAGCGCCCCGCGCAGGCCCACCACCTCGCGTTCCAGCACGAAGGCCAGGTTGCGGGCGGCTTCCCGGGCGTCACTGATGAAGGCGGTGCGCTGCGCCTCGGCATCGCGCCAGGCGGCGTAGCCGGCCAGCATCCACACTGGCAGCAGCGCCGTCAGTGCCAGGATCAGCAGGTGGCGGCGGACGGCCTGACCCTGGCGGTGGGCGGCCTTGCCGCCGGGCTGGCCGGCACCCGTGCTGGCAGCACCGGCATGCGTGGTAGCGGGGGTGGCTTCGGCCGCGGCGACATGGGCATGCGCCGCCCCGGCGGGCAGCGTGGCCACCGGCGGGCTCCAATGATCCATCATGCCGGCTTTACTCCGCCGGGCTGGCCTGTCGCCAAGAACCGAACCCCCAACCATGCATGCCCTGACGCCTCAGCCGCCGCTGCACACCGGCAGCACGGCGGCCATCAGCCGGCCGGGCGAAGCCGCATATGCCCGTCTCTGTATCAGAGAGTAGGCAAGAAGTCTGACAACGCACCGTCGACAATCCTGAGAGCAGGCAAGATTTTTCTCGAGTCCAAGCTCCAAGGCTGGGTCAGGCCGCTTGACGGTGCCCGCCGTGGTGGGCCGAGGCGCGGAGGGGCCATTCGGATTATTCGATCTGGAAATGCTGAGGCCGGCAGCCAGCTCGGAGGCGATGGCTAGGGAAGCCCGGTGCTCTCACGCCTCTGGCCAGGACAGGCCTGTCTCGCGCGGCGCGTCGCTACCTGCCGCGGTATCTCGTGCCACGCCGCGCCGAAGCGCGCGGCCGGCAGGCCAGACCCCGGCCAGAAGTGTGCAGGCATCTGGCCGAAGGAGGCCGAGAGGGGCAGCGCCCCTCTCGATGGCGGCTGATCAGTCCGCGTACTGCCCGGCAGCCTCGATCACTGGGCGCCACTTGGCGATGTCGGCCTGCCAGAAGGCGCGGGCGGCGGCGGGCGTCGCCCGGTCCTGCGCCACCGGGGCTGTGCCCAGGTCGGCGAAGCGCTGCGCCAGCTTCTCGTCCCGCAGGGCGAATTGCAGCGACTGGGACAGGCGGTTCACCACGGCTTCCGGCGTGCCCTTGGGGGCGTACAGGGCGTGCCACACCGTCACTTCCATCCCCGGCAGGCCGGCCTCGGCGGTGGTGGGGATGTCCGGCAGCGACGGCAGGCGCTGCGCCGTCGTCACCGCGAAGGCGCGAACGGAGCCGGAGCGGATATGCTCGGTGGTGTTGGTGGTCTGGTCGCACATCAGGTCCACCGTGCCGCCGATCAGGTCGGTCATGGCCGGGCCGGTGCCGCGATAGGGCACGGTGGTCATCGGCGCGCCCACCGCCGTCTGGAACAGCAGGCCGCACAGGTGGCTGGCGGCGCCGATGCCGGCATTAGCGTAGTTCAGCTCCTGCCGCTGCCGGCGGATCAGCGCGACCAGCTCCTGCAGGTTGTTCGCCGGGATGTCCTTGCGGGCGATGATGGTCATCGGCACCTCGGTGACGAGGCCGATCGGTTCGAAGCCGTTCACCGCGTCGTAGGAAAGGCGGCGGTACAGGCTGGGGGTGGTGCCCATGCCGATATGGTGCAGCAGCAGGTTGTAGCCATCCGGCCGCGCCTGGGCCACGCGCGCCGCGCCCAGCGTGCCGCCAGCGCCGCCCACATTCTCCACCACCACCGGCTGGCCCAGGTCACGCCCCATGGCTTCCGCCACCAGGCGGGTGACGGTATCGGTCGGCCCGCCGGCCGCGAAGGGCACGACGATGGTGACGGAGCGGGTGGGGTAGGTGGCCTGCGCCATGGCCGGGCTGGCGGACCAGCCCGCCAGGGCGGAGATAGCCGGCAAGGCCAAGGCGGCCAGAAGGCGGCGGCTACGAATCATGCAAAAAGTCCCCCGGACGTTTAATTATTCCGGTTATGAGACCGTTTGCGATACCTCTTCGTCAATAGGAAACGCGGAGCGCATCAACGGGTGTGCAGCGCCGCCTGTGCCACGATGACGATGGCGGCGAAGCTGGCCAGCAGCAGCGGCAGGCCCACCCAGTGGCGCCGCTTGCGCCAGCCCAGCGAGGCCAGCGCCAGCAGCGCCGTGATGCTGAACGGCCAGAACACGGCGGCGCCCAGCAGCAGGATGTCGTACCACTCGATCGTGGGGTGCATCCGCGCGCCCCGCCGCTCCGCCCCGGCTCAGCTATCCATCTTCAGGGCGGCGATGAAGGCGCTCTGCGGGATCTCGACCTTGCCGAACTGCCGCATGCGCTTCTTGCCTTCCTTCTGCTTGTCCAGCAGCTTGCGCTTGCGGCTGATGTCGCCGCCGTAGCACTTCGCCGTCACGTCCTTGGACATGGCGCTGATCGTCTCGCGCGCGATCACCTTGCCGCCGATCGCCGCCTGGATCGGGATCTTGAACAGCTGGCGGGGGATCAGCTCCTTCAGCTTCTCGCAGATCGACCGGCCGCGCCGGTCCGCCTGGGAGCGGTGCGCCAGGAAGGATAGCGCGTCCACCGGCTCTGCGTTGACCATGATGCTGATCTTGACCAGGTCGCCCTCGGCGTAGCCGTCCATCTGGTAATCGAAGGAAGCATAGCCGCGGCTGACCGACTTCAGCCGGTCGTAGAAGTCGAACACCACCTCGTTCAGCGGCAGGCGGTAGACGGCCATGGCGCGGTTGCCAACATAGGTCAGCTCCACCTGCTGGCCGCGCCGCTCGGTGCAGAGCGTCAGGATGGAGCCGAGATGCTCGTCCGGCACCATGATCGTCGCCTTGATCCAGGGCTCCTGGATGGATTTGATCAGGGTGGGCTCGGGCATGTCGGCCGGGTTGTGGAGGGCGACCTCCTCACCCTTGTTCAGCTCCAGCTTGTAGACGACGCTGGGCGCGGTCGCGATCAGGTCGAGGTCGAACTCACGCGACAGCCGCTCCTGGATGATCTCCAGGTGCAGCAGGCCGAGGAAGCCGCAGCGGAAGCCGAAGCCCAGCGCAGCGGAGCTCTCCGCCTCGAAATGGAAGCTGGAATCGTTCAGCCGCAGCTTGCCGAGGCTATCCCGCAGCTTCTCGAAATCATCGGCATCGACCGGGTACAGGCCACACCACACCACGGGGATGGAGGGCTTGAAGCCCGCCAGCGGCTCGGCCGCCGGGTGGCGGTCGTCGGTGATGGTATCGCCGACATTGGTCTCGGCCACCGTCTTGATGGCGGCGTTGAGGTAGCCCATCTCGCCCGGGCCGAGATACTCGACCGCGGTCATCTTGGGGCGGAACACGCCGACGCTGTCCACCGTCTGGGTCGTGCCCTCCGCCATGAAGCGGATCTTCTGCCCCTTGCGGATGGTGCCGTCCTTCACCCGGATCAGGATGATGACGCCGAGATACGGGTCGTACCAGCTATCCACCAGCAGCGCCTTCAGCGGCGCGTTGGCGTCGCCGGTCGGCGCCGGCAGGCGGGTGACGATGGCTTCCAGCACGCCCTCGATGTTCAGGCCGGACTTGGCGCTGATCTCGACGGCGTCCGACGCATCCAGGCCGATCACGTCCTCGATCTGCTGCTTCACCCGCTCCGGCTCGGCGGCGGGCAGGTCGATCTTGTTGAGGACCGGGACGATCTCGTGGTTGGCGTCGATCGCCTGGTACACGTTGGCGAGCGTCTGCGCCTCGACACCCTGGGAGGCATCGACCACCAGCAGCGAACCCTCGCAGGCGGCGAGCGAGCGGGAGACCTCGTAGGCGAAGTCCACGTGGCCCGGCGTGTCCATCAGGTTCAGGACGTAGTCGTTGCCGTCCTTCGCCTTGTAGTCCAGCCGCACGGAGGCCGCCTTGATGGTGATGCCGCGCTCCTGCTCCAGCTCCATGCTGTCGAGCATCTGCTCCTTCATGTCGCGCAGCGCGACGGAGCCGGTCGCCTGGATCAACCGGTCAGCCAGGGTGGACTTGCCGTGGTCGATATGGGCGATGATCGAGAAGTTGCGGATACGGGAGAGCGGTGTATCGGTCATGGGTTTCCGGCGGCAGGGTCAGATGGCTGGCGCGGCAGCATCCACCGCATTCAACCGCCCCAGATAAGGCAAGCGGCCCCGGAATCAAAGCACGGCCGTATCCGGCGGAAACCGCGGGCCCTCCCCGCGCGTCATCCGTCTGCGCGTGATCGCCTGAGACGGAATCGCCAATAGGCGTGAATCACGCGGACGAACAGAAGGTTAGAGCATGCCCGCGGCATTTGCCTGAGGCGGACATGCCTAGGCAAAACCCGTGAAACGGGGAGGAAATACGCCATGAGACGCCGGGACCTGCTGCCCTTCGCCGCCGCCCTGTTCACCGCATCCGCCCTCGCGCGGCCCGCCGCCGCGCAATCCGCGCAGGACCTGCTCAACAACGCCATCCAGAATTTCACCGGCGGCAACAACGACCAGCAACGCCAGCGCCAGGAAGAGGACCGCCGCCGGGACGAGGACGCCCGCCGCTGGCAGGACAGCGAACGCCGCCGCCAGGAGGAGGAACAGCGCTACCGCGACGATGGCCGCCGCCGCTCGGACGACCGCGGCCGCCGCCTGGACGACCAGCAGCGCCAGCGGCAGGACCTGGAACGCCAGCGCCAGGAAGTGGAGCGCCAGCGCCGTGAGGTGGACCGCGACCGCCAGCGCATCGAAGCGGAACGGCGGCGGATCGAGCGGGAACGCCGCTAGGGGCGTCCGCCGCAGGTTGATCCAGGCTGGAGGCGTGGATCATACGAGTTGGAAGGCTGGGGGAACGAATTCCCCCAGGCCCCCTTCTTTTTTTCTACGAGTCTTCGGGGCCTCGTGAGTGCGGGAGGGCAGTTTCGGCTGGGAAGCCGTGTGTATGAAGGGCGGCATGGGTTTCTGGCGCACCGCCGTGGCAGGATGCCCCGCACCTTGCATGGGCACATAGATAACGCATTCCGGGAGCATTCCTTCTGTTGCTCCGGCCCCGCTACCGCCGCTGTTCCCGCCCCGCGCGCAGGTAGTTGCTGCCGTTGATGATCAGCAGGTTCTCCGAGTTCGCGTCCGGCTTGTAGAAGCTCAGCGTCTCGTCCCGGCCATCCGCGCCGGTCAGCATCAGGCGGTAGCCTTCCACCCTGTAGGTGCCCTGTTCCAACGGGCGCCGGCCGCCGACCGTCACGCCACTGCGGTTGCCGCCGGTCTCCCCGCTGAAGGACGCGCCGGTGAAGCCGCTGCGCGAGAAGCGCCCGTCCCGACCCAGCACCAGCGTGCGGACCGAGGATACGCTGCCCGAGCTCAGCGCCGTCGAGCCGCTGGAAGCGAAGGTGGAGGTCCAGCTCCCGTCGAACATCGTGCCGCGCGGCAGCGGGGCGACGCGGAAATGCCGCGTGCGGTCGATCTCCAGGTCGTCGCCGTCGCGGGAGAAGCTCTCGCTTTTGGTCCGGATCATGCCGAAGCCGTTGGCGACCTCCCGCATCTCGATCTGCTCACCCCGCACCCGATAGGTACCGCACTCCTCCGGCTTCCCGGCACAATGGGCGGCGATGTCGCCGCCTATCGGCACCGCCCGGCTGAACAACCCGCCAGGATCGAACAGCAGGACCCTGCTGGTGGCGTAGTAGTCGGTACCGCCGAAGGCGTTCGGCCGGAGGCCGCTATCCATATAGGTGTACAGGCCGTCCAACCCGCCATCGCCCCGCGCGGGCTCCAGCACGAAGGCACGGTCCGCCTCGCGCGGGCGGAGGGAACGGACCATCGCCTCGAAGCGCGCGCGTACCGCCGGCTTCTCCTCGCGCGTAAGGTTCACCATCGCCAGGGTGAGGAAGTGATAGGTCTCCCCCACATTCACGCCGAGGGTGAACGTGTGGACGGAGGCGTTGCGGACATCGCCGCAGCAGCGCTGCTCCATCAGCATCGGGTGGCCGTTGACAGTCTGCCCCTCCCGCCGGCTCGGGCGGCGGTCATTGGCCACGGCTTCGATGCCGCGTGCGGCCTTGCCGAAGATCTCGGGGAAGCCACCCGCCGTGGCCGCGACGGGGCGGTAGATGATGAAGATCGCCTCGCCCGGCCGCCGGCGCCCCTCCCCTGCGGGAAAGCTCCGCCGCAGCATCAGGCTGTTATCGGTATCCTGCCGAGCCCAGCCCTCGGTTTCGCCCGGCGCATCCAGGGTCATGCCCTCGAAGCGCAGCGACTCGGCCCGCGCGGCGGGAAAGCCCAGCGCCACGGCCAGCAACCCCCACAGGACGAACCGCGCCAGCCTGCTGCTTCCCCTGGCTTGCTCCATGCAAACTCCACTTCCCACCACATCACCCGCGCCGTGCCGGGAAACGCCCGGCCGACCGGCGTGGACGAGGGCGTTTGACCATCCGCGCCCAAGGGTCGATCCTTTCCCGCCGAGGCGTGGAGCACAACCGCGCCCGGACGCTGGATGAGGAAAACCGTTCGTGAGCAGCTATCCTTTCACCGCCGCCGACCTCGAGGCCCTGCGGGCCTGGGACACCCCCACCATCTGCAACGCGCTGGAACTGGTGGTGCCCGAGCGGCGCGGCCATGGCTTCACCGTGCGCCCCATGGTGGCGGCGGACGTGACGCTGAAGCCGATCTGCGGCTTGGCCCGCACCGGCACCCTGCGCGCCGCCGCTCCCTCCGGCCGCCCGGCCGCGGAGGACCACACCATCCGCACCGGCTGGTACGAATACGTGGCCGACGCCGCCATGCCGACCATCGTCACCCTGCAGGACCTGGACGACACGCCCGGCACCGGTGCCTTCTGGGGCGAGGTGCACAGCGCGGTGCACAAGGCGCTCGGCGCGCAGGGCTGCGTCACCAACGGCTCCTTTCGCGACATCGACGCGCTGGCGCCGGACTTCCAGATCATCGGCGGGGTGGTGAACCCCAGCCACGCCTATGTGCACCTGGTGGCCTACAGGCAGGACATCTCGATCCACGGCATGAACGTCAACCACGACGACGTGGTGCACGCGGACCGCCACGGCGCCGTCGTCATCCCCCACCACGCGGTGAAGAAGATGCTGGCGGCGATCGACCTGGGGGCACGACGGGAGAAGGTGATCCTGGACCTCTGCGCCTCGCCCGACTTCTCGGTGGAGAAGCTGAAGGCGGCGCTCACCGCGTCCAAGGAAATCCACTGACGTGAGCCGGAGCCCTGCTGGCGATTGGGCGGGGCCTGGGATGCCAGGGCGGTGCCGCGAAGTGGTACGGCCGGAGAAAGGCCGGGGAAGGAATTCCCCGGGCCCCTTCTTTTTTCTGCCAGTCTGGCGTGACGCTTCAGGACTGGTGCGGACGATGATTTCAATCAAGGGCCACGTGGGCTGAACCCTTGTTGCCGGAGGTCCAAAGGCGCCGGGCCAGTGGCAAAGCCAGCATAACAATCCAATTCCGTGCAGGCTGAACGCACAGCCGCCGGGGGGTCATCACCCCTCGGCGCAGCCGTCCGTCTCAAGACGGATGGCGGGGTCTGGGGTGACACTGTCACCCCAGCGGGGTCAGGGGCAGCGCCCCTGGCAGGCCCGTCCGTCAGGCCGCCCGCGTCGCCGCCACCGGCCCGCGCCCCAGCAGCTTGTTCACGTCCAGCGCATAGGCCCCGGCGCCGAGCCCGGCCTGCACCAGCATCAGGACGATCCAGAACACCGGGAATTCCCAGCCGCCGCCGGCATTGCTGAACACCCAGCCATTGCCGCCATGCAGCAGCGCCGCGCCGATCAGGATCGGCAGCGTCAGCAGGGAGGCGGCGCGGGTCCACACGCCCAGGATCAGCGCGATGCCCGCGGCGGTTTCCGCCAGCGCGACGATGGCGCCGAAGACCGGCGGGTAACCCAGGCTGCCGAAGAAGCCCATGGTGCCGGCGAAGCCGAAGGTCAGGATCTTCATGTAGAAGCCGTGGGCCAGGAACAGCACACCCAGGCTGACGCGCAGCAGCAGGGCGGCATAGGGGGCGAGGCGGTTGTCGATCATGTCGGTTCTCTGTGAGGAAGGGCGCGGCCGATGGCCGCCGTTGGGGCGAAACCTAGGCCGCGCCGCCCCTGCCCTTCCAACGGGCATCGGAAACGATCATCATCACCGGCATCAATGGCAGACCTTTCCAGCCTCGACCTGAACCTGCTGCGGGTGTTCGACGCCGTGGCGCGCGAACGCCACGTGACGCGCGCGGCGCAGCGCCTGCACCTGTCCCAACCCGCCGTCTCCAACGCCCTGACCCGGCTGCGCGCGGCGCTGAACGACGAACTGTTCCTCCGCCGCCCCGGTGGGGTGGAGCCGACGGAACTCGCCCTCTCCCTCGCCCAGCCGGTGGCCGAGGTGCTGGACCGGCTGCGCGAGACCCTGGCCTCCCACGCACCGTTCGACCCCGCCTCCTCCGACCGCGTCTTCACCGCCGGCTTCTCGGAATATGCGGAGGCGGTGCTGGCGCCGCCGCTGCTGGCGCACATGGCGGTGGAAGCCCCTGGCTGCCTGCTGGCCATCCGCCACGCCGACCGCATCAACGCGCTGGAAACGCTGGAGCAGGATGAAGCACAGATGGTGCTGGGCATGCTGGCCGAGCCTCCCTCCCTCTACACCCGCCTGCGCCTGCTGCCCGAAGCCTTCCTGGTGCTGATGCGCCCCGGCCACCCGCTGGCCGAGGGAGAGATGACGGTCGAGCGCTTCAGCCAGTGGCCCCACCTGCTGCACTCGCCCAACGGCTCGCTCGACGGCGCGCTGGACCAGCCGATGCGCGATGCCGGCTTTCCC
>Ga0308159_1004155_pt1 | contig 13536 bp, 13 predicted proteins | sample PhyCR1_FD_201040 | JGI IMG/M metagenome (GOLD analysis project Ga0308159, IMG submission 201040) | Phyllosphere microbial communities from UC Gill Tract Community Farm, Albany, California, United States - DLSLC.R1 | ecosystem: Host-associated > Plants > Phyllosphere > Unclassified | place: USA... | reverse complement strand
GCTGCCAGACGAAGTCAGCACGCTCAGCGAAATCCAGGACAAGATCCAGGACTACTATGACATCCACACCAGCCAATGACGCCGGCGGCGCTGGCACCTGCGTGCCATGCCTGATCGATATGAGCGTGCTCGACCTTGCGATCTTCATGCGGGTTCACCGCGTCAGCAAGGCAACGGTAGCCGGCGAGGTATCCGCCACGCTCGGACACTGGTTCGATTGCCACTTCGATGCCTTCGAGATTGAGCAGCGGTTCCGCGCGATGATCGAGAAGGGCTGGCTCGTTCGCCGGACGGGCGGTGTTCGCCCGACGCTCGACGGGCGGCGACACGGCCGCACGCATCTGCGCGGTCTGGTGCGGATGATGGATCAGGGCACGAGCATGCTCGACGTGGCCCGAATGATGTCCGTCCTGGGCATCGCAATGCAGGAACTGGATGGGGAGCACTCAGTCGATGATGACCAATAAGCGTAATGCTCTGGAGATCCGCGCGCGCGGGCGCATTACTCGCCTTGGCGCGATTCTGTTGGCTCTGGCCCCCGCCCTGCCCCTGCCGGTGCTCGCTGCCCCGCAGGATGCAGGGCTCGAGGCCGGCGAGGACAACGATGACTTCTACTGCCGCGAGCGCAAGCTGGGGCAATGGTTCTATTGCGAGAAGCCCAAGCCGAAACCGAGCGAACAGAAGGCGGCCGAGCCCGCACAGTCCGCCAGCGAGCGGATTGCCGCGATCGCAAAGCAGCTGGACGAGTTGAAGGCCCGCGCCATCCTCGAGCCGAGCGAAGAGAACGTGATCGCCTATGTCCGCTTCCAGCGTGAGCAGCTCGATCGCGCGTCCACCTTCTCGGACACCTGGCAGCGCGCCCTGTGGCAGAACCCGGACATCGACTACACCCTGCAGCGCCCCGTCTCGACGGTCGCCAAGCGGGCGTGGACCGACAATCGCACCGCCGATCGCGGCCAGGTGCTCGCGCACCTCGGCCAGCGCTATGGCATGTTCTACTTCTTCGCGCAGAGCTGCGGCGCCTGTGAGATTTTCGCCCCGATCCTGCGCTCAGTTGCCGACAGCCACGGGCTCGCGGTGATGGCGGTCTCGATGGATGGCGGCCCGAGCAAGGACTTCCCCAATTACGTGGTCGATTCCGGTCAGCGCGAGCGCATGGGCGTGCCGGGTAATGCGACGCCAGCGCTGGTCCTCTTCGACACCGCCACCAAAAAGACGGTGCCGATCGGCTTCGGCATCCTCTCGGCCGACGAGATCATGGACCGGATCTTCATGCTCACCAACACCAAGGTCGGGAGTGACTACTGATGGCCGAGCTTCCCCCCTCCCCTCGCGCCAAGCGCCTGGCCTCCCCCCGCTTCCGCGCCTTTCGTCGGCGGCTCGCCGCCGCTGCCCTCAGCCTCGGGGCAGCCAGCATGGTGCCGATCGGCATCGCGCGCGCGGACGTCGCCAGTTCGATGAACTCGTTCTTCAACGACGCCGGCGGCGCTGCCAACGTGACCGGGCCGACCGCCTATCAGGGCCAGTCAGCGGGTTACTACTCGCTCGGCAACGCATGGACCCGTTTCCCGCAAAAGAGCGTGTCGCCGTTCAACCTCCAGCTGCCGAGCGCCCGCGCTGGCTGCGGCGGCATCGATCTGTTCACCGGCTCGTTCTCGTTCATCAACGCCTCGGAAATGGTGGCGATGCTCAAGGCGACCGCCAACAATGCCCTCGGGTTCGCCTTCAAGCTGGCGATCGACAGCGTCTCGCCCGAGATCGGCAAGATCATGGGTGAGTTCCAGCAGGCCGCCCAGCAGATGAACCAGATGAACATCTCGTCGTGCGAGGCGGCGCAGGGCCTCGTCGGCGCGGTCTGGCCCAAGATGCAGGGTGCCCGCTCGACCATCTGCACGGCCGTAGGCAATAGCCAGGGCGTATTCTCGGATTGGGCGCGTTCGCGCCAGGGCTGCGGTGCCGACGGCCAGATCGACGATGTGCTCTCGGGTAACAACGACCCGAACATGAACGAGCATATCCCGGGCGAGCCGCGCAATTACACCTGGGAGGCCCTGAAGCGGTCGCAGAAGTTCGGTGCCTTCGACGCCGAGTTTTCCGAATACCTGATGACCGTCGTCGGCACGATCATCGTCAACAAGGCCGAGGGCAGCAATCCCGCCTCGATCCAGTATATCGGCCCCGCCGAGGACGCGGTGGTGACGGCGCTCCTCGATGGCACGCAGACCGGCAACACGGCCAAAATCCTGACCTGTACGGACGATGACAAGTGCCTGCAGGTGTCGGAGCAGAACCTCTCGATCCCGACTAATGTCGCCCTGCGCCCTCGCATCAAGACCATGATCGTCTCGATGCGTGACAAGATCCGTAGCGATGCCGCGCTATCGGGGGCTGAACAGCAGCTTTTGTCGCTGACCACCGTTCCGCTCTACAAGTTGCTGGCCGTCGAGGCGATGGCCCATGGCGGCTACATCGATGGCGACCTCGACGCTCTGGCGGAGATTGTCGCCGTCAATCTCCTGAGTTCGATGATCGAAAACATGCTCGATCGCGTGACGCAGTCGCAGGTCCATTTTCAGCCGGCAGACCAGTCAACGGCGGAAACCTGGCGTAAGCAGCTTGGCGAGGCTCGCGCCAAGTATGCGGAGCGGGACGTGAAGGTGAAGAACACGCTCAACATCACGATCTCGCTCATCAACAAGTCGATAATGCTGGAATCGACGCTGCAGAATGCCATGTCGCCGGGGATGGCGGCCGCGCTGAATTTCTCGCGCGGCCTCAACGTCCAGGGGCTCAACTAAGCGGGAGGTAGGGCCATGGTCGAGGTTTTCACGATCGGCGGCGGGGAATACATCGTCAACACCTTCAATGCCGTTGCCGCCTGGACGGGCGGTGGCGGCTATGGATCGCTGATCAAGGTGGTGATGGTCATCGGCCTGATCTACGCCCTTCTCTCCGTGGCATTCACGCTCAATTTTCGAGTGTGGCTCAACTGGTTCCTCGGTTCGACCCTCATCTATTCCTGCCTGATGGTTCCGACCGTCGACGTGAAGGTGACAGATCGGATCAACCCGTCGCTCGCACCGGCTACGGTCGCGAATGTTCCGCTCGGGCTCGGTGTGATCGCCAGCTTCTCCAGCCAGGTGGGCGATTGGCTCACACGCACGGCCGAGACCGTGTTCACGATGCCGAGCCAGCTCAATTATTCCAACAACGGCATGATTTACGGATCGCGGCTGTTCGATGCGACCCGCAATTTCCAGATCCGCGATGCCGAGTTCGCGACCAACCTGCAGAACCACTACAAGAACTGCGTGTTCGGCGACGTGCTGCTGAACTTCAAGTCGCTGACGGATCTTGCGAGCAGCACCGACCTTTGGGCGTCGATCGGGCCCGGCTCGCCCGCGCGATCGCAAGTCTGGCTTCAGAAAGAGGCTGGCGGGTCCGTCAGCAGCACCATCATCACCTGTCAGGCGGCCTATCAGGCGCTGACAGGGCAATGGAACACCATCATCGATGCTTCGACGCCGCTTTGGGGGCGTCAGACCTACACGAACCTCAGCGAGACGGCCGCGGCCGCAAAGCTCCGGCAAGACGTCCCGATCGTGAACCAGACCTTCACCGGATCGTCGAGCGATTACACATCTGCGATGCGGCAGACCACGGCGATCAACGCCTTCATGCAGGCTCGCGATGCAATGGGAGGAAGTGCCGGCAGCGCGTCGATGGATGCCTTTGCTGCGACGCGCGCCGACATCCAGGCGCGCAACACCTACAACTCGATTGCCATGCAGGCGATGTCGTGGGTGCCGATCCTCAACATCGTGCTCACCGTCGTCTTCTACGCGATGTTCCCGGTGATCTTCCCGCTCTTCCTGATGCCACAGACCGGGGTCCAGGCGCTCAAGGGGTATGTGACCGGGTTCTTCTACCTCGCCGCCTGGGGACCGCTCTACGTCATCCTGCATATGATCTGCATGACGCGGGGAGAGAGCGCATCGAACGCCGTGGCTGAAGGCGGGATCACCCTCTCGAGCTATGCTGGAATCGGGGCCGTGAACGCGGAGACGGCGACGATCGCCGGCTTCATGCTCATGAGCGTGCCGTTCATTGCGGCGGGTCTGGCGCGCGGTGCCATGAGCATTTCCGGGCAGGCAACCTCGATCCTGGCGCCTGCGCAGAACGCGGCCGAGGCGGCGGCCGTCGAGCAGACGACAGGCAATTATTCCTACGGGAATACCAGCTTCGCGAACCTCACGTCGAACATGCGTCAGAGCAACCAGTGGTCTGACGCACCGACGTTTTCAACGGGGGCGTCCGCCTTCACCGTCAGAAATGATAACGGTTCCACCGATACGTACACGGCGGATGGATCAATCGTCACGGATACATCGGGAGCCATGTCAAAGTTGGCATTTGGTTCGACATTGAACAGCACTCGTGTTGCTGAAATGCGTGAGCAACTAAGTGCCGTGCAGCGTAAAGCTCGAAGCGAAGAAGAAAGCTACGGACACACTGTTACAGCGGCCCATACAAATAGGTCTGGCACAACTACTTCCGCGGAAAGCTCGCGAGGTACGGAAAGTGCAAGCGGTACCCAATCTGGCAATAACCACGAGCGTTTCGATCGAACCTCTCATGGTGTGCACGATGGAATAGAAACGCGCTCCGGCGTTTCTGATACTCTCAAGGTGGAAAATGGCTATCAGCGTGGTTCACAGGAACTCGATTCCGTCACCGGTGGTCTAAACGCCAACGTCGGAGGTAGCGGCGGCCGCAAGGGTGCAGGAGGAGGAGCAGGGGCAGGCCAAGGTGCAGGTCAAGGCAAGAAGGGTGTTCTTGGGAAGGTTATGAACGCGCTGCCCGGCGCCAGCGGATCTAAATCGTGGACGGCTAATCAAACATGGGATCTAAAGTATGGTACGGGCAGAACAGTAACGAGCGAAGATTCCTCTCAAGCTAACGATGGAACACGTAACGAGCACGGTAATGGCGAAAATTATAGCCAAAGTGATGGTTCCTATAGCCGCGGTGGGGCTTTCGCTCGCTCGTCTATTTCCAATACTCGTGTTGTCGGCAGCGAGGATTCCCTTACTGACGCATACTCACATGAAAATAGGATGCGCCAACTCAATGAGTTGGCCGAGCAATTATCGAATGACATCAGCTACGCTGAAAGTCATAACATGCAATTCAGTGAGAATTTGAGCCAGGAACTCGCTGAGTGGTATCGCCAAGAGGCCGGAAAGATGCCCCCCGGCATTGCGCCAGGGCTACATCAAACGACTTTTACGGCTCAGGAACGCCAGGTCAGGGATGCAATGATCTCCAAGTTCCTCGATGAGCGGAGCCAGGCGATATGGGAAACTGTCGGCCCAGAGATTGCGGCTTCTCCATTGAATGACGTAGATCCCGCCGCAGCTATGCCCGATGCTTCTGACGTTCGTGCTCACTACCAACCGCACGGCGTTGGTGGTGTACCGACGCTATCGGGCCCTTCAGGCCCGGGCGACGTGGGCGCTAAGATCGAAGCCGGAAAGCAGGAAGTGGAGGCTATTGGGGAAGCCAAGCGAGTTATGCGAGCTGGTTATGTCGGGAAAGGGGCCGCTGTCCAAAGCACAGTCAATCATGACTTGGATAAAGGATTTTTCAACGACCCCAAATTGAGGGAGTGATTAGATGACATAGAAGCCGAAAAAGACAAATGCTACCAAGAGGATATATGCAAGTGCATATCCAATTTCACCACCAAGAGTCACGTTGCCATCTTCATCCGTATAGGGTTCGATTGCGTGCTCGTGGTCAGTCATATCCTGCATGAATATCGGCCCCGCATCACGATTCGAGGTCGCAAAATATATGTTTAGGTCGATCTTACTCATGGCCTGCTCCTCCAAACCATGAATCTCATAAAGGTGTGAAATTGGCAACCTTGAAGCCTGACGCCACTTCCTCTGAAGTGTTCAATGATCCGGTAAGCTACTGTACCCTTGGGTTCTCGTGGCTGATCGTGTCTGCGTTGGGTTTGCTTCCCTTAGCGGAAGCGTCGTTGCAACGGTCCCCTTCCATTACGGCACCAGTCATCGCTGCCTTTTTCTTTGCGGTTGGTAGCGGGGCCATCTTGAGGCGCCGATATTCGTGGGTCGGGGTGGCGCTGCACATCTACAGCCAGATAGCGATCTGGCTTTCCCTCTTTTGCGCGTCGCTTACGATGGTTTTGATCTGGCTTGCCCCCCAATGAGCCAACCGCTTTGCGCAGGGTTTAGCGCGCGACGGGCACCTGGTCGATGCGCGTGGTCCATGACGGGCTCTTGAAGGTCCGTTTGGTATCGTAAGATTTGGCGCCCATACCTTCGGAGGCGAGGCGCAGGGTATTACGGCCGAACCTGTCGGTGATACCGTCAAGCGCTGCCAGCAAGGCAGGCGAACGGGGATCAGGCGCAGCAAAGAGATCCTGCTGCGCTCCGGATTCCGGCTCCAGTCCTTCCAGCATCACGCCGCATTTAGTGTAGACCGCACCCTGTTCGAAGATCGCTTCCGCCATGCGCGCCGCGGTGCCGGCGATAACGCGCGGATCGTTGGTCGAGGGCGAAAGCCGTGCCACCTTGGAAGCCGACGGTGCATTGGGCTTGAACCGGCTTCCGTGCGCGAATGCGATCAACCGGCAAGCCAGGAGATTTTGAGCGCGGATTTTCTCGGCCGCACGTACCGCCCTTCGCACCATCGCTTCGCGCAGTACCTCGCGATCGTGGACCGGATCTCCGAACGTGCGCGTCACCGCCGTAGACTTCAGTGCTTCCGGCTCGGGTTGGAAGTCACTGCATTCGACGCCGTTCAACTCGCGCACCAAACGCTCGAGCACGATAGTCCCGACGTCGCGAGCAATGTCCGGGTGCATCGCTGCAAGATCGGCCGTCGTGCGGATGCCGAGTGGGTGCAAGCGTTTCGCCATGGCTTTGCCGATACCCCATACTTCCTCGATCGGCCACTTGGCGAACATGCGCCGGCGCAGGCCCTCGTCGTGCAGGTCGATGACGCCGTTCCAGACCTTCTCCGACGCCTTCGCCAAAGCGTTGGCCACCTTGCTCAGAGTCCTGGTCGGACCAAGTCCGATCCGGGTCGGCAGGCCGACATGCTGTTTGATGGTTGCGCGGATGCGCTGAGCTTGCTCGACATCGCCAAGGCCGGAAGGTAGAACTGGCAAGCGAAAGAAAGACTCATCTATTGAATATATCTCGACCGTATCGGCAAATTCAGAAAGAACCATATTAAAACGCCGGTTCATGTCCGAGTAAAGTTCATAAGAACTCGATCGATATTGTACGCCATGACGCTTGACGATGTCGCGTATTTTGAACATGGGTGCCCCCATGGAAATGTGAAGAGCCTTGGCTTCAGCTGATCTCGCGACGGCGCAGCCATCCCCATTCGATAACACTATCAGCGGCACATTGCGCAGCGTGGGATCGAAGACCCGCTCGGCCGAGCAATAGAAATTCTCGATATCGACGATCGCCCAGCTCATGACGGATCAGGCCTGAAGGTTGCGGACGCTGGCACGTACCACGCCCCACACCTCGACGCTCTCATCCGCGACGACCGAATCGTAATGCATGCTGCTGTTGCGCGCCTCGAGCGTCGGGATGCCATTACGAACGCAAAGTTGGCGGACGACAAATCCGCCGTCGACCACAGCGATGACGATGCGGCCGTTTACCGGCTTCGCGTCGCGATCAACCACGAGCACGTCGGAATCGAACAGGCCCGCATCAAGCATGGATTGCCCGCTGACACGGAACACGAAGCTGGCAGCACGATCGAGGCGCAGGAGCTCGACAAGGTTTATCGCTGATTCCTCCCAGTCCTGTGCGGGGCTGGGAAAGCCCGCGCCGGCAGCGCCTACAACCTTAAGTTGCACGGGCTGAGGGAGGTCGCTGAGGGGAATCGGCATGGACGACGGTAAGGCAAGAGCGGTGGACATATACCCCATATACCCCGATTCAGAACGAGAAGGGAACATATCAAAAACACAATGGGTACATTGTGCTTCACTGGGGTGGACCGTCAATGTGCTAAGAAAATTGAGATAGGTGAAGACTTCAGATTATTTCCTCGACCTTATTTCATCGGCTCTCCAAGGGCACGCCTGAATAAGACGCGCGGTATAATCTTCTATAACGGCGTCGCGTTCGGCTTTCTGATGATCTAAATATGCCTCAATTGATTGTTGGCGCTGATATTGCTCACTTGGAGACAGTTTAGTTTGGTGCAAATCTGGATAGTTTTCGCCATCTGATTGGCGTTTCCGATACCAGATAACATAGCGCTGTATCATTTCTGGCGAAAATTCGTCGTTATGAGTTTCCGCATATTGTGCATCGGACTCGATCTCATGAGCCAGAGCTCGAAGTCCAGCTACATAAATCTTGGAAACGGCGGCGCATTTATTCAGCGCATCTTGGTCCACTGTCGGCGACGCGGCGGCGAGCGCAACGAGGGCGAAGGAAGCGATCATGCGGTGATGGTGACGTAATGATTCGAGCTAGTCCAGACTCGTACAACTAGGCGCAAATTGTCGGGACCGTGTGGGGGGCTCATTAGGGTTGCAATTGGAACCATATGCGCCATGGCTTTTGCGCCTGGCGCATATGGTATACTTTAGGAAGACCTCGCACCTGACGGGGGCTTCAATACAGCGATGTTGCGGCCGAGCGTGGCCGCTGCGTTGGACATATGTGGTGCTGGCCTGCGCCCATCTCGATCACGATCGAGACAATAATGATCCAGCAAACCTGGCGGCGCTCTGTCAACGCTGCCACATGATCCACGATGCGGCCGAGCATCGTTCGCAGCGCTGGCGGAACGCCATTCTCAGCGGTGCTGCTGAAGCTGCCCTCTTCAGGGGATGGCCGCACCATTTAGATCTTCAGTGCTCAGCGGCTGCTGCGGTCTGCGGAGATCTTCTCGGCCTAAAGCACATCACGTGCATTGTTCTTCCATTAGGCTCGCTGACGCCAAATAGGTTTATAGAACTTAAAGGCAACATATTGAAAACAGAAAGCGTACATTCTGCTTCCTTCCCACCCGCCTTTGATTCATACAGACGAGATGCCGATCCGCTTGGAAAACCGCTGGCTATACCCCATCGATTGGCAGCAACTGTCGGACGCGATCCGGTTTGAGCGTGCACGGTCGCGCTGCGAAAAATGCAGGCGCCCTCACCTGCAGCGGATCGTTCACCTCGGCGATGGACGCTGGTGGGATGGCGAGGCAGGCCACTGGCGATCGGAACGCGGTCGCCGCGTCGCAGCAAAAGGCTTCACCTTGGCCTCGCTGCGCTCAACATACGTAGTGCTCGCCTGCGCTCATCTCGATCACAATCCGGGCAACAACGATCCGACGAATCTGGCGGCGCTCTGTCAGCGGTGTCACATGATCCACGATGCGGCAGAGCATCGCTGGCAGCGCTGGTGGAATGCCTTCAGGCTACGCGCGCTTCGCGACCTGTTCGAAGATCCTCGCATCACTCGCGAACGGCTCGCAGACCGTTCGTAATGGCAACACATAAATTCATGAAGCCGCGCGGGCAAGAACGGGTCCCGGCCGCCTCTCCCCCCGCAACTAACCCTGATCTGCCCAGGCCACGGCCGGGGTGGCCCGCCACTTCGAGTGCCGACGGGACGGTTGTCGCTAGAAACGCAGCGGCGGATCGGGGCGCTGGCGGGAAGTCCCAGGATCGCACTATCCATCCGTGAAGCCCGGGAAAATGGACCAGCTCGTGGCGGAGAGCCGCTCCCATCCTATGAAATGGTTCGACGCGGCGTAATTCGGCCTGAGCAGACCCAAAAAAATGGGCCAGCCCGAGGACCGACCCACGATAAGTTTGGGAGAGGATGCCTGAAAGGCCTACCCTTTATGGTGACGTATACGTCATGCTGCAAGCGCGAAGGGCGCGGCCCCCATATTTATTTTTGCACGAACGCCCAGGCGACGTCGCGATATGAATGGCAAGAGAGCATTCCTTCTCAGTCTTTTCAATTCGTCCCGGATTAAACCGTGCCTTAAAGTAACGGCGGCACTGGCTGGACGCTACCGGAACGGTAGAAATATTCAGATTCATGCTCTATCGGGCCAGCAGTCGCATAATAGGGATGCTTAAATTGGCTATTGAAAATGAAGCCCTCATCACGCTCACTGCCGATATCGTCGGGGCTCACGTCAGCAACAACAGCGTCGCTGTGGAAAGCGTCAGTAGCCTGATTGAAAGCATCTACAGCGCGTTGGCAAATCTCGGTGCGCCTGCGGAGGTTGTCGAGGAAAAGCCCAAGGGTGCCGTGTCCATCCGCGCCTCGATCAAGCCGGACTACCTGATAAGCATGATCGATGGCAAACAATACAAGATGCTGAAGCGGCACCTGGCATTGCACGGCTACACGCCGGAGAGCTACCGGGCGGCGTTCGGTTTGCCGAACGATTATCCGATGATCGCCGCCAGCCATTCGGAAAAGCGTCGGGCCATCGCCAAGAGCATCGGTCTGGGCCGGAAGGCAAAAACGCTGGCGGAGCCTGTCGCCGTTGCCAAGCCTTCCCGCAAGCCACGAGCAAAGAAGGTGGCGGCAGAACCCGCTATCAGTTGAACGAGGAAAGGCCCGGGCTCTTCGGCCCGTCACCCTGCTGGCTACATCAACGGTATCTGGCACCATGCACGTCGGACGCGCACAAGGAGGCTCGACCGATGTCAGAACAAGACGGGGATGGCTATGGAGCGGCGAAGTATGTGCCGACATTCTGGCGCGTCGTTCGCCCGAAGGCCGCCCGGTCGCTGAGCGACTGCATCGGGACGAAGAAGCTGCGACCGCGGTCCGGCAGCGGCTCGTGGTGGCTATTGCGGAGAAGCGTGACTTTGCCGACGATTTCGCGGCGTTTGAACAAGCGCTTGCCAAGGGCGACCGCCTGCGATCGGAGGCCTATCGCATGGCAATTCACTGATGCAGGTGTCGCCTTGTCGGGACGCTTTGAGACGCGAGGTAGCCTGGTGCTGTTCTCTTAGATAATCTTGCGGGCGAAAGCAGTGCCAGGCCGTTCGCTTGCATAGCCCGCTTCCCACGCTGTTCGCTTCACTAAATTTTGGTAGGGGTTGGATGCGGGCGGGAGACCCGCACGCGCGGCCTTGACACCCCAACGGTAGGCCTGAGTTGCTAGCAAACGACACATCCCCGCGCGCTACGTCGACGCGTTCCTAATGCTGTCATAACACCGCACCTTGGCGGCCATGGATTAAAATTTAGTAAGGGGTGGAACAGGAATGGCCGGAGACCGCACCGAATGAGCGGGCTGCTCAGCGCAATGGTAATGCGCATTGTATGGCGCGGTATTTTATCCGCAGGCGCTCACTGGCGACACCCGCGTCAGCGGCCCGGTTCGCCGTTAAAGCATTCTCAGGAACACAGGTCGCCGACCTGAACCCCGCCAACGACGCCGGCGACACGAGAACCAGCATCCCGCATTTCCGCCGTTAATCGCCACATCTTTCAAGTTCAGCGCCGACGTGTCGAGATACACCGGCGAGCGGCGGCGTTGCCCGAACAGACTGATCCTGCCGATATGATACCACGTTAGTCTCTCGGCTTTCGTGGGCTTTCACAACGAGTAGCGCACCCGCCAGCGGCTGCTGTTCCAACTGCTCATCATCCAGTCCCAAGCGCGCAGTGGTCACGTACAAAAGCTGGCGATCCGGCGAGAAACAACAACTCGTCGGCCGTGACACCGGCAGTTCAATCCGCTGGCCAAAGCGCCCGTCCGGTTCGATCCGCTGGATCGCGCCGCCAGCGAACAACATCGACCATATCGGGCCGTCGTCATCGACCAGAAGGTCATCGGGAAAACCATCGGCGGGGCAGAAGGGGACGTATACCCGGCGGTTGCCGATAGTCCCGGTCAGAAGATCATGGTCATAGGCGTAAATGGCCGGAATGCGGGAATCGGTGACATAGAGCGTCCGGCTATCCGGGCTCCAGCGAGACCGTTGATGAGCGTGAAGCCGTCATCCATGACCTGCCAGCTACCGTCCGGATCATAGCGGTAGAGAATGCCGGTTCCGGCTTCGAGATCGTTGCTCATCAAGCCGACCCAGAGGCGGCCCCGATCATCCAGTCTGCCGTCATTCAGCCGGAAGCCGGTGGGTTCATGCGGCACGCTTGCGAAACGCTTCACTTCGCCATCGTCGCCCACCGTCGCCAGATCGCAGCCGATAGCGACTAGCAGAGTGCCATTCTCCCGTTCCGCGATCATGCCGACCATGTCGGGCATCCCAAGCGCGACGTTTCGACTGGCATAAACGTTGAAAGATCTAACAACATCGCAGGGTGCAAACGGTGGCATGGCATGATAACATTTATCCGCCTTGCGTAATCGCGATACCGTGTACCATTTTGAAAGGTTTGCGATGTCAGTAGTTCTTTTAGCAACCTCGCTGCCGATGATCGTTGAGATCCCCGCAGGTACTCCCAAAATTCCCGAAATTCGGACGAAGATTCTGCAGTCCTGTCATGAAAATAAGTCCACTGGCAACGAGGTGCTTGTTTGTGGAAATAGGGCAGGCGAGAACTCAAATCGGGTAGCGCCCATCCCGACTGAAGCCGAACCACTTTTACCCCCTGCGCGCCTGTCTCTTGGGGACGGCGTTCACCTTTCGGGCGAGAACGAAGGCGCGTCGGTTGGAGGATTTCAGTCCAACCGCGTCATGGCACGAGTAAAATTCGAGTTTTAGCAGTGCTACGAATACAATGGGGCGTCAACGGCGGAGCTTCGATTTATGAGGACGTGACTCTCCTCCTCTTTTTGCGAAGACCAATTTGGATTATGTGGAAGGAAATCTGCCAGGTGAACAGCACGCTCACCGGGAGTATAAATAAAATCCTCATCCCCGCTAATAATAAAATCACACATTGCATCGAGCAACTGGATCTTCGGGTTGACGTTCTCGATCCAAAGAAAATTTCCCATTGGATTTGTCTCCAAAAAAATCCAGTCTCCGTTTAAATCTACTATGAAATCCATAGTTCCGAAGTTGAGTTTAGCCTCTGTCTGAAACCGCTTGATCGCGATGGTGACATCGGGCGGCACATCTATCTGATCGCAACCTAGGCGCTTCCAGTTGGTGATGCGCCTATAGTCGAGACGGGCCTCATCGAACTTTTGCGAGTCCAGTGTCGCCGCTATCATGGTGCCACCCATTACGGTGACCCGCACTTCGTATTGTTTCTCAACCTCCGACTGGAATATACATGGCGCAAGCTTGAGGCTCGCTGGGTCAATATCACCAATATTAACGTAGCTGGTGTCACAAAGAGCCATTCCAGCGGAATCACCAAAATCCCACGTCACCGAACGAAGCGCCTTCACGATACTTCGCTGACCGGCCGCACTATTTTTAGCGATGAAGGATTTCACATGCTCCGCGTGGCTGGATATTAGTGTCGGAGGTATGGTGAGGCCGCATTTTACAGCAATCCCGAGATGATAAGGCTTCATCAGTTC
>Ga0308159_1004154_pt1 | contig 13538 bp, 9 predicted proteins | sample PhyCR1_FD_201040 | JGI IMG/M metagenome (GOLD analysis project Ga0308159, IMG submission 201040) | Phyllosphere microbial communities from UC Gill Tract Community Farm, Albany, California, United States - DLSLC.R1 | ecosystem: Host-associated > Plants > Phyllosphere > Unclassified | place: USA... | reverse complement strand
GCCTTGTTCGTTGCCCTCGGCGGTGTGGTTGTAGACCACGTCGAGGATCACTTCCAGATTGGCCTCGTGCAGGTGCGCGACCATTTCCTTGAACTCGGCGATCTTGCCGCTGGCCAGATAGCGCGGGTCGGGGGCGAAGAAGGCGATGCTGTTGTAGCCCCAGTAGTTGGTCATGCCCTTGTGCAGCAGGTGCTGGTCATTGACGAACGCGTGAATCGGCAGCAGTTCCACCGACGACACGCCGAGTTTGCGGATGTGTTCGAGCACATCATCGACCATCAACCCGGCGAAGGTGCCACGCACGTTCTCCGGCACCGACGGATGACGCATGCTGATGCCGCGTACGTGGGTTTCATAAATGATGGTTTTGTCCCACGGCACGCTGACGCGATGGTCGTTACCCCAGGTGTGCGCCGGGTCGATGACCTTGCATTTGGGCACGAACGGCGCACTGTCGCGCTCATCGAAACTGAGGTCGGCGTCGGGATGGCCGATGGTGTAACCGAACAGCGCCTCGGACCATTTCAATTCGCCAACCAGTTGCTTGGCGTAGGGGTCGATCAGCAGTTTGTTGTGGTTGAAGCGGTGGCCGTTGGCCGGGTCATACGGGCCATAGACGCGGTAGCCGTAGATCAGCCCCGGGTGGGCGTCGGGCAGATAACCGTGGTAGATCTCGTCGGTGTATTCCGGCAGTTCGATACGTTCGAGTTCAACTTCGCCGGCGTCGTCGAAGATGCACAACTCAACCTTGGTGGCATTGGCGGAAAACAGCGCAAAGTTGACCCCCAGACCATCCCAGGTCGCACCGAGCGGGAAGGGCAGGCCTTCACGGATTCTCGACGGTTCAGCGTGCGCTGCGGGCTCGGCTTTTTTTGGACTGGTCATGATTGCTCCTGCAAAACGGGTTGGTTCGAATAATCAACGGTGGGAAAAGAATCTGTGGTGAGGGGATTTATCCCCGATGGGTCGCGCAGCGGCCCTGTGACTGCTTTGCAGCCGATCGGGGATAAATCCCCTCACCACAGACATCTCTCCCTGACAGGGGTTATTGGGTTTTTTAAGGACGAGTTGTCCCTGCGTGGCGGGCGAACCCGCCACACGGTCATTCAGTTCGATAATCCGGGTGTGTCAGTTGGCCGGGGGCTTGCGTGGGGCGCGGGGCTTTTTCTCGGCGGCTTTCTCACCCGGCGGGACGACTTTGGCGGCGCCTGCCGGTTTGGCTTTGGCGGCCGCTGGCGCCTTGGGCTTGGCCGCCGGGGCCTTGCTGTCAGTTCCTTTGCCGGCAGTCTTGCTGCCCGCTGCCTTCGGTGCTTTCTTCGGCGCCAAAGCCTCGGCTTCAGCCAGTTTGCGCGCCATCTCCCAGTGGCGTGCTTCATGACCTTCAGGTTTGCCCTCTGATTCCCAGATCTGATAGGCGAACTCGCGGATGCGTTTATCGTCGGTACTCATCGCAATGCTCCTGAACTGAACTCGTCGTTACGTAAAGAGTTGGATAAACAGATTGACCGGGATATCCCCCAGCGCGGCGCTGACGTTCAGCTCCCTGTTTTTTGTGACTGCGCTGCTGTGAAAAAGTCCCTTCAGGTTTGTGTCGGAGGCGGCGAACGGTAAAACCACCCGCGTATCGCCCCAGCGCAGCGCATCAACTTGAGGGACGGCACCGTTTTCCAGCAGCGTCGCGCAGCGCACCGGGACGATCACGATGGCGTACATCCCCTCAAGCTCACGGGCAAACGCGAGCACGTTGTGCGCCTGGCTGCCCAGTACCTCCAGGGCCTGGTACGCGCCGCGCCGGAACAGCTCGGCGTGTTCGACGCGCAGGTTCAGCACCTCGGCGATCAGCGCTTGCTTGATACGCCCGTCACGCCAGTTCGCCAGCAACGTCTCGACTTCAATGCGTTGATGCAGGGCCTGCTCGCGAGCGGCGTAGTCCACCGGCCGGCGGTTGTCCGGATCGACCAGGCTGAAATCCCAGAACTCGTTGCCCTGATACAGATCCGGCACTCCCGGCACCGTCATGCGCAGCAAGGTTTGCGCCAGACTGTTGAGGGCGCCGGCCGCAGCGATGCTGTTGACGGTCTTGCTCAGCGCGGCGCGCAGCAGCTCGCCTGCTTCACCGGTGAGCAGGCGTTGAGTGAACGTCTGCGCAGCGTTTTCATAGGCTTCATTCGGCGCACTCCAACTGCTTTGCAGCTTGGCTTCGCGCAGGGCTTTCTGCTGCCATTGCCAGATCCGCTCGGCGTAATCGGCCAAACCGGCCTGATCGTCATCGCGCAAGTGCAGCGGCCAACTGCCGAGCAGGGCTTGATAGAGGATCAGTTCATCAGCGGACGAGGGCTGTTGATCATCGTCACGCAGCGGACGGGCGAGGGCGCGCCACAACTCGACCTGTTCGGCGTACCAGTGGCTGCGCTCGCTGAGCACCGCCAGCCGCGCCCGAGTGTCCTCGCCGCGTTTATGGTCATGGGTGGCGGTGGCCAGCAAGTTGTCGGGAAACGCCTCCATGCGCTGTTGATTGATCGCGTGGAAGTCACTCAGCGGTGCGCTGAACTGTTCGGTGTTGTAGCCGACGTCGTTGCGCGACAGCAGCACCGCCGAGCGATACAGCGCGGTGTCTTCCACGGCTTTGGCCGCCGCTGGGGAGGTCAGTTGCTGGAAACGTACGCAGGCGTGCTTGAGAATCTTGCGCGAGCGCCCGCGCGGGGTGTGCCGCCACGGCGTGCCACCGAGCCATGTGGCCACGCAGTCGAGCACCGGCCAGTCGCCTTCGCTCAGGGTCTGCCGGGCGCCGTCCATGGCTTGCTGGAAGAAGTGTTCATCCTGCGCCGAGCGACCGAGGGCACTGATGTAAGTGCGATATACCGGGAAATGCACGATCAGCGCCTGCAACACACGGCGAATCGCGCCGAGGGTCAGGTCGCGGGTCATCAGGTCGTCCCGGGCAACCTGCAGCAGCGCCTGAGCGACGCTTTCGAAGTCGCTGGCCAGCGAGCCATTGAGAATCTGCTGGCGCGCCAGTTGCGCTTCTTCGATGAACGCCGCCGGACGCTCGGTACGTCGCTGCCACAGATCGCCGAGAACGTGTTCGCCATCAGGGTCGTGTTGCAGCAACGAGAGCTGATTCATGAACTCGTAACCGGTGCTGCCATCCACTGCCCAGTCGGTGCGCAGCGTTTCGCCTTCACCGAGAATCTTCTCGACGTAGATCGGCAAGTGCCGTCCCGGCGCGAGCAAGTCGAGGCGCCGCCGCAACTTGCGGCAATAGCCACGCGGGTCGGCGAGGCCGTCGATGTGGTCGATGCGCAAACCGTCGACCAGCCCTTCGGCGATCAACTGGAAAATCTTGCCGTGAGTCGCTTCGAACACCGCCGGGCGTTCGACACGCAGGCCGCCGAGTTCGTTGATGTCGAAAAAGCGCCGCCAGTTAATGTCATCCGCTGCGGTGCGCCAACTGGCCAGACGGTAGCTCTGGCGTTCGAGCAATTGATGCAGCTTGTCGAAACCTTCGGCAGTGGTGGAATCGTAATGCGCGAGACTTTCCTTGATCGCTGCGAAGATCTGCGGATCGCTTGCCAGCTCCTTCAATTCAGCTTTGAGCGGCATCGCCAGCGCATGCGCGTCGTTCTGGTAGCTCAACGCACTGAAACGATCAGCCAGTGACTTCAGCGTCTCAATGGGTTTGAGCAGTTCACCGTAGTCATTCGGGCAGATCGGGAAGTGGTGTTCGTAATGCTCGACGTAAAAGCGCCCGTGCTGTGCGTCGAAGTGCAGTTTCAGCGTGCCTTCCTGCAACGCGACGCCGTAATCGCTGCCGAGAAACGGCAGCAGCAACTGGCCTTCCATCAACGGATCCGGCGAGTGCCACTGGATGTCGAAGAACTCGCCGTAAGGGCTGAGTCGGCCCCATTCCAGCAGGTCGAGCCACCACGGGTTGTCCCCGCCGCCGACGGCCATGTGGTTGGAGACGATGTCGAGGATCAGCCCCATGTTGTGTTCGCGCAGGGCGCTGACCAGACGCCGCAGCGCCGGTTCGCCGCCGAGTTCTGGATTGACCTGGGTCGGGTCGACCACGTCATAGCCGTGCATCGAGCCGGCGCGGGCCGCGAGCAGCGGTGAGGCGTAGAGGTGGCTGATGCCGAGGCGGGCAAAATACGGCACCAGCGGCACCGCGTGTTCCAACGTGAAACCCTTGTGAAATTGCAGGCGCAGGGTGGCGCGCAGGGGCTGGATGAGCATCTGGTTCATTGGTCACGCTCGGCAGCTTGCAGGCGGGCACAGGCCAGCAGTTCCAGACGCCGCGCAGCATCGGTGCCGTCGAGCAATGCTTCGCTGTTGCCAGGCAGGCGCCGCGACCAGTTCGGATGGCTGTCGATGGTACCCGGCAGGTTGGCTTGTTCGTCGATGCCCAGCGCATCCTCCAGCGGCAGCAACACCAGCGGCGCGCGGGTGTGGCCGAGGAAACGCACGCTGGCGTCCACCACCTGATCGGCTTCGTGGGACTCTTCGCGAAAGTTCTGCGGGTCCTGACTCAGGGCTCCACGCAGGCCTTCGCGTTCGCGCTGGCGATGACGGCGCCAGTCGATTTCACCGTTGGCATCGACAAAGCCCAGGCGCGCATTCCAGTCGATGTCACGGCCGTGCCACCAACCGTTGAGCGTCGGCAGATCGTGGGTGCTGGTGGTCGCCAGCGCGTTGTCCGGCCAGTCAAGGATCGGCTTGAAACGGGTGTTGTCCTGTTCAAACAACAGCACGCGCATACCGAGAATCGAACGTGCGCTGAGCTTTTCCCGCAGCCCCTCGGGCACCGTGCCGAGGTCTTCGCCGAGGACGATGGCCTGATGCCGATGGGATTCGAGGGTCAGCAGACGCAGCAGGTCGTCGAACGGGTAATACAGATAAGCGCCATCGGCCGGAGCGGCGCCATTGGGGATCACCCACAGGCGTTGCAGGCCCATCACATGATCGATGCGCAGTCCGCCGGCATGGGCGAAGTTGGCCCGGAGCATGTCGATGAACGCGCGAAAGCCGTTGCGTATCAGGCCCTCGGGGGAAAACGCGGAAATCCCCCAGCCCTGACCAGAGCGGTTGAGAATGTCCGGGGGCGCGCCCACGGTGAGCGAGGCGAGCAATTCGTCCTGAAAGCTCCAGGCCTGACTGCCGGCGCCGTCGGCACCGACCGCGAGGTCGGCGATCAGGCCGATGCCCATGCCGGCGCTACGGGCAGCCGTCTGCGCGCGCTCCAGGCAGCGGTGGATCAGCCATTGGCAGAAGGCGAAGTAACCGATGCGTTCGGCATATTCCTCGGCAAAGGCTTCAAGGGCGGCACCGCGCGGGTCGTGCCAGTGTTCCGGCCATTCGCGCCAGTCGAGGCTTTCGCCACGGGCGGCGCGCATTTCCTGGATCGCTTCGAAGCGGCAGTGGTTTTCCAGCGCTTCGCCACCGGCATGACGGAAACTGGCGAAGTCCGGGTGCAACGGATGCTCGCCGGCGACAAAACCATCGTACAAGGCTTGCAGCAATGCCTGTTTGGCGTTGGCGGCGGTCGGCCAGTCGATCAGTTTCGAATCTTCCAGTTGGCGAAATTGTTCCGCCAGCCCGCTGGCGTCGATCGCATCGCGCAAGGCCCGTTCGCCAAGGATGGCGCCCGGTGCGGCATACAGGGGGTTGAGAAACAGACGGCTGGAGGGCGAGTAAGGGCTGTAGCGCCCGGTATCGGCGCTGAACATCGCGTGCAACGGACTGATCGCCAGCGCATCGGCGCCGCGTTCGCCGGCTACACGAGCCAGTTCCTCCAGCGCCTGGGTGTCACCAAAGCCGCAGTCGCCGGGGCGACGCAGACTGTACAGCTGCGCACTCAGACCCCAGACGCGAGGGATCGGGTTGTCCACCGCATCGCCCACGCTGAAGCAGCGCTCGGGGGCCACGGCCAGAGTGAAATACTGATCGGCGATATGCACCTGCTGATAACCGACCGGGATCAAGCCGGGCAGTTTCGCTTCGGCGTCGAGTTTGAGTTTGAGGCGTGAGCCGTCTTCGAGGTGGATTTCGCAAGGCGTCTCGGGCTCGAAATAGCGAGCCAGATCAACGCCGACCCCGACATCGGCGGTCAACAGCGGCGGCAAGTGGCGATCTTGCTGTACTTGTTGCAGTTGCAGCAGGCTGGCATCGATTTCCTGCGCGGTGTTGGCCGGATGACCCAGCCCGGTAAGAACGTTGCGCAGTACCGCCGGGGCGACTTTCTGCGGGCGGCCGTTGGCGTCGATCCAGTCGACGGCGAGGCCGGCGCGGCTTGCGAGTATTTCCAGTTGCGCATCGCTCATAGGCGCTCTCCATCCAGAGGTTGCAAGGGGGTTGCGGCCGTGAGGCTGACAAGCGCGCAATACGCGGGCAGTTGGCCCGGTTCCGACAGGGCAACGGCGGGCGGTTGCTGAAACAGCCACACAGCGTCGCTCTGTGCTGGGTTGACCACTGGCGTGTCGCTGAGGTTCAGGTCAATTCGCAGCTCACTGCCATCGCCCAGGCGCCAGCGCGCACTGACCGCGCCACGACCGAGCATGTGCGCCCCGAGCGCCTGAGTGCCGGACAGGTTGGGAATGATGTATTGATGGCGCAATTGCAGCAGGCGTCGGTACAGCGCGAGGGTTTCCTGCTGTTTTGCGCTGCCGCTGCCGACCAGGCGTGGCTGTGAGGCGTGGAAGGTCTGTTCAGCATTCGGATCAGGAATTTTTTCGCGCTGGTGCGGATCGGTGAAGGCGCTGAACGCGGCGAACTCATTGCGCCGGCCTTCGCGCACCAGATCCGCCAGTTCACCGTGGTGGCTGGTGAAGAACAGGAACGGTTGCTCGGCGGCGAATTCATCGCCCATGAACATCAGCGGGATCATCGGTGACAGCAGTAACAGCACAGTGGCGGCCTGCACGGCGCGTGGGTCGGCCAGGTGATGCAGACGTTCGCCGAAGGCCCGGTTACCGATCTGGTCGTGGTTCTGCAGAAACAGGATAAAAGCGGTCGAAGGCAGGTGTTCACTGGGCTCACCGCGAGGCTCGCCGTGGCGGGTGATGTGGCCTTGAAACACGAAGCCCTGGCTCAGGCAGCGGGCCAGTTGCTCAGTGGGTTGCAGCGCATAGTCAGCGTAATAGGCATCGGTTTCGCCGGTCAGCAGCACGTGCAGGGCGTTGTGCCCGTCGTCGTTCCACTGGGCGTCGTAATCCTCTTCGAGCAGACTCGACTGGTTGAGCTCGTTTTCCACGGTCAGCCAGACGTGACGCGACGGATCGATCTGTTGACGGATGCGTTGTGCCAGCTCCGGCAGGAAATCCGGGCTTTCGATCGCATGCACTGCGTCCAGGCGCAGACCGTCGAAACGGTATTCGAGCACCCACATCAGCGCATTTTCGATAAAGAAGTCCCGCACTTCACGGCGGCGGAAGTCGATCGCCGCCCCCCAGGGCGTGTGCTTGTCCTCGCGGAAGAAGCCTTTGGCGTAGCGACCGAGGTAATTGCCGGCGGGGCCGAAGTGGTTGTAGACCACGTCGAGAATTACCGCGAGACCATGGCCGTGGGCGCTGTCGATCAGGTGTTTGAGTTGTTCCGGGGTGCCATAGGAGGCTTGCGGTGCGAAAGGCAGGACGCCGTCGTAACCCCAGTTGCGGGTACCGGGAAATTGCGCGACAGGCATCAGTTCGATGGCGGTAATCCCCAGCTCGACCAGACGTGCCAGATGCTGCTCGACTTCCGCAAAACCGCCGAGTGCGCCGACGTGCAGCTCGTAGATCACCGCTTCGCTCCACGGCCGGCCGTGCCAGGTGGTGTGCCGCCATTCGTAGGCCAGCGGATCGACCACCACGCTGTGACGGTCAAGATCACCGTCCTGAGCACGGGAGGCCGGGTCGGGCACCTCCAGTTCACCGTCGATGTTAAAGCGGTAGCGGGTGCCCGCCGGGCACCGGGCCTTGATCACGAACCAGCCATCGCCCTGCGGCAACATCGGCAGGGACTGGCCGTCTTCAAGTTCGACACTGACGTAAAACGCATCCGGTGCCCACAGCGCAAACTGAGTGTGTTCGGCGTCCTGCATGATCGCGCCGTGGGGCCAGTTTTCTTGGGTCCGTAACGGCATCGTGAAAGCTCCTTGAGTTATTTGTGGCCGGCTTTACCCAGCGCCTTGGCGACCAGTCGCTCGTAGAGTTCGGCGTAGGGTTCGACCGCTTTGCACCAGTTGAACGGCGCGGCCATGGCCCGGCAGCGCATCGCGTTGAGCAATTCGGGGAAGGCGAAGACCTTGAACGCACGGCTCAGGGCTTCGCGGTAGCTGTCGGCGGTGGATTCGTCGAAAAGGAAACCGGTGACGCCATTCTCGATGGTGTCGGCCAGCCCGCCGGTATTGCGCGCCACCGGCAACGAGCCGAAACGCTGGGCGTACATCTGACTGAGGCCGCAAGGCTCGTAACGCGACGGCATCAGCAGGAAATCGCTGCCGGCGAACATGCGGCGGGCGTCGGTTTCATTGAAGCCGATGCGCACGCCGATCTGCCCGGGGAAGCGCAGCGCCAGCTCACGCATGGCCTGTTCCTCTTCCGGCTCGCCACGGCCGATGATTGCGATCTGGCCGCCGTTCTGCACGATGTATTCGGAGACGGCTTGCGTCAGGTCCAGACCTTTCTGATAGACCAGTCGCGAAACCACGGCAAACAGCGGGCCGCTGGAGTCGCTCAAACCAAACAGTTCACGCACATGGGCGGCGTTGATCGCTTTGCCTTCCCAGTCGCCGATGGCGAACGGCGCGAACAGGTGCGGATCAGTCGCGGCGTCCCAGCTCTCGTCGATGCCGTTGGGAATGCCACTGAGCAAGCCTTGCTGGGTCTTGGCGGCGAGGAAACCGTCGAGACCGCAGCCGAAATCCGGGGTGGTGATCTCTTGCGCATAGGTCGCGCTGACCGTGGTGATGTGACTCGAATAGGCCATGCCAGCCTTGAGGAACGACATCTTGCCGTAGAACTCCATGCCTTCCTGTTGCAGGGCATGGGTCGGGATGCCGAGCTCCGGGCACGAGCCGAGGCTGGTCACGCCTTGATAGGCCAGGTTGTGAATGGTGAACAGGGTCGGCGTGCGCTGCCCGCGCCAGTGCATATAGGCAGGAGCCAGACCGGCCGGCCAGTCGTGGGCGTGCACCAGATCCGGGCACCAGTGGATTTGTGCGAGGTTGGCGGCGATGTCGGCAGCGGCCAAGCCCAGGCGGGCGAAACGGATATGGTTGTCGGGCCAGTCGCGGCCATTGTTGGCGCCGTAGGGCGAGCCTTCACGTTCATACAGTTCGGGGCAGATCAGGACGTAGATCACCAGTCCGTCCGGCATGTCCATGCGCCCGATCTTGCACGGAGGCAGCGCGGCATGGCCGCCAAGCTCGCCGATGATATGGATCGGGTTCTCGCTGTGCATCACCTGCGGGTAACCGGGGATCAACACCCGCACATCGTGCAAATGCGCCATGGCACGGGGCAGGGCGGCGGAGACGTCACCCAGACCGCCGGTCTTCACCAGGTCGGCGATTTCCGAGGTGACGAACAGCACTTTCTTCTTGTTCGGATTCTGGCTGGCGACTGGCGTCAGCGTTTTGGTGCCCGGGACGCTGATCGACCGGCTGCCGGGAAGACTCATGGTGCTCGATTCACCAACCGCCTGCTGAGCACGCTCTCCCTGAATATCCAATGCCGCACTGATCATATGAATCTCCCGTGTCGTTGATCTGATTCTTGTATCGAACAAGCTGTGGCCAAATCCTGTGGCCGGGCGCAAACGCGCCACGCATCGGTGAGCAAACGCTACCCAACACGCGCAAGCAGAATGGGTGAAAGGGCCGTTGCAAGGATTGCACCAGTCGCGTTGACCCTGCCTTTCAGATGACCCGCCGCCATCGGCAAAAGTTTCGACAATTTTTCGGCTTTGTGACTGACCGGTTTTAACCCGCGAAAATCAGTCTAGGCCAGATCCTAGAGCGGGCGAGAGCAAACGGGTAAATTGTTCGACAATCGGTTTGCAGGCAGCGAAAACCGTGGTGTTCAAGCCGGAACGCACCGACGAAGGGCAGGTTTTTTTGCTGGGGAGGGCTAAAACGGTGACTGGTCGGTCACGATTTTGTGCTAGCGGAAAGGCAAGGTGCACTGTTGTGGTGCGGTCAGTTTGTTGATCTGCTGAACACGGATGCACCTGTAGGAGCTGCCGAAGGCTGCGATCTTTTGATCTTGTTTTTAGAAAATCAAAATCAAAAGATCGCAGCCTTCGGCAGCTCCTACACGGTGTCAGTTGAGGATCCTGATTGGATTATCCGCTGCCCACTCCTGAATATCCTCGATCATCTGTGCAAAGAACTGCGCATAGTTCTGTCGGCTGACATAGCCCACATGCGGTGTGGCCAGCACATTGTCCAGTGTGCGAAACGGGTGCAGTTCAGGTAGCGGTTCCTGATCGAACACATCCAGCGCCGCTGCAGCGATCTTGCGTTTCTGCAACGCCTTGATCAGCGCCGCTTCATCGACGATCGGCCCGCGGGCGGTGTTGACCAGCAGCGCGCCGGGTTTCATCCAGTCCAGCGCCTGTGCGTCGACCAGCCCACGGCTGCGCTCGCTCAATACCAGATGCACCGACAGCACATCGGCCTGCTCGAACAGTTGCTGTTTGCTGACCCGGGTCACGCCGACGGCTTCAGCGCGTTCGGCGGTGAGGTTCTCACTCCAGGCAATCACGCGCATGCCAAACACCTGACCGAATTGCGCGACTTTTTGACCGATGCTGCCCAGACCAAGAATGCCCAGGGTTTTGCCGTGCAAATCACCGCCCAGCCCTTGCTGCCAGCCGCCGGCGCGCAGGGCATTGGCTTCGTTCAGCAGATTGCGCGTGGCGGCCATGATCAGCGCCCAGGTCAGCTCCGGCGCCGCGTGCTTGTAGCTGTCGGTGCCGCAGACCTTGATCCCGAGTCTGGCAGCCGCCTGCATGTCCAGCGCCGCATTGCGCATGCCGCCGGTGACCAGCAGCTTGAGGTTGGGCAGGCGCTGCAGCAGGTCCTGGTCGAAACGCGTGCGCTCACGCATTACGCAGATCACCTGGTACTGGCCAAGACGTTCGGCCAGGGTGGCATTGTCCGCCGGGTAGTCGTGCACAAACGTCACTTCGCCGATGCTGTCGAGCACCGACCAGTCGACCACGTCCCGCGCCACGTCTTGCCAGTCATCGATTACTGCAATCTGCACCGCCATCAGCCTTACCTCATCAACGAACGGGATTGGGGTTGTTCAGCCAGCCGAGCAAGGCCTGGTGAAATTTCGCCGGTTCCTCCATCTGCGGCGCGTGGCCCATGCCGGGGAACTCCACCAGCGTCGACTGCGGAATCAGCTTGGCGACCTGCTTGCCGAGGACCTCATAGTGGCCGATTTTCGCCTTGACCTCGGGGGAGGCGAGATCCTTGCCGATGGCCGTGGTGTCGGACGTGCCGATCAGCAACAGGGTCGGCATTTTCAAGTCCTTGAACTCGTAGTACACCGGCTGGGTGAAGATCATGTCGTAGATCAGCGCCGAGTTCCATGCCACCTGGGTCTTGCCGGGCCCATTGCTCAGGCCGGCGAGCATGTCGACCCAGCGGTCGAATTCGGGTTTCCAGCGGCCGTCGTAATAGGTGTTGCGTTCGTAGTCGCGAATGCCTTGGGCGGTGACCTTGAGTTCGCGCTGGTACCACTGATCGACGGTGCGATAAGGCACGCCAAGGGCTTTCCAGTCCTCCAGACCGATCGGGTTGACCAGCGCCAGTTGTTCGACCTGTTCCGGGAACAATAGCGCGTAGCGTGTGGCGAGCATGCCGCCGGTGGAGTGGCCGAGCAGCGTGGCTTTCTGGATGCCGAGGGCCTTGAGCAGTTGTTGGGTGTTGGTCGCCAGTTGCTGGAAACTGTACTGATAGTGGTCGGGCTTGCTCGAGGTGCAGAAGCCGATCTGATCCGGCGCAACCACCCGGTAACCGGCTTCGCTCAAAGCCTTGATCGAGCCGTCCCAGGTGGCTGCGCAGAAATTCTTGCCGTGCATCAGCACCACGGTGCGGCCGTTGGCCTTGCCGTGGGCGGCGACGTCCATGTAACCCATCTGCAGGGATTTCCCCTGGGACTGAAAGGCAAAGTGCTTGAGTGTGTAGGGATACTGAAAACCCTGCAGCTCCGGACCATAGGTCGGGCCGTCGGCGGGGGCTGCTTCAGATGCGGCGGCATGGGCAAACAGCGGCAGCGCGGCGCTGAGGAACAGGCCGGGCAGCCAGCGGGAGAGCGTGACGGACATAGGGACAAACTCCATAAAATCGGCCGATGCTGGAACGCCCGGATTAGGGCGACGTTAACCACAGGCAACGCTGCGTGCAGAATGTTCAACCGAGCCAGCCCAGGGTCAGCATCGCCACCACCGCGTAGCGCGCGCCCTTGGCCAGGGTGACGATCAATAGAAAGCGCCCGAGTGGCTCGCGCATGACGCCGGCGATCAGGGTCAGCGGGTCACCGATCACCGGCAGCCAACTGAGTAGCAGTGACCAGTGGCCGTACCGCTCGTAATGTTTGCGCGCGGTGGCCATGTGTTTCGCGCTGACCGGAAACCAGCGTCGATCCTGAAACCGTTCGAGGCCACGCCCCAGCCACCAGTTGACCAGCGAACCGAGGACATTGCCCAGCGTCGCCACGCCTAACAGACCCCAGAGCCAGTAACGGTCGCTGGCGATCAGGCCGACCAGCAACGCTTCCGATTGCAGCGGCAGCAGCGTCGCAGCGCCGAACGCCGCCGCGAACAGCCCGAGGTAACCGGCAGCCATCAATGCGCCGGGTAGTCCGCCACCACCACATCCGTGCCGTCTTTCTTCAGGCCGATCACTTGATAGGCATCGCTCATGCCGTCCATTTCCATGCCCGGCGACCCCATGGGCATGCCCGGTGCGGCGATACCCAACAGATCGTCACGCTTGCTCAGGGCCAGTACTTGTTCAGCCGGCACGTGGCCTTCGACGAACTTGCCATTGATCAGCGCGGTATGGCACGAGCCCAGGCGCGGTGGTACGCCGTGTTGCTGCTTGAAGCTGCTCATGTCGCTTTCGACGTGGTCTTCGACTTTGAAGCCGTTGGCTTCGAGGTGGCTGATCCATTTTTTGCAGCAGCCGCAATTGGCATCGCGATGGACTTCGATCGGAATCAGGTCGGCCGCCTGGGCCAGGGAGGAGAGGAGCAGGGCGCTGAGGGCGGCCAGTCGCAGGGAGGTTCGCATAATGGATTCTCGGCTCGGATGACGATCAAAAAGGAAAGCATTTTGACCGGATTATCCTGCCCGGCATCAACGGAGTGTTTCAAGTTGATACAAGACAGGCTGGCAGGATGATCATTGATCAAGCCTGACAGCCTGCTGAGAGGGAGATTACAAATCTGTCAGGCTCAACGAACCTTGAACCGCCCCATGATCGCGCTCACCCGGTTGTTGGCTTCCAGCAGCTGGTGGGTGTTGCGTTCGCTGGCCTGGCCGCTGTG
>Ga0308159_1004153_pt1 | contig 13539 bp, 14 predicted proteins | sample PhyCR1_FD_201040 | JGI IMG/M metagenome (GOLD analysis project Ga0308159, IMG submission 201040) | Phyllosphere microbial communities from UC Gill Tract Community Farm, Albany, California, United States - DLSLC.R1 | ecosystem: Host-associated > Plants > Phyllosphere > Unclassified | place: USA... | reverse complement strand
CAATCTGGGATTCCGTAAACTTAGTTCTTTTCATATTACCAATTAAAATTAATAGTTTTTCTAATAGCCTCGCTGCGCTCGGTCTAGAATTATACTTTTAAATGGTCTGAATTTGGGGAAGTGCACAGATAGAGGATTCCGCCAATTTTATCTGCAATCTGCTCCATCATCAAATCAGGCCTGTGGTCATTTACGTAAACGGGAAACCTAACAATTTCCAGTTTTGAATTGGTTCTGTTCAGTTCTATCTCATAATGAAGCTTGGTTTGATGCTCATCATCATGAAAAACATTTTGAACAATCCCATATCTCTTTTTGTAAGGCTTATCATATTCTAATGTATTTTCACTTACGTACAAAATATAATTGCCACCATCAGGATTAAATATCCTTTCTCTTAAGTCTTTATCATCAGGCGGAAGAAAAACAATTTCTACGTGTTTTGGAATATCATCGCCTATAAAATCTTGTTTTGGACAATAAATATTATGATATTTCCTTAACTGTTCTTTTGTTAAGCTAAAGGCAATACAAAGCTCTTCCAGAGTAGTCTCTTCAGTAACTCTACATCTTTTTGGTGCCTGATTCATCATTTATTGTTTTATTATTTCCATTTCAAAGCATTACGACTTTAGAAAAATGATCTTTTTATATGCCTTCTTATAAATGAGTTTTCCATTATCCCACTCTTCTTTTTTTATAACTTTTCAATTTTCATCGTAGTACTTCCAAATCCCCTGATATTTTCCTTCTAAAAACGCTCCTTCCGCATAAAGGCGTTCAATGACACTTGCATTGTCGCCTCTTGCAATACTGTTACTATACAATGTAATTTTACCATCAATGATGTTGAATTTACCCTCAGTTTCCCAACAATACAAACTATCTTTATTTTGCTTTAATTCTCCTAAAGTTAGAATAAGATGTCCTTTTTGTATTTTTGTAGGCGGAATACCTTTTTGAATTTTATAACTCTTACCTTTCCCTGGTTTTGGGGGGCTTTCAAATTTTTGTTGTGCACAAGCATAATTAAATGAGAAAATTAAAATTATATAGATCGTTAGCCTCATTATTTTCGATTATTCTACACAGAAAATTTTATGATAATGTCAGAAGTGTCATCTATATTCATTGCGATAAATAAGTTTTCCGTCATCCCACTTTTCTTTTTTTATAACTTTTCCATTTTTATCATAATATTTCCAAACCCCCTGATATTTTCCTTTTAAAAACTCTCCTTCTGCGTAATTGTAAGGAACAAGCTTGGGATTGTCATCCCCTGATGTTTGGTAATATGAATTAATTGTCGATTTACCATTAATTAAATGGCATTCAGTATCTATTTCTAAACAATATAAACTATCAGATTTTTTTTTAAGTTCTCCCAAATTAAAAAAATAACTTGGTTTTGTGAGGGGTTTACCTTTTTTGATTTTTCCATAATTCTTTGGTGGAAATTTTGGTGGCTTATCTATTTTTTGTTGTGCACAAGCATAAGTAAATGAACATATTAAAATTATATAGATCGTTAGCCTCATTATTTTCGATTATTCTACACAGAAAATTTTATGATAATGCCAGAAGTGTCATTTATATTCATTGCGATAAATAAGTTTTCCGTCATCCCACTTTTCTTTTTTTACAACTTTTCCATGTTTATCATAAAATTTCCAAATCCCTTGATATTTCCCTTTTAAAAACTCTCCCTCTGCATAAGTATAAGGAACAAGAGTAGGATTATCATCTCCTGAAGTTTGATAGTAAGTAAAAAGCTTTGTTTTACCATCAAGGATATTACATTCATTATCTATTTGCCAGCAACATAAACTATCCTTGTTTTTTTTAAAATCTCCCAATTCTATATAATTAAATAATCTTGGCAATTTTTTAGGTTTTTTAATTCCTTTTTTTGGAGGAAAAGCAGGTGGTTTATCGACACTTCTTTGTTGTGCACAAGAAATACATGTAAATAATAAAGATAGAATTATATATTTTATACTTGTTTTCATTCGTTTTCTATAAAACTTCCATAATATGACTTCACATCATTTTGCATAATTTTCCATTGCCAGTTGGAATAAGTATTTCTTCTAGATGAATAATCCATAATATTCAAAGTTGATTTTTCCTTAAACTTGTATTTATTACTCCTGTATACATTGAGATTTTCCCCTTGTCTTTTTATTAACTTTTTAATATCCTCATTTTCTTTTTTAAGCTTTTTTATGTCTTTTTCAGCATCTAATGCCTTTTGTTTTTGCTCTGTTACAAACTTATTTATAGTAGGGTTTTCTTTATAAAAATTTGGATGTGTTTTTTTATATGCCTCATACTCTTTTATATTGTTATCGTGTATCCTTATATTATCTTGGTTAATTTTTATATTTCTTTCTCTTGAACTAACAGCCTCTTTATTTGTAATAATTCCTCTTTTAGTCTCCTCTAAATTAGTTTTATACTCAGCATCTCTCCAAAAACAATGTTCCAATCCTAACGCGTGCGCGATTTCGTGTGCATAAGAAGATTTATTAGTAAGATTTAGAGCAAAAACTATAGCTTCTCTAAAATTTACGGGTTGTGTTCTACTAACACCGCCTTCTTTATCACTTTCTTGTTTCTTGATATTGGTAATAAACAATAATATCCCTTTAAATTTTTTGCCATCAGCTTCAAACGCAGTTTTATAATCCCTTAAAAATTTGTCTAAAATATGTTCATATTCAGCATTTTTTCGTTCCTCTCCGTCATCATCTATATATTTTACTTTTCCGCCAGCAGGATCTTTCCTATTTGTAAAATAGTTCCCTACTTTATTATAAAATGTACCATTCCATAAATTTTCATCAAAAGCAATTCTATATTTACTATCAATTTCCATAGAAACTTGTACAAGGGCCTGATTTAGTGAATTCTGATTAAGATAATCCTCAATTTTATCTGTTCCGAAATCAGCAATTAACTTTGTTATTTCGGTTTCTTTTGTTGGTGAATCTTTTACAACACAAACCAACCTTATGGGCAGTTGATAGGCTTGGGTATTATCTTTTGCAATAATTTGTCCAATTATTTTATTGTTTTCATCAACGGCAAGAATATTTGTATTAGGAGCTGGTTTTATACAATTAATCGTTATTTCTTTAGGGTTTCCATCAGGTTTATATTTTATATTTTCATTGGTTTGTCCATCAATAGTTACCTGGTAAAAATCATTTTTCCTGAATGATATGGTTGATTTTGAAACATCGCCTCCCGTTGTTACCGGTTTACAAAGCATATTAATTTTAATCTGACCCTGCTTTGGTAAAACACTTAACCAGGGAGCATAATAAGGCAGCTTTAAAGGTATTTTTTCATACTCTTTTTTTATTTTATCTTTTAGAACTGGTGCAGTTGCTACAGCCGTATATTCTAATTTTGAATCATCAAACACATATTCCAAATTGCTAATATCTATGTTCTGGATTTTTAAAATGCTGCCTGCATCATCACATCTTAGCCAGTCAAATCCAAATTCTCCTTCATAGCCACTTAACGGCTCAAATTCTACAATAACATCAATACCTGTATCAAATTCTATATGTGGAGCCGGTTTATTTGTTCCATAACTTACCCCCTTCTCTTTACCTACCTGTACTACTTCACTTCCACTGTTAATAATTTCCTTTTTTGCATAGGATAAATCGTTCCCCCCTGTAAACTCTATAACATCGCCTTCAACAATTGTTATTTTACTCATCACTTAATAGTTTAAAGATTTCTCCGCAGAATTATTTTGTACTTCCTTTTCAGAATGAAATTCATTGGTTCCCTGGCTCTGCGTAACGATTTTCCCGTTACTGTTCTTTATCCTATCTTGTTCTACCTGACTTTCCTTATTTCCTTTTATAAATTCAACCATCTTTCCTATAACATTCGTCATGAAATTACCTCCAACAGATAAATTTTTTATCATTCCTACGCTTTCGGTATGGTTCATGGTAATGCTGTCTGATTTATTCATTCCCACACTGGTATCCATATTCTCCTGCACATTAATCTGCATGTTCTTACAGTTCAGCGTCATGTTTTCCAAGGCGGTTATCGTAATGTTATTGCCCTTAGTATCGATGTAGATAATGTTTTGGTGCATATCGGTCAGTTTGATCCCTTGCGTACCCTCGCTATCATCAAACTCCAGTAAATGCCCGCTTCTGGTGATGATACTTTTAAGGTGATTTTTGATCAATGGACTGCTATCCACACTCGAACTGTGATAAACGCTACCCATCACCACCGGTCGGGCAATATTTCCTTCTTCAAAGGCGATCATCACCTGATCATCAATCTCAGGAATAGCAAAGTAACCACGGTTATTTCCACGCTCGCCAACACCAGCACTTGGTGTAACTACGCGCAACCATTCGGTTACATCATTGGTTAAACACTCCCATTTAAATTTTACTTTAATCCTGCCCTGTCCTTTAGGGTCATTATTATCGATCACATCCGCCAGTTGCATATCTGGCTGTGGTTTATGGAAGTTTTTAACTAAAATGCGTTCAGTTGTAGAGATTTTTCCTTCAAAAGTATTGTGGTATTTACCATTTTCATTAATATGATGATTAATGCTGGTAATCAGAAATTTACCTAAACTCTCTGAAACGAATCCCAGTTCTTTACGGAGGCTCATGGTAATTTCAGCCATACTTCCAATACTCAACTCTGCATTATCACCTTTAGCCGTAATCTTTAAAAGCTCACTGGTATTAGCCTTTTCTTCATTTTCGACCAAATTTTTAATATCATTCCCGTTATCTACCCTGATTAATGAAGGTTGATTAAAGGTTTTGCTATACATTAACTTAGAAGCCCTTATAGCGTGTGACAAATCTGGATTTCCATCTACCTTCCCACTGCTTTCGCTCTGCAACATTTCATCGTGTTTGGGGTTATAAGCAAAGCGTTTGCTTTTAATAGGTGCAACCTCTATGGCATACTGCAAGTCATGCAGATCCCGACCATAAAATAAGGCGATTTCTTTTTGCACATCGGGCTTACCAAAGTTGAGTTGCTGGCCATCATAATACAGCCATTCGTGGTATTCTCCCGATAAGCGGTTTATGAAGTTCCAGTCGCTTTCCTTGTATTGAATCAGGTAATCAATGCTTGCTTCGCGACTGGCATTTACTACAATTTTTAAATCGTTGGCTGGTGTATCATTAGTCGCCAGTTTAACGATATCGTTTAAATCTTTATTCAGGTAGGAACCTAAATCTTCCCCGCGGTCTATTAAAATGGTAGGACTATATCCGCTTACAATTAAAACACCATGATAGCCATGACTCTGGGCCAGCTCAACCCGAGTTACCAAACCAATAAAATTTTGAAGATGCTCCTGAGAATAGCCAAAAGATGCGGTTAGGGTTTTGCCGACAAAGCCGCGACTATCATCCAGGTTAATTAAGCCCGGCGCCCCCATTTGATCGTGATTAAACCGAAGTTCAAAATGATGGTGACTATTAAATTTCTGTTGCAGGCTGAAGGTGGCGAAATGAGTAATGGCCCTATCTTCTATGTTAATTTCGGTGATGAGTTTCTGTTCCATATTTGTTTCAAGCTTGGTCGCAACAAATCATGAGAAAACCTCAATTTATCGTTGTGCCTTACCAATGTAAAATGAAATACAAGTCGTTTCATTTGCATGTGAGAATCTATACAATGTCCAATACCTAACTACTGAAAGTTGGGAAAAATGCGTAATAGGGATGCAATATCTGGTTAAAGGGGATATGAGTAGCGTTTAACTTAGATTAGCCTGATTGATAAATAGAATCAGATTTACGAACTAAAAGCGACTGGCATAACCAGCCACTTTCAGCTTATAATATTTTTAAAATTATGCTTTCGGCCAATCATTTTCATGTTCTGCATTTCCCAATTTCAGTTTTCTAGCTGAAACTACGAAAGTAAGCGTCATTGGGGTATTATCGTTTACCGCAATACCTTCACTATACTGAACGATGTAACCATCTTCGAAAGTTAGTTCCTTCATCTTTGAATCTTCCTCACCTTTTTTGAAGACGATTGTGCCTGACTGCGGCTTATATTGGTTATTCACCATCGATTCGATTACCGAAGTATCTTCCGTAGACTCAATCTCGATGTTAATGGTTCCACCATAAACGCCAGATGAAGGACGGCCCTTTGCGTCTACGTCTCTGTTTAATGAAAAACTGCACTGTAATACATCAAATTCCTTTGAGCCTAATGTTAATCTGGTTTTAAATGCCATTGTTGTAAGTTTTAATTTTTTGAAAAGATGAATTTTGGTTAGATGGGTTATAAGTTTAGATGGGTTAGATTAAATACGATAGCTTAACAACACTAACCGCTAACTCATACTAACCTTTTCCCTTCTACGCTTTAGGCCAATCGTTTAGATGCTCTGCGTTTCCAAGTTTCAGCTTTTTTGCTGAGATCTGAAATTTAAGAGTCATCGGATGATCGCCAATGATATTTATTCCTTCGGAATACTTGACAATGTAGCCATCTTCAAAATCGACTTCCTTCATTTTGGCATCTTCCTCAGATTTCTTAATTAAAAGGGTCCCGGTAATAGGTTTGTACTGGTTGTTAACCATCGCTTCGATAATGGAGGTATCTTCGGTTGACTCGATCTCAATGTCGATGGTACTACCGTAAACGCCGGATGATGGACGGCCCTTTGCGTCTACGTCACGGTTTAATGCATAGGCACAATGAAGTACATCGTACTCCTTGCCAGAAAAATTCAATCTAGCTTTGAAAGCCATAGTGTCTAAATTTAAAGGTTAAATAAATAGGTTAACGTAGCGTCCGCTATAATAAATATTAACCAAATATTAAGCCAATTATTATCTATTTAGCTCATAATTAATAACTAATCATTGTCTTTTTTAAAAAGATGGGCTCATTCGCGTTAGGATGAAGAGTTTTTGAAGAAATAAAAATGTATTCCTACCAAAACTATTCCGTCTTTTTTTTCCTATAGCCAGTAATATTAAAAATATTGTAGACTATTGGGTAATTTATTGCACTGTTGTAGATAAATCACTTGCATAAAACAACTAAAATAGCAGATTTTATTGGAAACATATTTAACCCCAGCAGTGCTGATGATTAGATTACTCCAACATCATTATTTATCAATATTAAGTTTTCTAATCAAGAAAAAACAAGTTATCCCTCCTACTCAAGAACAATTCAAAAAACTTTAAGCTATCAACAACGTTATTCTTCGTAATGGCAAAACTGCAGAAACCTTCTTATCTCAATTTTGATCATGATCAATATCCTTGGAAGGCTGATATTGACTATAGAAAACACCCTGAAAAATATCGTGTTGGAAAAGGTGAGCAGGGCGTGCTAATCTGTGAGCCCTATAAAACTGAAATTGGCAAATACTGGCGATTTAAAACCCCTGAAATTGCGCAGCAGAGTAGTGAGAAAATCATTAAACTTTTCAGCAGGTACCTGGATAAAAACGAATTCATTGGTGCCGATATGGCCAGAAAATACCTACAAATGGGTTATACCCGTGCCAGACGATATGCCAACTATAAAGGTGGCAGGAAATATGATAAAGAAGAGAATTACACGCCGCTCGCCAGAGGCACGGGTGAAAACGAAAAGGCCGTTTCAGCAGAAATATTTTACAATGCATGGAAAGCCATAGAAGCAAACGAAATATATGCGCAGAAAAAAGCAGATTGGAAAAAGAAATTTGGTTAAACTACCTTCTCGCTTTAAATAGCTTAAGAACTTTTTCATAGTTGAGAAGCTGTACCTTGTTGAACATCTGCACTTTAGCTGCACTTCCAATTAACATAATTACGAAAAGCAAAAATACAGTTCTCATAAATTTCCCTTCCAGTAAGCCAAATACTAGATTCAACACTTACAAAAAATTGCCAGCTAAACATGGCTTTGCATCGAGCAACTCAAATTAGCTTAATTGAATACAAAAACAACGATTCAATTATGGATGTAGTCACGAAGAAGGAACAAAAACACCTCTATGCTCCGCGATTTCATTACCCCATGCCAAGATAGCATCCAATGTTGGGATTAAGGTCTTTCCGAAAGCTGTTAAACTGTAGACTACCTTAAGAGGAGGTTTCTGCCCATAAACTTCTCTATTGATCAAACCATCTTTTTCCAGCTGCTTTAACTGTAAACTCAGCGTCATTTCCGTCACAGTCTGCATCTCCTTAAGGAGTTCGCTGTACCTCTTAGCACCCTCTTTTAGATGATATAAAATAACAGTTTTCCATTTTCCGCCAATAAGATCCATTGCAAGGCTTACCGTGCATGGGTAAATCTTGTCATTAAGTTGAACATGATCAGCAAGGCATTCAGTTTTCAACATTTTTTTTATTTGGACCTATCTATATTGATAGTTATTGCAAATGTATGCAGCTGACAATAGCTTTGCAACTATAATTATTATAGTACATTAATTTAATCACAATGACAGAAAAAAATAAGCCTTTAATCACCATCACCGGGGTATTAGGTAAGCAAGGCTATAGCGCGGCATGTACACTGTTACAAAGCGGTCGTTACCGGATCCGTGGCATTACCCGCCGTATAGATTCGCCAGAAGCACGTAATTTAATGGAACTCGGAGCTGAACTGATTAACATCCCACTAAGTCTCGGCCACCAGGAAGATTTCGTTAAAGCCTTTCATGGTGCTTATGGAGCGTTTATCATGACCCCGGGTATTGCACCGCCACAAACACATGAAACCCAACTAGGAAATCAATTGGCAGATGCAGCTGTCGAAGCAGGTGTTCAGCACCTGATATTTAGTAGTTTAGAAAACGTTGATCAACTAACCCGTGGTGAAAAGTTTGCACCGCATTTTACAGACAAAGCCAGAACGGAAGCATACATTCGCACACTTCCTATTACCAGTTCGTTTATTTACATGGCTTTTTTCTACACTAATCTTTTAGAATTTTATACCCCATATTTGGATGGAGATACATTGGTATTTCCAATCTATCTACCTAAAAACTTTAAAGCACCATTTGTTGATCCCCTAACTGCAACGGGCCCGGCGGTATTAGAAATTTTTGACCATCCCGGTCGCTACGCTGGAGAGTCTTTGCCAGTAATAGGTGACATCATTTCCCCTCAGGAAATGGTCGATAGTTTTGTCAAGGTGACAGGTAAAAAAGCAATATACAGCGCTGCCTACACTAAAGAAAATTTCCTGAAGCATTTTCCAGACTTTAAAAATAACGATCCGCTCGTCCGGGAAATTCTAGGGATGGCAGAATATGCAATAGAATATGGCTATTTTCAAAAGCACCGCGACTGGCTTTGGAGCCGGAACGTAAACCCTAAAGCCCTCACTTGGAAACAGTTTTTGCAGACCACAGGCTGGCAAGGGCAAAAAATGTCTTATTAGGATGTTGCAAAAACGAACCTTGGGCTATACGAACTTCAACTGCTATAATTTGATAGCAGGATGAAACTACTGGCTATTTTTTCGAAATGCTGGCTGAAACGAGTTGGTAAGAGGTAGCAGTAAGTGCTTGAACCGTTTCCCAGGGAACGCTTCCATTCAAATCTACACCAATCCAGTGCTTCGAACTTAAGTTAAACGGTTTGTGGATGCCCTCTCTTTCCCTCAGCTCATCAATGAGCTGAGGATCACATTTCAAAGTACAACGATCAAATGCATTAAGATCGAACAGGCAAAACATCTTTTCACCAACATAAAATACAAGAATAGCACGTGAGTTCTTAAAGAAACCCTTAAACGGCATACCTTCCCAGGCACCCGGGAAAGACAGACAGAAATCCCTGAAAGCTTCTACATTCATTTCAGAATTATTTATTTAATCTTTAAATCTCGAGCACTTTTAGTTAGTAACCATTGCGCCCGGCGTTTTCAAATATAAAGAGTTTCGATATTACTTGGGTCCATTGGCGTCAACCTGCTGTTAATGCTGTTTTCTTGGAAATCGTCAGTAGCAGATAAACGTAAAATGAGGTATATAGCCAATAACTATCTACCTCATTTTAATCGCATTAATATCTACCTGTATTGTCAACAAAAAATCGACATCAACAAAGTTGATTCTAAGTCCGCTATAAAATCAATTTTACAACAAATCAAGACCTAACGCTGCTTTGCTTTTTAACGTATATTTAACCCAATTCTCCTTAGTTCCTAGTGGAGTCCCATTCGTGTCCTAGGGCATGATAGTTGCATTTTATTGCATATATCCGACCCTTTGTCAGGGGTTCATTATTCTTTGTAAAAACGGGTTCTGGTTACTAATTGCGAAGAATCTATCCACGCTCGTTCCTTCTTTCAACAGCAAAATTTGAGATCGGCAAACAAGGCTTTAATGCTATCTCAATAACGATCTTCTTTAACTATGGGGTTGAGGTCCAACACTAATTTTTTCACCTGATACCAGGATACTTTAGCGAAGAATATTATATTTGATAGATAACCAAATATATACGATGAATAACAAAATTGTTTATGATGCGATAGTGGTCGGCTCTGGAATCAGTGGTGGTTGGGCAGCAAAAGAGCTAACTGAAAAGGGAATGAAAGTACTGCTATTAGAACGCGGGCGAAATTTCGAGCACATTAAAGACTATAAGTCTGCGCAGGGCGATCCGTTTTCATTTCCCCATCGCGGCAAAACAACATTAGCACAACAAACGAATTACCCTGTCATTCATCGTGGATGGGCCGCCCATGAGCCGATTATGGATTACTGGGCAAATGAACAGGATAATCCTTATGTAGAAAGTAAGCCATTTACCTGGTGGCGTAGTTACCAGATGGGAGGTCGCTCTATACTTTGGGGTCGTCAGAGCTACCGTTTAAGCGATCTTGATTTCGAAGCAAATGAAAAAGATGGGATAGCCATCGACTGGCCCATTAGATATAAAGACCTGGCGCCCTGGTATGATTATGTTGAAAAGTTTGCAGGGATCAGTGGTGCTAAAGATGGGATTGCACACTTACCAGATGGGATGTTCCTGCCGCCCATGGATTTAAATTGTGTGGAAAAAGATGTAGCCGCCAGGATAAAAGCACATTATAAAAACGAACGTCATCTAATTATTGGCCGCACTGCAAACCTTACGGCAACCATCCCTGGTCGAACAAAATGTCAGTTTAGAAACCGTTGTTGGGAAGGCTGTATTTTTGGTGGCTATTTTAGTACCCAGTCTTCAACGCTACCCGCGGCACTTCAAACTGGCAATCTAACTGTCAGACCGTTTTCCATTGTTACGCAAATCCTTTACGATAAAGACACTAAAAAAGCAAAAGGTGTAGAAGTGCTAGATGCAGAAACCAATCAAAACTATGAGTTCAATGCTAAAATTGTGTTTCTCTGCGCTTCAGCATTAAACAGTGCCTGGGTATTACTCAATTCTGCAAAAGACATCTGGCCAGGAGGCTTAGGTAGCAGCAGCAATGAACTTGGTCATAATGTGATGGATCACCATTATAATTTGGGTTGTTCCGGAACTGTAGATGGCTTTGAAGACAAATACTATTATGGAAATCGGGCAAATGGCTTTTATATCCCTCGATTTGTAAACCTAGGAAACGATAAACGTGATTACCTCAGGGGCTTCGGTTTTCAGGGAAGCGCAAGCAGATCTGGCTGGAGTAGTAACATTCCCGAGTTGGGTGTAGGCAGTGCCTTTAAAGAGGCACTCACCGAACCTGGCGGTTGGTCTATTGGGGCCACTGGTTTCGGGGAAATTCTACCTGACCATCGAAATAAGATTTCGCTAGACCAGAATGTAAAAGATAAGTGGGGACTACCCGTATTAAACATGGATGCAGAATTACAGGAGAATGAAATTAAAATGCGGAAAGATATCTTAATCGAAATTAAAGCAATGTTTGAAACTGCTGGCATTAAAAACATCCACAGCTGGGATAGCGGCCACGCCATGGGGCACGGTATTCATGAGATGGGAACCGCCAGGATGGGACGGTCTGAAAAGACTTCTGTATTGAATGGACAAAACCAAGTGTGGGATTGTAAAAATGTATTTGTAACCGATGGTGCATGCATGACATCCTCTGCATGCCAGAACCCTTCATTAACCTATATGGCACTTACCGCTAGAGCAGCAGATTTTGCCGCCTCCGAATTAAAAAAAGGAAACCTTTAATTAAAACGATATGGATAGAAGAGAGTTACTAAAGTCAATTGCCATATTAACCGGCGGAACACTTATAGGTGGAGACGTTTTGTTAAGCAGTTTTATAAATCCAGATCGGAAAGCAACTGGTATATTATCGATGAATCAGGTAAACTTGCTCAATGAAATGGGCGAGACAATTTTACCAACGACGGCTAAATCTAAAGGTGGTAAAGCCGCAAATGTTGGCGCTCTAATTAATGTAATCATTACGGATTGTTATAAGAAAAACGAACAAGCAATAATCTTGACAGGTTTAGACCAATTTAATATTGATGCATTAAAAAGTATGAGAAAACCGTTCTTAACTGCTGGTAAATTGGAGAGACACGAGTTTTTAACCACATTAGATCAGGAAGCTTATGATCATCAAAAAGAAAAAAGAGGCAAAAACGCCGAAATAAAAAAAAGTGACAGCAAATCTACACCTACTGAGAATCATTATTTCATCAATATAAAACAATTGATTCTCTGGGCTTACTTCAATTCGGAAATCGGGGCGACGGAAGCGCTCAGGTTTATTTCTGTTCCAACCCGCTTTGATGGTTGTGTGCCTTATCAGAAAGGAGATCGATCTTGGTACCAATAGCCAATGTTCAAAGACCGTCAATTACGAATAGCCGATATCATCATGCTATAGATTACAGTTGTTATAGGGAAAATTGCCCTTTAATGGGTGTTGATTTCTGATCAGCCAAATTGAGAATGCAGTTAATTAATATCTATCGAATAATATTATCGGATACTAATTTTAAATTGGGATTCTCCTTATTCGTTGTTCGTTTACCGTCTTTCGTTTGGATGTGAGCGGTTTTGATAAAGATATTACAGCGTTGTTCGTTGTTCGTTTTGGTGTGAGGGCTATTTCTATCGAAAATTATATCGTTGTTCGTTGATCGCCGTTCGTTTTGGTATGAGGGCTATTTCTATCTAAACTTATAGCGTTATTCGTTTTTAGCTTATTCTATAATTGAAGATTCGATAGCTTACAATGCAAGAGATGCAGTTTAGTGCTGAAAAGAGCGATCTTAATCCTGCTGGATTACACGCACTTGCTTATCCACACGGCTTTTCAAATTTAGCCTTTAGTTTTTGCTCTTTTAGGGCGCTGGCCTATCCGCCTGGCTTTTCCCTTTAGTCTTTGCTCTTTTATCCTTGCTCTTTTTTCGGTATTGTTGTAAACGCAGAAACCCCTGCAGTTGTTACTGCAAGGGTTCTGGTTAAATGCCATTTGAGGCTTTTAAGATTTGGCACCGACCTACTCTCCCACGTGTTACCGCAGTACCATCGGCTCTGGTGGGCTTAACTTCTCTGTTCGGAA